>JAABUL010001214.1_pt1 | contig 50075 bp, 75 predicted proteins | sample 5559151 | NCBI WGS metagenome assembly JAABUL01 (sample SAMN10711876, study PRJNA513368) | rock metagenome | isolation source: Antarctica rocks | place: Antarctica: Victoria Land, Pudding Butte sud
CCTTTAGACCTTCGGGATTTGAAGCTAGAGGTGTCAGAAAAGTTACCACAGGGATAACTGGCTTGTGGCAGCCAAGCGTTCATAGCGACGTTGCTTTTTGATCCTTCGATGTCGGCTCTTCCTATCCTTGTGTCGCAGAAGGCACCAAGGGTCGGCTTGTTCACCCGCTAATAGGGAACGTGAGCTGGGTTTAGACCGTCGTGAGACAGGTTAGTTTTACCCTACTGTTGCATCGACTCCGCCATAGTAATCCGGCTCAGTACGAGAGGAACCGCCGGTTCGGATAATTGGTAATGCGCTCGCCTGAAAAGGCGTTGGCGCAACGCTACCATCCGTCAGCTAACCGCTGAACGCCTCTAAGCTGGAAGCTATGCTAGGAGCGGAGTCACTTTCCCAATGAGCGTCACCCGACTAACAATAGGCGCAGCTCGTCCGCGCCCAGAAGCATACCCGACGCCTCGTGCGTGCATGACAATTCCACTCGTTCATTGGGGTAAATCCCTTGCAGACGACTTGGATCGAACACAGTATTGTAAGCGGTAGAGAGGCCTTGCTGCTTCGATCCGCTGAGATTCAGCTGGCGTTCGGAAGATTTTCCGATTGGACGCCTCTATCCAGGCTCCAATCCCCCTCACCCTCCTGTTGCAATTCGCTACAGGGTGGGTGGGTGGCTCTGGCAGAAATTCTGCTGCGAGTTCGCCAAGTGCCGCAGTGCAGAGCAGTGCTGAACGAAGCGCCGCCAGATGGAGGCTGAGCCCTCAATTGGGCTTTCATTCGCGTAGACGGTAGATAGATTTTGTCTATGTAATGCTAGCTACAGGGTGGGGAACACAGCCGAGCAGCGCAGAGCACGATTCGCACGAGTGCTTTATTTCACTACAGGGCGGGCAGCCTCTGCCGCGGCGCCAGAAATTCCGCATAGTCCAGCCGGCCACCACTTGGTGCGGGCTGCCGGCGCCTCTAAGGCCCCAATGCCTTTGCCAAACCACTGTGAACCTGGTTCGGAGGTCAGAGTGACTTTTGCACTTGGAGCGGCGTGAGCGGCGACACGAGCGGTGAGCCGCCGACGCGAGCGGCGAGCGCCGCCACCATGCCCACCCTCAAAGCACCACTCATCACGCCTTCCCTCACCATCTAGCTTGCATGTGCTGATTCCCAGCCCCGTGAAGCCCGGTCACCACTCACTGTGCCTCTTGACCGCGCACCCTCCCACCACCCACCCATGCCATCAACCCACCTCGTGTTTTGCCTCCGCCGCATCATCACCTCCCCTGCACATGCACAAAGCATGCAACCCCGCGCCCCTACGTGGGCCGCGCCCGCGCCTCCCAGCCCACGCCCCATACGCCGAGGCAAAGCCGGCCCCGCCCGCCCCGTGCGCTCAAAACGTTTCAGAATACCTCCAGCAAACAGCCTGAGCTCGCACAGCACCTCAAACACATGCTCCAACTTGTTGTGGGGTGCCTGCCTGCTCCAGGCAGTGTTGCCTGGTGTTGCAGTGTGCAGCAGCAGACAATTTCTGAGACATTAAACAGCTTCGGTCAGCCGGCGCCGTGCCGGCCAAGGCTACCCGGGTATCTTGGCCCGCACGGTCGCCACCATGCATGCATGCATTTGGGCCAGCCACGGCATGCTCAACCACGCACAACATGTTGCCGCCGCCCCACACAACACATGTCAGATTCTCTGAAGCCAGTACAACGGGCCTGGAAGTATGCTTCAGCCCTTCCTCACTGTGATATGCCAAAAATTGCATATTACAGCTGTGCCGTCGCCGACGGGAGCGGTGATCCGTCGAAGTCAACGCCGCCCACTTCGCCGCTTGCACCAGTGACCTTGCTTCAAAAGAATGTTGTGAGCTCCACCCTCACCTCTCCTCCGTTTCAGATACATCGCACTGAAAGCATCGTGCCGTGTACTCTCACACCACCCTGACGGATGCTGGATGGTGCGGCCTCCATGCCTCCGCCTCCTCACCACCAACGCCCCGCCCGAAGCGGCGAGCACGGCATGCATTTTCAGAATGCATGCCAACATCATCATTCGATGCCACAGAGTGGATGACATTGCCAAAGGCCTACGAGCAGTCCTTTGGGCGGGCATACGGGCGTCACTTGGGCCGGCCGCGCCGCCGTTCGGTGTCGAGCGGCGGGCGTCGCCGATGCGCGAGCGGTGGGAGACAAACACCCATCAAGTGGTGCGTCGCAGCCCACACGCCGTGCGGCACATGCATATATGAGTTCAAAGACATGCGTTTCAAGCATCACGGAGGCGGCCGCACCTTGCTGCGGCACTCTGCCGCGAGTTGATGGTCGGCACCATTCACCGCCGCCGACAAGGTAGGTGGAACACCCACCGAAATCAGCCTCCTCATACGTTCAGCGTGCGCCGCAAGCGCAATTAGATAGAATGTATCAGTCAAGTCTATGGGAAGTGGCCGCACCTTGCGGCGGCGCCGCGCCGCACGCAGCCGCACGGTCCCGTTCGCCGCCGCCGGTGATATGGGTGAGGGTACCCCAGAAAACCGTCGTGCAATGCTTTTATGAGTGCGCCGCAAGTCATGCACGGTTTCCTACATCATTTGAGCCTACCGAAAGTGGCCGCACCCTGCGGCGGCGCCGCACCGCACGCTGCCGCACGCTCCGGTTCGCCGCCGGGAGCGTGTGAGCAAGTTTCTCAACGTCACATGCCGCGAAGCGTAGCCCGTGCGGGACAGCAAAAAATAAACATATCAAGCAGCCTGGAAGCCACCGCAAGGTGCTGCGGTGCCCAACCGCGCCCCGCCGCAGGTTTCCGTTCGCCGCCGGGGCGTAAAGCCCAATGGTGGCAGCTGTCCGGCCCGGCCGGTGCTCCTGCAGCGCGGTCGGCGCTTCCAGATCATAGATGAACGGTGTGCAATGGGTTCTGAAGTGTCGCGCCGCGCTGTGGGGTGCGTTTGCGGGGTGCTCGAGCGCCAATCTGGTCTCATTTCAGCGCAGAGTGCACGGGTCCGGCCGTTCCGGGCCGCCCCAGGCGCGCTGATCGCTTTGTGCAGGCTCCAAATCGGTCTGCAATGGGTCTGTGATGCCCGCGCCGCGCTTTGGACGCCTGCAGAGATTGCCCACCCGCACCAAAGCCAGGGATGTCTGGCAGACGTGTGTGCAGAGTGCGGCCAGCAGCCGGCGCCTTTGCGCAATCCGACAGTGGATCCGTGTAGAGAATTCAAAATGCAGTTCAACGATCTGCCGCACGCCCGCGGAGGCGCCCTGTGCGCGGAGCTGTCCATGGGCCCCTGGTGGCACCGTGCCAGACTTTTTCCAAGTGCGGAAACTGCAGCGGGAGACAGCCACCTCGCCTCCCGAACAGCTATCACATTCGACTGAACTGCTCCAGGGGGGGGCGCCGTCTGTGAGAAGGAGGAGAGAACAGAAAGCAACGAAAAGGCGGCCGCCTCAAAAGCGGTCGTCTATCCATTCGAAAGAGCGGCTGGAGACAGTCGGCGGCGAATCAACCTACGGGTTGTGAAACGGCCGGCGCGTGAAAGCGCCGAAGGCTTGCTCTGATGTAGATGGTGAGTGACAGTCAGGATCGGCGAGGCCCGATCGGGCGGCGTGAGAACGGCGCCTGGTTGAGCGAAACCCGATTCCGTTTCAGTGTCTGGCGGCGTTCGATTGTGAGCGCCGCTGTTAAGGTCCGGCTCCAAGTCGTGACCGAGGCGCGGGGAGCTTGTACTCATACACGATGTGCAAGCCTTTCAAACTAATCAAATTGCTGGGACGTCGGCTTCGCTGAGCTCTTTGATTAGAGCTCGCGCGGTCGGCTGCCAGCGCGGCAAGCTTGTCGACGGGAATTCCTCTTTTTGTTTACAGATAGAGATCGATTCCGCACCGTCGGCAAGCCTGGGTTGGATGCTCAGTCGGGCAAAGAAGGAAAGCGTGCGGGCCGCTTCCTACCTGGCGTTCGGCGCCGGGTGGGCGGCTCAGCAGCGAGTGCATTCACTCAATAATGCCTAAACAACGGACTCCACTCGTGCGGCTTCGGTCGCCGGATCCGCCGGGCTTTCGTTTGCGTTGTTAACTCAGCGCGAGCGGGAGACTCCGGAAAGGCAGCTACCTGGTTGATCCTGCCAGTAGTCATATGCTTGTCTCAAAGATTAAGCCATGCATGTCTAAGTATAAACTGCTTTATACTGTGAAACTGCGAATGGCTCATTAAATCAGTTATAGTTTATTTGATGGTACCTTACTACTCGGATAACCGTAGTAATTCTAGAGCTAATACGTGCGCAAATCCCGACTTCCGGAAGGGACGTATTTATTAGATAAAAGGCCGACCGGGCTTGCCCGACTCGCGGTGAATCATGATAACTTCACGAATCGCATGGCCTCCGCGCCGGCGATGTTTCATTCAAATTTCTGCCCTATCAACTTTCGATGGTAGGATAGAGGCCTACCATGGTGGTAACGGGTGACGGGGGATTAGGGTTCGATTCCGGAGAGGGAGCCTGAGAAACGGCTACCACATCCAAGGAAGGCAGCAGGCGCGCAAATTACCCAATCCTGACACAGGGAGGTAGTGACAATAAATAACAATACCGGGCTTTTCAAGTCTGGTAATTGGAATGAGTACAATCTAAATCCCTTAACGAGGATCAATTGGAGGGCAAGTCTGGTGCCAGCAGCCGCGGTAATTCCAGCTCCAATAGCGTATATTTAAGTTGCTGCAGTTAAAAAGCTCGTAGTTGGATTTCGGATGGGTTCCGCTGGTCCGCCGTTTCGGTGTGCACTGACGGCGCCCATCTTGCTGCCGGGGACGGGCTCCTGGGCTTAACTGTCCGGGACTCGGAGTCGGCGAGGTTACTTTGAGTAAATTAGAGTGTTCAAAGCAGGCCTACGCTCTGAATACATTAGCATGGAATAACACGATAGGACTCTGGCCTATCTTGTTGGTCTGTAGGACCTTGAATGAGCATGTCGTGCTGCAGCACCCTTTTTTGCCGCTCGCTGCCAGGTAAGCGCCGCCGATGCGCCAGACGGCGACATGCCGGGCCGATTTGAAAACTGAAAGACTTGCAAACCTGAATTGGGCTGTGTTGCGCGCAGGTACCTTCTCCGCAGCCAGCCCCAGGCCCGCCGCCGATGCGCCAGGAAACCACACAAGGCCTGAAGCTTGGATAACGCCGAAATCTGACACAATTGCTTTCGAGCCGCAGGAGCCTTCTCTGCAGTTGGCCGCCAGGCAGCCGCCAAGAGTCAAAAATGAAAGCAAGCTCGGAAAATGACGAGCCGGGCCGCTTGCAGAACCTGAATAAGCATGTGCTGTCCCACAGGAGCCTTCTCCGCAGCCGGCCGCCAGGCAGCCGATGACGCACCGACCAGATGGTGGCATGAGTGCGAATTGTAAACTGAATGAACATAACTCTGAACGAGCATGTGTGGTTCTGCAGGAGCCTTCTCTGCAGCCGGTCGCCAGGCAGCCGCCGACGCGCTAGCCGCCCTGCCGCCGGCCCTCGCGGACTCACCTTCATCTGACGACGCGCCTCTGCCGGGCGGCCACATGCCGCTGCTGCCGCAGCCGGTGGGGAGGCGGTGACTGGACGGCTAGAGGCGCAGCCTCACAGTGGGGGCTGCTGTGAGGCAGCGGATGGTGATGGGCCGCTGGCAATTAGCACAGCGGCCGCCTGGCGGATTTCCCAGCTCCCGTAGTGGACCGGCGCATCTGAGACGCCGCATTGCGAGCTCGGTGCTCGAGCGCGCATCTGCCGAGGTAGTGGGGTCAGACGGCAGGTATGGGGTTTGATGGCTTCTGGTAGCCGATTAGACAGAGATTCATTACATATGTTGAATACACAGGTTGTAGGCAGACAGGCAAACAGGCGCTCCTCAGAGATAGGACTCTCCTAGCTGATTGTGCGTGTGCTCAGTACGCTGCATGGCGGCGTTGACCTCAGGCCGCCGCAGCTGAGGCAGCTGCAGCTGACTCCAGGGCGGTCGACATCTAGTTTTCTCCCTTCGGCAAACACTGTCCCTTGGGAACCCGGACCGTAGCTGTGCTCAATTCTTGTCGGTCATGTCAGGACCATCCGTTTTCTGTTTGTCTTAGAGCATGTTCGAGCGAGGGCAGATGTATGCACCTCCCGCTGCCGCAAGTCAGACAGGCTGGTGGGGAGGTCTGCTACTGCCATGAAAACTACTCTGTGTGATTTGTTCGGGTTTTGTCAGGGTTTTCAGGGACGACTAGCGAGGACATCGCAGCTGCGGCCAACAGCTGCGGCCAACACCTTTGTGTGTTTCATTACAGCAGCAGCAAGTAATAGCCGTCTGTAAGATCTGAGCTATCGTCGAAACCATTGAACTCGATGTACCACAAGCTTGTTACGTAGGCCGTATACGGCCTGGCCCGAGGCTGCCCTGTCTTTTTGTACAACTGCTTCACTCCGCGAAGCTTCACGCAGCATTGAAATTGAGCACAGCACACGTGGCAGAAATGTGCACGAGAATTCACGGCCAGGTGTCGGATGTACGGATAAACAATATTTTCGCGAGCTTCCTCACACGAGGACTGCTCCCACGGCGATGCACGCCACGCGCCAGCAGCGGGAAAGGGGCTTCCGTCGATTAAATACCAGGCGATGGACTTTCGGCGAATCGTTTCCGCTGCAATTCTGTCACTGTCCCTCTTAATGGCAAGATTCGACGCCATGCGACCCTGCTGTGCTGCAATCATCCTGATCTTGCTGGCTGCGTTTGCTTTCGCGTCCGGATTGTTTAGCGGATGGCTTTGCGCACCGAGGTTCCGCCAGCAGGGCATGACGGACCCTTCGGTCGCCGATGCTCGACACAACGCTGCCCCTTTCCCAGATTGCGTGGCGGCCGGAAGGCGACGGTATTTTGTGGGGTCGCCAAGCATCGCGGCCCTTCCGGACGGCTCCCTGGTGGCGTCGCACGACGACTTCGGTCAGGCGGTGAGACGCGTCCGCCATCTCGGCCGCCGGTTTGCAATGCAAGCAGCAAGCGTGCTTGTTTGGTCGCTAGCAGGCAGCGTTTTCTGACGCATGCACGAAAGCAGTTTGCCGCTGCACAGCAGTCGTCTGGCTGCCTGCACCAAGCAGGGGGCACTCGGGTGACTACGCGCCATGTGTCATCATTGCATCACATGACAGCATCATGGGTGACAAGCAGCAATGGCCCACTTTCTCAGTTATCGGTGGGCAGCACGGAATGGGTTTCGCTTCGTGTATAACAAACGCAGACTCGTTCAAGATTGTGCATGTTCTTGCCTTGTGGCTGCAGGCTGCAAACCAGACGCATGTGTACATTTCCACCGACCGCGGGGTCAGCTGGCAGCCAGCTGCAACCGTCCAGGGGCAGTACTGGAGCACGTTGTTCGTGCAGAGCAGCACTGGAGACGTCTTCCTGCTGGGTGCGACATCTGAAGGCGCCACCGGCGCCAATGGCATTGGCATTTCTCGCAGCCGCGACGGCGGCCGCACCTGGATGCAGCAGGTAAGACCTGCACACTTTCACATGCTGCTGTGGCATCACGATACAGCAGCCGGCAGCAAATGAATCCTACTGAAGTGACAAACAAGATTCTCGCTGGCTGATGCAGGTCATCAAGCCATCGCCGCCAAATGGCACTTTCGCTGCAGGGCCAACACCTGTCGTCTCACCCGACGGCCGCCTCTGGCGCGGGCTCGAGCTCTGGCAGCAGCCCAAGAGGTGAGCTCGCTTCATCTCGCAGCAGCTACATGCGCTCTGGCTCACCGCCAGGCTCGCTTCGGTGCAGGCAGCGCAGTAGTGAGCAAGCGACCTGCATCTTCCATTGACCATGCATGCGAATCCCAGGCATGCCAGCCCTGCCCCGTCTGGAACGTCAGACACAGCAATTCCTGGGCGCATCGAACGCTGAAAGGCGGATGCACCTTCGCATCTTGCAATGCGCAGGTGACCACAAAACATCCGGGCGCAGCTGCTCTTGGCGCCGGGAAATGCCAGCCTCATGGACGCTCTAATCACAGCCCAAAAGTCTCATCTTCGCCGCCTGAAGCATGTGCTGGTTCCATGGTCGCAGGTGGCCGCAGGACTTCCGACCATTCCTCCTCTCTGCGCCGGAAAGCGCCGACCTTATGGACCCTGCCGCCTGGACTCAGACGGCGGCGCTGCCTTTCAACGACACCTGGCTCCGAGCCATTCCTCCAAACGAAACAGTGCCGAACCGCGGGCCCGGCGGCTATCTCGAAGGTGCGGTTGTAAGATTTAATCGCCGCTCAGCAGTGTGTCTGTTGTCTTTGGGTCTCTCTCGATGTGGAGTATTGTCTGGTCAGTAATGATGCAGTCTTCATGTGATCTGCAGGCAATGCGGTCGCGGGGCCAGATGGCAAAATGCGCATGCTGATGCGGCTGCCGCTAATGGGTCCTCGGAGTGGCGGCAGTATTGACCTCAACCACGTGTGCCTGCTGAAGCTCGAGAGCGCTTCCACCACTGTCGTCTTCACCGCTTCTCCTACGCCCCCACGGCGGCACCCGCCGCATCTGCCGCCACCGCAGTGCCTACCACAGCCCGGACCGCTGTCCCCGCAGCGGCCCCAACCGCACGACCCACTGCGGATCCATCAGCAGCCGTCGCCCCGGCGTCGGCAGCTGCCGTCAGAACCACTACAGCCGCCAGGCCAGCGCCTGCAGCCACGCAGGCGCCGGCAGGGCAGAGCACGGCAGCCCCCAGCCCAGGAATCACCGGCGCCGTTGCCAATCTTGCCAGTTCAACAACAAGTGCCGCTGGCCTGCGGGCCGGCCGTCGACTGCTGGCGCCAGCGGCGGCACACCGGCGGCGGCGGCTGATGTCGCTGCCGCCGCAGCAGCTCGCCTTCGACAGCATTCTGGTGAGTTCCAGCTGTTGTTGTGCAGCCGCACTGGGGAATGTGAGCTTCTGTGCAAGGGTTCTGGCGGGCTCTGCACTCGAAGCTGCCTGCGATGGAAATGTTGACTCTCCCAGCAGACTGCTGGCACTGTGCATGCGGCAAAGCCGTGGTTGCTCCTGCTGGTATGCCGGATCCAGTGAGCGCCCGTTCTGACTCCCTTGTAATGCAACACAAGCAGGCAATGCCGGGCGGCGGCAACAAGTTCTCGGTGCGGCGGGATCCAGTGACGCAGCTCTACGTGGCTCTCAGCAACCCGCAGACGCCGCAGGCGGGCAGCAAGGACCAGCGGAATGTCCTGCATCTCGTCGACGTCACCTCACTCGACCTACTCACGTGGTAAAAGCCTTTTGTCAAAACAAGAGATTCAACTGCCTTCGTACTAAGACAAAACGCGCGGCGTTCTTGCTCCCCAATAAGCAGCTCGCTGCCCTAGGTGCAAACGTCATTATAGCGCCGAGCACTCTGCTACGTGTATAAACATTCTTTGCTGTGTATAAAAGGCATTCTCGCGAGGCATTCTCGCGAGGCTCTCCCTCCTTGTCATGTCCTCCAGAATTTGATGAGCGCATGTCCCAATAGGAGATTTCGTTCCCGCAGGACGTCTGTCGTGCAGCTGCTGGGAGATGACACAGGCGTAACGTGGGCCACATCCCTTCAGTACACCGGCTTTTCATACGCGGACTGGCAGTTTGACGGGCCAGACCTCATCGCCGTCATCCGCACAGCGTGAGTATCTGTTTTCCCCCTTCCCATTCCCCCCTAATTTTGCATCATCTGGGGACCGTCTAGCCAGTAGTACTTTTCTAGAGCAAGAACAGACATACATGCGCCCGCCTGCGCAGATGCTGCAGCTCTGTGCATCAAACGCCTTTGCATGTGCTGACAACTTCATGTACTGACGTGCAACGTTGTCGGCACCATAGCCATCTAATTAAAATTCCTTGACGTCCTGCTGATCTGATGATCCCGCATCGCGTGCTGCAGGTACCGCGGCGCAAACAGCTTCCACAACAGCAACCGTCTGACCTTCCTGAGGGTGCCAGAGTGGCGTGCCCTATTGCCCCACCCAGGCGGCGAGGCGCCTAATTTGCACTTAGGTGAGTGGCAAAACTTCAAGAGAACACTACGATGATCGTTTAGCACATGTACTGGAAGATTTTATTTGGTGTGGCGGGCCTGAGCAGGCTTGCTGCCTCACTGCAGTGCCATGCTCCGCCCTCCTATATAGGGGCAATATATATATCTTGTTTTACCCTCACTTCCTGGCACCAAGTTCTAGTGTATTGCTCGACTCGACGCCACAAGCCTATGCACCTATTCGCCGGTACGAACGAGGTCACGTATCCGCCCCACTGGTTGCCTGGTTGCGTATTTGTACCAGCTTGCCAGCTGGCTGGCAGCGTGTGTGAGCGCTTTCCACCACAATTCAGCGAACCCAGGATGCTGAACTAATCACATCATGTCATATGCCGCAAGAGCCTTCTCTGCAGCCGGACGCGATTGAAGCCGCCGCTGCCGCCGTGGTGCTCGACGGCCGGGCACGCCGCAGACGCTGCCGGCTCTGCAGCTGCCATGTGTGATCGAACTGAAGCAGAAAGCAAGAGCCGCAGGGCACCGCTGCAGTGACGGACAATCGCTGTGGACCAAGCCTTCGGCCTGCAGCATTCGTGATCTCAGTAGTCAGATGTTTGTAGCCAGATACAGAGCACCAAGGAGCGGTTGTCGACGGCAGATACACAGAAGCCATGATGGGGCGGCGAAGAGCAGGCAGTGCTAGAATCTTCCTTGAACCACCAGCAAGATGCAGCGTGGGCAGCTTTGGGTAAACCATTGCTACAAGGTCTACAGAAGGCTAGATAGTTCAATATTTTTATTTGGAGTGTCGCCATGCGAACAAGCGCTCGATAGAAATCGCTGCCGCCGTGTGCTGCTCAACCGCAAATGCTGTCGGAACAAGTAACGATTGATGTTGCGGTGAAGGATTCTTCTTGACAACTGCTCGTTCATGAATCGTATCGTTGTTTAGGCTCGGCATGTGTGCCAAAGCCTAAAAGCCGCCGGCACTTGCCCGCCTGGCAGCCGGCTGATCACTCCGCGAGTTCCACGTCTATCGCCGCCAGCGCCGCGGCCCGCGACTGGCACCGGATAGCCTGGAGACGGCAGACGGTTGCTGACGGCAAGGCTTGCCGCTGGCTGCCGCCAGGAGTCATTCCAAGACTTCCGCATCTATCGCCGCCAGCGCGGCGGCTCGTTCCTTGCGCCGGATGCCCTGGGAGTCCGCCACCAGCGCCACGAGGGCCGCCAGCTGCGGCTTGGAGTATTCGGGGTGCGTGGCCGCCCACCGCTGCAGGTCCGCACCCCAGGGGATGTAGAACGCCTGCACAAGAAAGCGGAGAAAGTATTACAAGATGCGAGATGACTTTGGGCATCAAGCCCGCCAGTTGGGGCTGGGAGTATTTGGGGTACGTGGCCGCCCACCGCTGTAGGTCGGCGCCGCCCCGCGGGATGCAAAAACGCCTGCACAGAGATGTTTTGCACTAGAAGATATCAGACTGCAGGCTGGTGATTTCTGGGCCGCCGCCGCCCACTGCCGCAGGTCCATACCCTACACGATGCACAAAGCCCGATCTCGTCCCTGTTGGCTGGGACGAGATTGCTGAAGCGTGCATCTGTTACCAGGCTGGCACATCACTGGTAGCAGTGCATTACCCCAGTCCATATTGCAGCCTGCATTTTGCCTGCTGCAGCAACCGTGAACAATAGTGGTTTTATTGGTTTGGATTACCTGTTACAATCCGCAGGAGTTCTTGCGCCCGGCACTCCGTGCTGGCATGCTGACCTCAGCTGCCTTGAAACGAAAAGCCCCATGATCAGCATGCATTGCTGTCATGCTCAGCCAGGTCACCGCAGACAAAACTCTGCAGCACTCGAAATCGCACCTTTGGAGATAGGTGTCCACAATGATGCAGCACGTCCGACGCCGACATGCCCGGCAGCGATAGCCGACTTTCTGGGTTTGCCAGGTATTTTGACAAATTTGAGCCGTATGACAGCCTACCTTGACGTAGGTATGCACGATGCAGAACACGTCGGACGCTGAAACATAGGCGATTCGAACTTCGCTGCAGGGGAGGAGGCTACCGTTTGCAATGAAGGTGTCTTTATACCTTGACATAGGTGTCCACAATGCGCAGCGCGTCTGAGGCCGAGACACCCGGCGGCAGCAGCTCAGCCAGCCCATTGGTCAGCTGCAGTCAGGGGGAAAAGGCACCTGCTCAGCTTGCAAAAGCTTCATTCTGAACAAGCACTTGAAGGCATCCGAAGCCAAGATGCCCGATGGCAGCAGCTCCGCCGGCTTGCTGGTCACCTGTGGGCAGAACCATGCCGATACAACCAAGGTGTGGAGTTCAGATTTGGAGGAAGGTCTCGACCACGATATGACGCTGTAGCTTCGTCTGTGGTGCCAGCATGCCACTGCGGCAGCGGGTCTGCCGACAAGACCGGCAGCCTGCGACGCAGTCGCAGAACAGCTTCATTTGCCTTGAGAGTGTAGAAATAATTGGTCACATGGAGCAACCAAGTACCTGCTGCAGGTCCAGGCTCATCGAGGCGCGGCCCATTGGGGTGCACCGGCCCGTGACGCCGCCAAATCCCGCCAGCACGCCTTCCGCCACCGCCGCCAGCGCATGCCGCCACAGCTGCAGAGCAGAGGGTGGACGTGACTGAGCTGAAAACAGAAAAGAAGCAGAAAGTCCCTTAAAGATGCGATACTAGGGACGCCCGCGAAACCCGCTAGGACGCCCTCCCCGACCGCCGCCAGCGCGTGCCGCCACAGCGACGGCACAGGCAGAACCGTCGAGTGTGACCAAGCCGCAAGAAAAACCCATCAATCGGCGGCGCCTGCGAGATCCGCAAGGACGCTGTGCAACCATGACCAGCGCGCGCCGCCACAACTGCAGCACACATCAGGGACAACTTCATGGGGTTTCGGCGTCGCATGCAGAACCGTCGGCGTGAGCAGTCGTGCAGGCATCCCGCCGGCCACGAAGTCATGGTGAACCATCAATTATGGGAAGGTCCCTGCATAGTTTGATCACCTCCTCGCAATCTTGCGGTCCCAGACACTCCGCTGCACAAAAGCTTCTGCCCGAGATTTCTCGGATTTGCGGAAACATAAATGTATTCAACATAAAGTTGAATCCGTTCGTGTGCCTCCGTTCTGGACTCTCCTGTCTGCGATCCTACAAGCCCCGGCCCACCACTACGTGCAGCTGCTGTCATCAGTTTAAGCAACATTTTATGCGAATTTGGGAGGCTTTGGGGACGTTATGCAAGCGAAGACGCTCCCTGTTCGCGATGTTGCAAGCCCAGGTGATATGCAGCGTGCAGCTTCTGCCGAAGCAGCGCTTGGAGTCAATCGTTCAGAGTGCTCTGGGAACTCTCAAGTGTGGCGGACGCTTGCTGGACAAACAAATGCTGACCTGTTCTCGGTCTGGCGCCCCGAGGCGTTCTGCTGCGTGCAGCTTCTGCCCGAAGGCGCGAGCCTGTTGCAGGAGCTCGCCCACCCAGGCGGACGGCCTGTCAAACATAACAAAACGAGTAAAAGCCAGCGAACTATTCATGATTCGCAGCTGCGACATGATCTGCAGCAACTGTGGGCGCCGCTTTTTGTGAACTAAGAGGGTGTCTTCATCTGTATGAAAACTCCAGGTGCAACACAATTATACGGCAAATCGACTGTTGCCGGCTGAGCGGCTGCAGCACGGCAACGCGCGGCGGCAGTTGGTCTCGTCAAACACTTGGTTTTCATGCGGAAAGAGCGTGCATGTCATGAACCCACACGATGATGTAAGCAACGGCGTTGATCTCACCGGCTGGGCGGCTCCAGTACGGCAAAGGCGCCGCCGGCGACGCGTGCCGGCAGCCAGGCGGTGGGCAGATTGGCGCGCGCGCCGGTGCGCCATATGTGCTCCCTCACATCGTCTGCATGCGACAAAGGCGGCAGCAGGTGATGCCCGTCCATTGCAATCTACGGACACATACGACGGAATCATGTAGAGGGAAGCCGCGCCGTCGGCAGGTCAGCGCGGGGTGCCGGTGCAAGATGCAGTCCCGCATATTGTGTCTGCAGGCGCAGGAACATGCGACAGAGACAGCGAGGCCCAGACCCTTGCGAAAACAAAAATTTTGGCTTGTGGCTTCCCATGCTCGTTTATGGCCCTGCACATGCTTCGGGTCACACTCGAAAAAAATTATCATTTTTTGCCATGGTAACATAAAATCATAAAAAATCAGTAAACAAGCCATTTTTAAAAAACAGAATGGAGTTTTCCACAAAGTGAATTTTTATCAACACGCAGGGCTGGCTCTGATTGCTATAGCAACATCGCACGAACGGCTCGTTTCTCTGGGTGCCATCCGGAAGTCAAACACCCCACCAGCCCGTGCTGCTGTATTGGGCCGCGCGCTTCAGCAATGGGGTGGTGCGCCATGTCGATGACGCGTTTGCGTCTCTGCCACAGCCCTGACTCACTTTCTCGAGACGCACATCTGAGCGGATGGTTGCCTCTGCTGAGCTGCATCTGCCTCGTGCATTCAGGGCACGGCAGGCGTGCCTCGACAACAGACCACAAAAATCAATTATGCCCCTGGAGAGCGACCCTAGTTACGGACCACTGTCAGTCGTCAACCGCTGCCGCTGCCACAGAAGCCATTCGGTGCATGTGGTTCTGAAACGCTGGGGACGTCACTGCTAGCGTTCCTCAAGCTGGCACGACTGAAAGGCTGCCGTCAGCTGATTGACCCCACTTTGTTTGAGCCTACCTGCTGCCGCCACCGTCTAGAGGAAGGCATCTGGCGCGCGCGAGTCCGGGATGCCGGGACGCTGCCACTCGTGACTTTTGTGATAATGCATTATTTCCCAGCTTCCGAGAGAATATCTCGCCTGCAGCTGCCACGGTCTGGAAGAAAGCGTCCGGTGCGTGCGAGTCGGGAATGCCTGGGACACTGCCGGCGATGCGCCGCAGCTGCGCCCGGGCCGAGCCGAATTGCGCCGCCACCGTCGCCAGCGCATCGACTGCCACTTTCCGCTCCTGTGTGTCGCACACGAGGCATACACTTGATGCTCTGTATATCGATTGCAGCTCTACAGTGTGCGCGATTCGGTGCAGCTGCTGCCGCACGAACTCAGACTGTGCCGCGACCGCTGCCAGCGCATCCACTGCCACCCTCCCTTCCCGCGCAGATATGAGCGAGCGAAGTTCATGCTTCTGTTGTTACATATCCGATGCTCCTCTTCTCCATTATTACTGCACGGCGTCCAACTGCGCCGCCCCCATTAATAGCGCATCCACTGCCACCTTGTGCTCCTGTGCTCGAAAGCCTTCACGAATAATCGTATGTTTGATCTTGCTCGTGACATGAGTGAACATTGCGCCGCGACCTTGTGAAGGGCACACTGCGCCCACCTGTCCAGCATGAAAAGTGTTTGAGGCTCAGCGCAACAAAATGTCTCGCAGTGACTGTTTCAACCATGCCACGCGGCCACCAATGCACCGCCACCCTTGTCGCGGCTGCTCCTGCACAAGCATGGTTCAAGCAACGACATGATCGTGTTCCTGCTGCAACTGCGTCTGTGCTTGGGATCACCAGCCGCCCGGTGATGCTAGTGTCAGCGAGACTTTGGGGTAAGAATAATCACAGCAGTGAAGGTGATCACACCAGCATGTCTTGCCGCTACCGCCAGCAGCACGCGACGCTGCATGCTGCCATTCCTCGCTGGCAACAGCTCTGACTGCACGATGCGGACTGGCCTGCGCGCCGAATGTGTTGCAAAGTGCCACAGGTTGCTGTGGCCGCGGGCGCGATCTCCTTGCTCCTGAATAAATTTCTGCTCTAGACAGGAGGTCCTATGACTTCCCTTCACTGTTTGTGGGAGAACTGACCTGCAGGAGAACTGACCTGCATGCCGAATGTGTTGTTGGGGTGCTACAGGATGCTGCGGCAGGGCCCTCGAGCACAATCTCTGGGCCGCCAGGCAATACCCGCTCAAGACAGCATGCGCTGTGAAAGGGGTAACCTCTCGGCAGAAGGGAAGTAACAAAACAAGGGCATGGAGAAGAGAATCAGCGATGAGCAGAAGGGAAGTAACAAAACAAGGGCATGGAGACGAGAATCAGCGATGAGCACACCTGCATGCCGAACATATTGCCGGAGTGCCACAGGATGCTGCCGCCGGCGCCGCGCCGCTGTCTCGCCGCATCGCCGCCGTTGCCGATGCCGGCACCGCCGGAAGCCATGGACACCAGGTTGCTGCCGCTGCCGCCGCCGCTTGCCGCCGGGAGCTGCAAACATGGATATGTGGTGAACCATGCAGGGAAGAATATGTGCAATGACGAAGCTGCCAAACTCTCCGCCCTTCTCGTTTACCCACACTTCAGGATGTCAGAGACCGCGGCCATGGGGTGAACTGCAGCTGCCGTGTTGGAGACCGATACGTGAGGCTCGGATCGGAGTAGCTCCGCCAATGTCTCTCGACAAACGTCAGCACACGCGGTGCTGCCATAGCAGCTGTGCCACAGCTATGCCAGACCCAGCGGCAACTACTGCCAACAGTCGCTGCTGCTGAGGACATGCGCATGAATGCTGATTGAAATAACACATCGCCGCTACAGACAGCTCGCTGCATACCATGCGCGGGTCCCTAGCTAGCACAGCCTGGATCTACACAGGAAACCGGGCCGCAAGCCGGAAGAGATTCCGGATTGCATGCCACAAGATGCTGCCCTGAGTGCCTCAAAGCACACGAGTTAGCAGCCGCCAAAACCCATGGTGCGAGACTGCAAGCTCTTGGGCAGAATAAAACCAAGGTAAATATCAATATCGTAGTCCTACCAGCGACAGGCCGCCTGAGGCTGAGCGGACGCCGGAAGCGGTGGAAGCGCCGGAAGCGGCGGAAGGCGCGCCGGGCGGCGGCGGCGGCAGCAAGATCGCCCGGTAGGGCGCCAGGCTGCGGTTGGCGATGCGGTTGAGGACGGCGCGCAGCCGCCGCGGCACGCCGTCCGAGCCCTCAGCCTGCAGGACTTTACCAAACGTTTGGAGGACTGTGTTGTTTACTCTCAGGAAAGCTAATCTCAACAGGGCCTGGGCTTGGCGTGGGCTTCCGCAGGCTTTCCTGGGCTTCTTTGTTGGGCCATAACGTGCCTGCAGAAGCAAGAAAAAAACAGAAGGCAGCACACGCAGGCAGCACGGCATGGTGTACAGCCATCATGACACTTCACACATTGGGGCAGCTAAGTGGCTTTGGCGGGATAGTGCTGTAGACGCCACCGCGGCTAAACAGGGCCTGCAGCCGGCGCGTCGGCGCCTGCGCCGCTGCTACACCCTGTGCGCACGCCATGCAGATTCAGCAAAAGCAGCATGGAAGGCACCAGGATCAGATGCAGCCGTAGCGCCGCCAGCAGCTGCATTGCTGGTCTGCGTGTCGCGGTTGCGAGGTGCCAGCAGCAGAACGTCTTGGGGGCCCAAAACAAAAGTTCCCTGACATATGTGCTGAGGAGCCGCTCATGGTAGAGTAATTGACCGCAAGAAGCGAAAGCAGACAGGACAGAAATGCATGTGCCTTGGGTGACGCAACAAGGAGGCCGCCACGCTTGATAGTTGCACTCGAGTACAGCAGACATATGCCATTGCATGCGCCTTCCTGATAGGCAGGCAGCAACTGCGCGCTGCTTTGAGCGTGGATCGAGATGTTTAGGCGTGATGCAAGGACGAAGTCCTCCTACCTCGTCATGCTGCTGCAGGGTAGGCTGTGGCTGCGGAAGTGCAGCACCAAAGGCTTGCGTGTGCGCAAAGCAGCAATCGCCAAAGCTGACAGAACATGCATGGCTAAGCGAACATTCAAACATTCACCTCGTCGTACTGCTGCAGGCTGGGCAGCGGCTGCGACGCGTGCGAAATCGCCGTCTCGCCGACGATTGCCGGCAGCGGAACGTCCGAGAACGAGCGGAACACCGCCAGCAGAAACAGCTCGAACAGCTGGCACATGGAGGAGTAGACCTCCCGCACATCCGCCGCCAGCACCCTGTGAAATCACAGTATAGTATGGTATGGTATAGTATAGTATAGTGTAGTATGGTATAGTATAGTGTAGTATATTCACGTTGTCTCATGTAAGATGGCCAGTATAACGGCTACTGAAGGTTGGCGGATGATCCAGCGTGCTTCTCGCACGCCTATCCGCCCTTAATCAGCTGGACAGAGTAGTCTGGACTAATGTGCCAGCGTCTGAGCATCCGTGAATACATCTGGTAGCTGACCGCAGGCTGCCGCGGCAACTGCTTGGCAGCAGGGCCCCTCAATTGCAGCAGGCTTGCGAGCGGTGGCTAGACCATCCGCAGGAGCCTCTGCAAGCACCGTCAGCTCTGAGAATGCGGAGGAATCCAGCACTCAGTGGGACAGCACAGGTAGAGGCTCCAGGCGAAGCGTCCGAATCACCATGCGCCCTGCCCACCTATTTTCTGAAAAGGTGGGCAGCACACAAGAGGCGCGGGCGAGCTGCTGCCTGAATTCACTCTTTCCATCCCAGATGCCATGCAAGCATGCTTGGTGCTATTAAATAGCTTGGATAGAAATAGCTTGGTGCTATTAATTAGAAATAGGAAGACAACAAAAGCGTGAATATTTTAAACGAGATTTTTACCTGCTAGACAACAAAATGGTTCAGTTAATGCAAGTGCCTGCGCCTGTAGTGCTCCGCTCTCCCATTCATTCGGAACTTGCCGGGCGGGTGCACAATGGGCACAATGCAAGTTGCAGATCATTCGGAGACATGAGATGCGTTTACCGTTCCGGGTTTTCCCGCACCTAGTAGGCGCAGCATGATCAGCCAGCCAGGTGATCAGCTTCAGGAAACGCGTTGGTCACCACTGGCTGGAGACTTGGAAAGCTGAGAAAATTGCAACATGCCATCGCAGGAAACCAATAGATATTGTTGTTTTCGCTTGCTTTGGTTTTTCTTCGCACCTGGTGAGCGCAGCATAGTCCGCGAGCCAGGTGAGCAGCTTCAGCGACGCGTTGGTCACCACCGGCTGGATACCGCCGTTGCCGCCGCCGGTCTCCACCGTTTGAAGACCTCCGCCCTCGCCGCTGTCGCCGCCTTGCCTGCCACCCACCCCGCTGCCGTCCTCTGCGGCCGCTCCTGCTGCCCCGTCCGCCGCTCTGTCTGATGCCGGGCTGCTGCTTCCTGCATCCTGCGACTGCCGCCGCTGTCTCCTTGCATCTGCCGCCCCCGGCGACGAGGCACTGGGAGCCGAGGCACCTGCACGCGTCAGTGAAACGAGACTTGGAAGCGTGACCTTGGAGACTTGCATATTCCAGCGACACTGAGAATTGTACAGTGACCGGCAAATGGCGAAGTGGTCCTGTGGACTGACACGATGAGCAGGTCAGCATCCTCATCATAGGATCCTCATGATTTGCGCTTCGGGAGATTAACACTTGTTGGCACTGTGTTTGACATGAGAGAAGAAACCAGAGTGGCTCACCATGTCTGGAGCGACAGGGGCTGCCGGCGGCCACCCAGTTTGATGCCAGACATTGTCGTCTGCCTTTGGGTACAGCAATGAGCAGCTTCGCACATGATGCTAGCTGTCGAGTTGCAGCGACTCACCCTGCCCTGAGCGCCAGGGGTTGCCAGCGGCCACCCAGGCCGCAAAGTCCGCTCCCTCCGGCGCGATGGCGCCGCCGCCTGCGGCCGCAAATGCGCCGACCATGGAGGGTATCCTGCCGACACAAAGGGTAGATGATCTGCTTGAGGGATATTTCTGGATATTTTCTGAAGGGTAGCGACGCATTGCCAATGCAGCTGTGGCTTAGGTTGGACACTCCGCTACCTCCGGCGCAGAAGCGGCGCCGCCCGCGGCCACGAATGCAACCTCGGTTGCCGCACGGCTTGTGCTGTCCCTTTGCACCAGTTCGAAACCACGAGGCCAGGTACTCAATGAGCGGCCAGTTCATTTTCGGGTGTTCTGAAAGATGCAGGTCGGCATGCGCCCCCAAGGATCAGCTCAGGGCAGCCACCCTGGGGTGCGTTGACGTACTATAACTGAGTTCTTGCCCACGTGAATCGCGATAGAGACGAGATGTAGTCCCGATGGCTGCAGTCAAGCAAACCAAGAGCCGCCAGGCTGACGCTGGCTGAGTCGTGCGCAGGAACAACACTTTTTCCGATGTTTCACAACAATCACATTTGAAAAGGCGCGGCTCATTTCACGATGAATTGAGGGAGGGTAGGCAAAGTCAGAGTGGGTTGGGCGCTGGGAGGGGCGTCCACGGCTGCGCGCTGAGCGACGCCGCCGTCAGCGGCACAGTATCAAAACTGCAAATCTCCAATTCACGGGGAGAAGCATGCTCACTGCGCGGCGGGGACTGGCAGCGGCGTCCACAACTCCGCATCCAGCAGCGACACCGCCAGGCTGACGTTTGCGGAGTGGTGCGCCGGAAAAAAGCGGCCGCTGGCCTTCTGCAGGCCCGCGCGCAGGTCGGCGCAGGGGCCGCCGGTGAATGCCTCCCCTGCCTGCAGAATAGTCTGCGTCCACTCCATGACCTGCAGTACAAGCAATCGGTCTGAGCGTAAATTCTCTGCTGAATCGTGATCAGATGGGCGCAGGCGCCGCTGGCGAAGGCTTCCTCTGCTTGCAGAATCGTCTGCGTCCACTCCATGACCTGCGGTACAAGCAATCGGTCTGAATGTAAACTCTCTGCTGAATCGTGATCAGATGGGCGCAGGCGCCGCCGGTGAAGGCTTCCCCTGCCTGCAGAATCGTCTGCGTCCACTCCATGACCTGCGGGTGAAGTTTCGGACAGGCTGACTGAGACAAGGACCGTGGTCTGTCGCCGTGTCGGCGCAGAGTCCAGCGTAGGAACCGCCTGTGAAGGCTTGGCCTGCGTTTGGAGTACAGTCTGCGACCGACTCGACACCTTGGAGCATGGAATTACCATCAATGAAAAGAAGTGTGCTCCTCGAGCGAGGCATGTGAAGGTGTGTGCACTGCCAGGTCTGCTCGACGACAGTCACAAGTCCGAGGCGAGGGGCGGAAGCAACCTGGTGACGGCCAGATTGCGGAAAGCCAGCGCCCCAACGCCTGTGCGGCACGGATCAGCAGCAACGAATGCTTTCACGCCTAGGCGACGATGCTTGGCCGGCAAATCTCTGCCCCGATTTGTATGCAATGCAGAGCGTTGACGCACAGGGTGCAGTCGCAATGGCCCATCGCGCAGTTTGCAGATCAACCTCATGCATTTACCACTTTACGCGGACTGCCTGCTGCTGCATCTAGAACGTGGTGCTCGCAAAAGTGCTGCCAGCGTTGGCAGCACCATGCAAGTTCAGCTTGCTAAGTTCAGCAGTCCCACTACTCCCGAATTTTGCGGACCTGCATGAAGTGCTCGCCGGAAAAGCGCTGCCGGCGCTGACAGCAGGGCGCGCAGCAACAAATGATGGAAGAATTTCGTTCGGCACACTGCAATTTTAACGCCGTCGTCGCACTTGCGTGAAGCGCTCGCCCGAGAAGGCCGCCGGCGCCGACAGCAGCATGCCCGCATGCAAGGCAATGTTTTGCTTTTCGGAAGACCTCGGTTGTTGAGGAGATTCGTTTCCAAAGCGACGCACCTGCACGAAGTGCTTGCCTGAACACGCCGCCGGCGCTGACAGCACGCCCACCTGCAAGCACACATTTTGTGGATTCCGGCTGAACCCCCGGCTGATTACCGCACCTGCACGAAGTGCTCGCCGGAAAACGCCGCCGGCGCCGACAGCAGCACGCCCACGCGCTGGGCCACGTCTTCCCACAGCGCCTCCCGCCCTGCGTGCAGCTCCGCGCGCAGCATCTGAAAGAGCAGAGGCAGTGGCAAGTCAGAAAAGGATTAAAAACCACCGAAAGAATGAACACAAGATGGCGCAGACGGCAGCACGCCAATGCATTGTGCGACATCTTCCCACAGCGGATCCCCTCCAATGTGCAGCTCAGCGCGCACCGTCTGCGCAACCGAACATCCACTGTGGTTACAAAATCTAAAGCAGCAAAGGTTTGGGTTTGGGACTGAGGCGAGAAGCGCAATCTGGCGCCGTGTCCTCCTGCAGCGCCAGATTGCGCCTCCCGCGCCGTGTGCAGCTCCATGTGCACCGCCTACACGGGCCACACAGACCGACATTGAAACCCGATGGTGTGACCACACGAGTTTGCATGTGCAGAAGGTGACACGTCTCCCCGCAGCGCCTCCCGCCCTGCGTGCAGCTTTGGCGCGCACCGTGTGCAGAAGCTCAAGGCGTAGGTTGGGATTGATTGCAGTATGTTGGATTGAATTGGATTGGATTGGATTTGGTTTTCGAAGTGATACCGACGCGAAACAGTGCCCACGTGCTGCGCCACGTCCTCCCCCGCCCCACTTTTTGGAATTTTTTTTGTGCAGATCGGCGTGCAACATTTGAAGAAGCGAGGGTGTCGACACAAGTCAGGAAATATCCAGCCGTTGGTATAACCCCCAACAGCGTTGCCAGTCCGGCCTGCACAGTCTGCGAGGGTGCAACAACTTCGAGCTCGACAGCTGAGAAGCGTGCACTGGTCTCGATGACAGAGGGCTCGAAGTGCAACAGCTGTCACTGCAAGTCGATGCACGAGTGTATCCTGGCTGCAGATGTGGGCATTCCCAAAATGCTCAGTGGCAATCGTGGCTGGTCACAGCCGAGCCACAGGCACGAGGAGGCTGCATGCCTGTGCAGACGGGCAAATCTGCGTTTGTGCTCTTTCATATATATTCTGCTCCCTGCGCCGATTCACGCCGACTCCCTGCGCCGATTCACGTGCCGGCTGGGGCGGCCTTAGCGGCCAGGCACGCTTCAGAATTGTGGAGCAAGAGCATCAACCTAGCAAGAATGCTTTTGGTTCACAGCTGCTTACCTCAAGAGTGCCGGCCCAGGCTTCCTCCACAGCCACGCGTGCCTCGGGATTGCCGTCGCCCTCGCCAAAGCGCAGCAGCACCGGCTGCTCGTAGGCCGCTTCGCCGCCATCATGGCTGCCGCGTGCCTCATTGCTGTCTGCCTCGCTGCCGTCAATTCTGCCGTCCACGCTGCCTGCGGCGCCATTGGGCGCCGCGGTCTCACCCGCCGCCCTGCCAGCCTCGCTTCCGAAAGCGCAGCCGGCATCGCCTGGCGCGCCGCCGGGGCTGACCGCCGCTGACGCCGCTGGTCCTGCGCCGCCACCGCTGCTGTCCAGGTCGCCAGAGAGATTTGCGTTTGGCGCGGCATGGCCGTTTGCAAGCACAGCCGGCGGCGATTGCGGCGACGCCGGCGGTGATTCCGGTGACGCCTCAGGTGCCACAGCCTCTCCCCCTGGCGGTTTGATCCCCACAGGATTGCCGCCGCCGCCGCCGCCGCCGCCGCCTTTTTCGTTCGCGCCGCCGCCGCCGCCGCCGCCATCCAGCGCCAGCAGCGAGCGCTCCATGGCAGTCTGGCCGCTGGGTCGCGTCTCCATCGGCGGCGGCGTCCCAGGGCCGCTGTCGGCCCCGATTTCCTCCTCATGCCTGGCGCGGTTCTTCATGACCTGCACAGCAGAAGACCAGGGTCAGTAATGTGTGTGTAATGTGTGCATTGCGTCTGGGGCGACGTCCCCGATCCGCAGTCAGCACCCAAATCCTCCTCATGCCGCACCCGGGTATTGGTGGCTTGCGCAGAATGAAATGTGTCGAAGAGTGAAGTGTCATGGAATCTGACATTGCCACGGGCAAAAGCGGCCTTGAGCCCTCAGTGGGCATCAAGCACCTCCTCATGCTGCGCGCGTGCTTTGGCAAAGGCAATCTACCTGTCAGGCAGATCGAAACGTCTTTACCACTGTCTAGGTTACGACAGCCTGGCCAGCGGGCAGCGGTACCGGAGGCTTCGTTTGACTAGCGCGCCAATCCAAGTTGATTGCGCCAATCCAGCATTTGACTAGCGCGCCAATCCAGCATCAAGTAAACTGACTGACGTCGGTGAAGAGCAGAGCGGCCTCGGCATCGTCGACGAACCCCGCGCAGCGGTGCATACCCGATGCCAGATGCACTGCCCGACTCTCCAGGGCGACACTGTCGCGCCACGACGGCGCTGCTGCACCCCATGTGGCGAGATGTGACTGGCAATCCCCGATGGGTCATGACTCATACATAGTGACACTGGGTTACCTGGTCCAGGGCGGCTGCGCGGGCGGCGGAGGACCGCTGCTGCGCCACGATCCAGGCGCGCATGCAGTGGTGCGCCGCCAGCACATCCCACAGCACCATCAGCACCTGCGCGTTCCCGAAAAGCTCTTTGCGCACAGTTGTGGTGTGAGCGATCAGGTAGCCCGTTGTCAGACCCAACCGCGCATGTGCAGCGGTGCGCCGCCAGCAGGAACGGCGAGAGGCAAGCACTTCGGGTCAGCAGTGCGCCGCCAGCACGTCGCACGGCACCAACGGCACCTGCGAGCGTGCAAAGAAGCGCAACACAGTGGGATAACTTGACTGCAAGAGTGATCTTGTAGAACGCGCTGCCGGCTACTCCGCAGCAGCGTTGATGAGGGTGTAGGAGGATGATGCAGTGCTGACGGGCGAGGATTCTGCAGCACTGACCGCTGCAACACATGTTCACGAAGCCTAACTCCCGGGGTTGGGTTTGCGGCACGGTGTGATCCTAAACCCTAAACCCTAAACCCGAAAACGGTGTATCCTCCAGCACCGCGCAAGCGGAGCTGCAACAACTCAACTACTTAAATAAATAAATAAATAAAAACAGTGCCAGGTTTGGCAGAAGAAAACAGTGCTATTCCTTTTAAAGAAGTGCGATTCCTCGTGACATTAGGTTGCGTTGGGCCTCAGCTGTGTGTTGAGGACGAGTCTCACCCAGAGACTCAGGCATATGCGGAAGCATTGCGACGGCAGCGCCCGTGCCGCCTTCTGCTGGTGAGCAACCGCAGGCTGTTTCGTCCACGATATCGAGTCTTCACCGAGTCTCCACACTTGAGATTTTACCCATAAGTGTTTTGTATTCAGCCCGCAAAAGTGACAGGCAGGTGCTGAGAGACTCAGACGGCAGCGTTTTCAGATTTTCAAGAAGGTGTTCGCCATTTCGGGAAACCCGCACCGCAACCTGCAGACTGGTACCGGATATGCAGCTCGGAGACTGGTTTTCACACGGACGTTTGAGGATGTGATTGTTTTGGGAATCGGGTCTCACCCGGGAGAGGCAGGCGCGGAAGGACTCTGACGGCAGCGCCCTCACCGCCTCCTGCAGGCTGGTGACAGGCCGGCCGGGCGCCTCGCGCAGGCCGCGCCTCGCCAGCACCACGCCTCGCACCACCTGATGTCCATGACATTTGGAATTTGAGTCGAACCTGGACTTTGCCGCGACTGCCAGCAGTAATTCACTGAAACTTTACGTTGGTGAAGCTATTTAGGGTTTAGGGTTTAGGGTTTCTACTAGGGTTTCTGCATAACGTGGGACAGCCCGGCGCTTCCTGCAGGCCTACCTCGCCAGCACCACACCCCGCACTGCCTCATAGCAACAGCTGCCGCAGTACATCACCGCGCATCTGGATCCAAAACGACTGTGCCGCGGCCATGAAGCTTGCAGGCTGCTGACGGACCGCCCCGGCACAAACTCTCGCACCACTTGCTAGGCTGACGACGTCTGATTTGACAGCCGCATTCACGCAGCCTACGGTGTGAGCAGACATGGACAACTGCATGAGTTGAGAGTGCACGATGTGCCTGTCAGGCGCGTCATGTTCAGCGCAGGCACCCAGTTGCCTTGTACCCCGTTCCATGCAGCGCAGTACGGAGCGAACAGTTTTAATCAGTGCATGCCGTGAGGGTGGCGGCGGTGGCGGCGGAGATGTCGGCAGCTCCCAGCTCCAGCTAGGCGCCGGTTTCAGCGTTCCGCAGACATATGTAAGCCTAATTTGTGCCGCGTAATCTGTGACACAGACTCGGAAGGGTACCTTGAGGGTGGCGGCGGTGGCGGCGGCGGTGAACGCGGCACCAACCTCCAGCTTGGCGTCGGGTTCGGCGTTCCGCAGACATGGAAAAGGCCTAATTTGTGCCGCCTAATATGTGGCACAGACTCAGAAGGATACCTTGAGGGTGGCGGCGGTGGCGGCGGCGATGAACGCGGCACCGATCTCCGGGCCGAGCGCGGCGCCGCCGCCCAGAGCGTGGTAGCCCTCCAGCACCTGCATTCCAGCACGGCCGACTTTCATTGTCACGTCCATGTTATCGTCACATCCGACGCTGTCATATTCGCAGCACCGACCACCGGACCAAGCGCGGTGCCGCCGCCCAGAGCGTGGTAACCCTGCAGCACCTGCGACCAGTTGTGATTCCAATGATATCAGAGATTCCAAGGGTGGTTCGTGGTTCGACCGTGAGGTGTCCTTGTTTCACCGGGCGGCGTTGAGTCACAGCTGCCGTACCTCACATCACCGCGAAACGCTGTCTGCACCAGGCTGGCGCAACAGCCAGCTGCGGGCGACACTCGAATTGGCTGGCGCATGATGGTGCTGAGATGCGCCGCCACCTAGAATGTCGCCCGCAGCTGAATGTTGCGCCAGGTGGTGCAGACCACGTGCAGTATGGAGGCCAGCTGCAACCAATTTTCATATAGAAGGTGTGGGGATAGATCCACCCGAATCACCCGCAGAAACTGGTTGCCGTGGAAGTCGGTGCAGACCGCCTGTAGCGCCGACGCCAGCTGCGTCACGGTATCCGCAGCCAGCTCGTCGATCGCGGCCGCCAACTGATCCGCGACCGCAAGACCCCGGATGCTGTCCAGTGCCGCGGCGGCGGCGCCGCAGCGGGCCAGAGCTTCCGCGTACTCCCCATCCGCCTGCGCCTCCCTGCATTCATATTTGGTGGATAGATAATGAGCAATATAAGTATTGAAAGTCAAGCTTGACGCCGTTGCTCTGCCACCGCCAGGCCTCGGATGTCGTCCTGTGCCGCAGCTGCAGCGCCGCAGCGGCAGCGCCGCAGCGGGATAGAGCCTCAACGTATCCGCAGTCCGCCTGCGCTGCATTCATAATCTAGACCACATGCAGAGTTCTCCTGCAGCTGCTCAGATCCCAAGACCAGCTGGTGTGTGCATCAGACACGGTGTGGAAACCACTTGACAGTGCAGCGTGCAGGAGCTGAACCAATGCCGACCAGAGCTACAGCGCCTTTTGACTCTCTGTCATGGCGGCTGGCAGCTCTGAGTGCCATCGGCAGCAGCTTCACCATGGAGCGCGGTGCACAACATGCAAATTTACAAGACACAAAACCACACAGTACCGACACATCCTACAGTGTGACAGTGCTGGCCCGCTGCCGGTCCACTGCCGTCACATGCACAACATGGGGGCACCAATGCCGCCGCCAGATTGCCGACCAGCATGGCGTCAGGGCCGGCACACTTACGCGGTGCCTCATTTGCTGATTTTCATTCTCTGTGACGGAGATTCGCGCAGCATTTGTTACCAGGCTGTCGACCAGCTGCAGCATCGTGTCGAGACCCACTCTCCGCTGCCATGGCGTGCCATTGCAGTGTTTCGTATCTGGATTCGTCGCTTCGTTCATGTAAGAACAGCTCACATGATGGAGGTCCTTGCGGCGCTCGCATCTGCCAGGCTGCCAACGAGCTGCAGCATAGCGTCGAGGCCCGCTCTCCGATGCCACGCGGCGCCGATCGCAAGACCCGCTGAGGTCTCCGCCGCCTGCCGTGCCAGCTCAGCGCGGACATCTTTGACGGTCAGATGTGCATCCTGGTCGGAAGAGTGCACTTTGATTCAGAAAATGCCATCTGCATGTCATTAAAGTCTAGTGTGCCGATCGCCAGACTTGCAGGTGTCTCCTCCGCCTGCCATGCCAGCTCAGCATGCACGTCCTTCACCGTGAGGTGCGCATCCTGTGGAAACGACAGCGAAAAGGCCTCATAACGAAATGTCGGATGTCGTCAGCAGCGCCGCCAATCGCCAGGCCTGCTTCTCTGCCGCCTAATGCGCCAGCTCCGCCCGCACGCCCCTGATCGCACATGCAGTCACCGCGGGTGTAACGCATCACAAGGCATCGTCTGCAACGACACACGTGACGTGCCACGCAGCGCCTGACAGCGCAGTAGATTTCGGAATTTCCGCGGGCACATCCGATTACGTAATGGGTGTCTGGTGCCGCCGAAATGTGGCAGCGCAACGGTTCATACGAACACAAGCACCTCGCGCGCAGAGGCAGCACCACATGTGCGCTGCTGCAGCACCTGCTCGTTAGCTGCTAGACTCCGCGTGCACCAGCACGATCCGCTGCCACGGCTCAACACAGGGCATCATGTTGCATGTGCAGGTGTGACTTCCCAGCCGAGGGCAACGGATCTGAACATCGAGGATCAACATAATTTTTGGCGATTTCACCTCGATGTTGCGCAGGATGACGTTAATGTCATCAATGCCATTGACATGGTAAAGCGTGGGAACTCGTACCAATCTCGAAAAGACACGGGATTGAACACAAAATGTACCGATCCGCAAACTCCTCCACCTATTCAGCCTGAGTGAGGCTGGAACGGTGTAGTACCGCGCAGAGAGCGCGGTACTACACCGTTCCAGCCTCACTCAGCCTGAATAGCGTTCACAGATGTCAAAGCTGAGCAATCCGAATCGGCCAATCCAAATCGATGTCACGCTGGACGGCGGTGACGTCATGGAGACTGTCCACAATGGGCTGCCAGTTTCGCACAGAATCGACAATTGCATGCTGGCATTTCACGTGAGAATAGTTGTTGGAGAATGGATTTCGTCATTGTCGTGAGTGACCCACCTCGATGTCGCGCTGGATGACGGTCACATCATAGAGGCCGTCGACAAAGCGCTGCCAGTTGGCCACCACGTTGCCCGCGAGCTTCTCGTTCACTTTCTGCGGGAAGCAACAGTCCACAGCGGGGTGAAATCGAATGAACGTGTTGTATCGCGCTCCACTCCGTGCACAAAGCGCTGCCAGTCGGCCAGCACGTTGGCCGCCAGCTGCTCGTTCACTTTCTGCGCAGCAGTTCTGACAGCAGTATTGGGATCCCCAGATCATCATGCTGCACTGCCATCCTGTGGCCTGCCCAGGCAACGCTGCCAGTTGGCCACCATTTTGGCTGCCGCCTATCCGTTCACCTTTCGCGAGGCACCGTTCCACATGCGAATTACATACGATCTGGCCACCAAGGCCCATGGCGTGCGATGCTGGCTTGTGAGCAGCCTCGACTTGCTGTCGAGGTTTCGCACAAGGCGACTCTGAGGCGCAACCAAGTGAAGGAGTGGATCTCAGTGGGATACACGCATATTAGTCTGGCTGAAAAGCGCCGGGACTCCGCTGCATTTTTCCGCCGAGTGTCACACCGCCGCACTGTCATGCCACATGGCGTTTGAGAGCATCGCACGGTGCTGGCGGATTTTAACACCCCACCACTTTGCACAGTGTCACCGCCAGGCTTTTATAACCATTATAACCAAAGGCTCGATTGCATTTACGCACTTGCTTTAGCCAGGACCAGCGATCCATGACTGCGATTAGCATCGCCACGAGACTTGTGCCTCGCTCCAGCGTCTTGGACTTTCCTAGTTGAAAAAGGCGTCAGAAAGGAGCTCCCAAGCAGATTCCGCTCACCTCCAGCACCCAGGATCGGCGGTCGACCAGTCCATCCAGCATTTCCGCATCGAAATTTGGCGGCAGCCGGCCGAGCTCCGCCGCGACGGAATCGTGCGTCTCCTCCAGGTAAGCTTCGCCCATCTCTCGCAGAGCCGCCTCCTGTTCCTCCTCCCGCTGCGACACCGACCTGTCGTGGAAGAGCTACTTCGAAAGATTGACATTCCCGACAAATTTGCGGGACAGGGTTTTGATGGTCCTGCCATAACGGAGCGCTATAGATTTTGTCGAGGTCGTCTTCACCCGTTTCCCAGGAAGCCGCCTCCTGTTCCTCCTCCCGCTGCGACACCGACTTGGTGCAGAACAAGACAGGTCATGTCGCCAAATTCGGCTGAAACTTCTGGAAGAAATTGCGCATCTCGACCAGGCAGCATTCGCCCATCTCCCAGAGCGGCCTCCTGTTCCTCCTGCCGCTGCGACGCCGACCTGCAGCAGGATATTCCGGGTTATCAACAGGTGTAGTTTTAAGAGGCGACCACGACAGAGTAGAATCGTCGCCTGAAGCCCGCAGCGCCGCCGAAAACCTCCTGCTCCTCCTTCTGCTGTGCCACTGACCTGCAGAAAGAAACTCAGGGTTTTGACAATTGCGCCATGACGGTATCGTATCTCCGCCTGACTCCCACGTCGTAGCGCTCTGCTCCTTCTCCTGCTGCAGCACCCACTTGCAGGAGAACAAAGTTCAGCAGGCCGGGCACTGGAGGGCTCGTCTCTGAGACTTTTGCAGGTAACCCGGCCTTTAGCTTTCAACGCACAGCGATGCTTCCACAGTGCAACAACCCTCCGCCCAGAGGCCCATGCGCCCATGCAGTCGAGATTTCCACAAATAAGCCGGCGTCGGGGCGCAAGCATTGATCTCCATGTGACTGGAGCTTGTGCACGATCGGCTCAGCGAGCCAAGCCTGGGGGACAGGAACAGCACGCGTTCAACAATACGGTGGTGCCGCGCCGTCGCCTGGGGCTGCATGCCTGCCGGCTGTCAAAGCCGTCGCGCTTCGTTACCTTTGTGTACTTCTTTTGCGAATTAGAGTGTTGCTGCACTAGACAAGGTGCTCACCTGGGTGACAGCGAGAGCATGCGCTCAGAAATGACGTCATGCCGCGCTGCTGTGAGGTGCTGACCATCCGAGGCCGTTCGAGCCTTTGGCTTCGAGCGCAATCGCCGCAGCATGGCCGCCTCAGCTGCTTTCTGCCCGCCGCCCTTGCGGAAGCCGGCCTGCGCTAGCCGGCTCGTTCTGGCCCGCTGCGCCGACTCACGCCCCCGGCAGCGCCACAGGCGACGGGCACGCCTTCGACTGGAGCGCCGTGACAGCCGCCATGACTGTCTGGCAGCGCTGTCCGTCAACGAGAGGGGTCTGCCAGTCGAGCCGGCCGCCGCCGCCGCGCCTGCCAACAGGCTCGAGCGCGCTGCCGTGTTTTGTGCTGGCAGGCCAGCCTCCGCAAGCCGGCGCTGCTAGCGTGCTCACGGGCGCCGCTGTTGCTGTTGGGGCGCCGCTACACTCTGATCAGGGGCTGTACGTGCCAGGCTTGAGGCCGCGACTGCCGCGCTGCGCCGCGCCGAACCGGGCAGGCTGCTGGCTTGGCAGTGGGCCGGCACCCAATCTGCTGCCGCCGCGCTGTTGTGCGTATGCACAGGCGAATGCACTGCCGTGGCTGCGCTGGTCCCGCCCGCTTAACCAGATGCTGCCGACCTATGTTCAACTCGCTATTTGGTCACCAACGAGACCCGCAGGCAGCGGCACCACATCCATGGCGGCGTCATCCCTAGTGCTGGGGTGTGCCCTGCACGGATGAGAGTTGCACATCATACACCTTTTCATTGGCGCACGGGAGTATGTGGCGATGCAACAAGGTTCGGCCTCAAATTGCGCTGCTGTCGACGGGCACCTTGCTTTTGCGTCAGCTTTATGCGCCACATTGACAACAAGATGTGGAGGGGTCCGGACGCTGCTTGAACGTGTCAGTGTCGCAATGCTTTTCAAGCGTGTTGTTTTTGCAGATCGGTCATGCACTCGAGAAGACATCTGTCAGCCAGCATCGGAAGTAATCTGAGCCGAGGCGCCAGCTCCATCAGTAGCTGATTTGTACACAACATTCGTTGAAGCTCGTCAATTCTCGAAACTCACCTGCGTCGATGTGCAGGCACTCCGCGAGGCCTGAGGCGAGAAGGCACGCGTTCGATGCAGACTTTGCGAGGCGTCCCATGTACTGTTGCCGGCCGGTGCGCTCAGGTGCTCTGGTTCGAGCGATAGCACGTATACTTCAACACGGCGTGCACAGCGATCGGTGTGCCTTTCTGGCGTGGCTCTCCTTCTGTACTTCAGGTGCCCAGAGAAGGGTTTATGAGCGACCTTCCATGACGTGCACACTGCGCTCGGCACCAGCAAAACCAGTTTTGCTGCGCAGCATCACTTCCCGCCAGCTCCGTCAGAACACGGAATAATCCGATCGTCAGGCACCCCCACACCCAGGCTCGGTGGCCGCTTCGATTTTCAACTGGATTTTGAACTGCATTAAGCACACAACTTCGATTACAGGAGCCCTCTGAGCCATTCATCTGCGCAATGGTATTTTGCTGGTGCTAATCTGCGGGCTCATCGCAGCGCGCTGCGGTAGACCGTGCTTAATCGCCGATTTACTGCAGCCGGCCCAGGTGTAGTTGCAGCAGCGTCACCGCAGTCAAAGGCGGAGCCAGCGATCTGAGAGCTCCCCAGGGCATCGCCCGTGCATGTGCTGACGCCGTGTGACCACCACAGCCAGCATGGCGGGGGCCGCAACGGCAATGGAAATCGATGATGGCGGCGCGGCGGCGCCCGCGGTTAAAGCGGCACCCGCGGCGAAGACAGCAGCCGCATCATACGACCTGCCTTGGGTAGGCACAATGCTGCTGCCTGTGACCATAGTCCCTGCAGCCGATTTTGCCTGCGGGCGTCAAGATGCCAGCATCCAGCTCGGGATGGCGGTGTCACACTATGGCGCGCCCTGCCAATGCAACCTTGCCGGCCGCACAGCGTCGATCATCCCACATTGAGGCTCGTGCGTCTTCGTGCGTGTCTCTACCGTGACTGGCACGGCTCTTGCAGTCGGACAAGTACCTGCCGAAGAACATTGATGAGGTGGCGGGCCGCGCGGAAGCGGCCCATGGTATCTAGTATCTTGCTCATGTAACTAACCTCCGTTTCTGTGCTTTCGCAGGTGGAGAAGTACCGGCCGAAGAACATCGACGACGTGGTGGGCAACACGGAGGCGGTGTCGCGTCTGCAGGTCATCGGGCGAGAGGGCAACTTCCCCAACATCATCCTGTCGGCAAGCGCCTCATTCTTTCTGCCGGCTGCGGCGGCTGCGGTGGCGCTGTAGCCGTCTCCGCGCTCCGCAGAAGGCGCCCGCCTGACAAAAGCAGGGTCGGCACTTGGCTGGCTGTGCAGGGCAGTTCGTGCAGTGTGATCGCAAGCTCCGATGTCATGCGCACGCATGCGTGTACGAAGACGGACGACCCTGCAACCTCTTGAACATGCGAGCACATGCTTCGCCAGGGGCCCTCCTGGATCGGGCAAGACGACAACCAGCATCCTGGCGCTGAATTGATGTGGCGCATTCCGACAGTATGTCGTGCCTGCAGGGGCGCCCAGGGAACTGGCAAGACAACCAGCATCCTTGCGCTGCCGCACGGCCTGCTGATATGTTCTGAAATATGCCCAGAGTGCCATGCTCTTGTCGCAGGGGCCACCAGGAACCGGCAAGACGACCAGCATCCTGGCATTGGCGCATGGGCTGCTGGGGCCCACGTACAGGGAGGCGGTGTTGGAGCTCAACGCCTCAGATGACAGGTGGGCAGCAGTTTTGCGCGGGTGCGGCAGGGGACGCAGCTCCGCAGGCCGTGGCGGGAAGCGTACAAACATAGAATCTGGGATACTCCAGGGCGCAAAAGGCGTCACGTGCTTCTCAGCGCGTCTGCATAGGCGAATAATTGGTACACGACAAGATCGAGATGTTGCTGCAGAAGAGTGTGGTGATGCTGCCGCCGACCCCTGCAATTTGCATCTTCACTTCCTCCCTTGCAGGGGCATTGATGTGGTGCGCAACAAGATCAAGATGTTTGCGCAGAAGAAGGTGACACTGCCGCCCGGCCGCCACAAGATCGTCATCCTGGACGAGGCAGACAGGTGCAGCGCAGACCCCCCTGCGAGTGTTCGACATTTACTTTCTTTGTTGAAGGATTTTAGTAATTGATTAACCCTAGTTGGCTAAGTTTGCCGTCAGCTGGCCTGAGCACCGCACCGTGCTGCCGCTTCAGCCTCCCGCGGCCCTGCTGCGGCCCCTGTCAATGACGCAGCCCGCAGCAGGTTTGACACACTACACTGGAATCCATACCGCCCAGGTTGGTATATCGTAATGTCTCAGAATCTCAGCGCTGCCGAGTCCTGCCATCCAGCATGACCAGCGGGCGCAGCAGGCGCTGCGGCGGACGGCAGAGATCTACAAAACAACCCGTCATGTCCAGAAGGCGATATCGCTGCCTTTTGACTGACAGATTCTGCTCTTGCCCCAGCAGCATGACCAGCGGAGCGCAGCAGGCGCTGCGGCGGACGAGGGAGATACATATCTGTTCATGTTCCAGCAGCCAACAGTGTCTGCCATCATCGACATGTCTGCTCCTTTACTGCGCAGCATGACCAGCGGCGCGCAGCAGGCGCTGCGGCGGACGATGGAGATCTATTCCGCCACCACACGCTTCGCGCTCGCATGCAACCAGTCCTCCAAGGTGAGAAGTCACGAGTCCGAATGTGGACCAGATCACCAACAGCACGTTGTCCGTTTCTGGAGCTGCTCATCTTCAAGCCTTGAGGCATCCCGAGTGTGGCCAGGCGTGCCTGCCATGGACCTCTGATCCCTTTTTGCCCGCTGTCACGCGTTTTTATGCACCTTTGGAGCGTCTGCGCCTTCTGATGCAGGTCATCGAGCCGATCCAGTCGCGGTGCGCGATCCTGCGCTTTGTGCGGCTGGGAGACGCGGAGGTGCTGGCCCGCCTGCAGTACGTGTGCCAGCGGGAACAGGCGGGTCACTCTCAGTCGCACACCCTCTGTGTTCTCAGCACGTGCTTGCCTGGAAAGCTCTGCAGCGTTTTGTGCGGCTGAGAGACACTGAGGCGCAGAGCGCGGAGCGCGGAGCTGCTGGGCCGCCTGCTGCGGGGCTGCCAGCAGGAGAAGGTACGACCTCCATCTGGAGCCGAACAGCGTTGATGCGGCATGAGCGATGCACCTGGTGTCACCGATCTCACTCCACAGCCAGACCGCTGTCTGAGCAGAAGCCAAGCCACTTGCTGAACAGAAATTCCTCCACAAGAGAAAATGTCTCCACGTGCAGGTGGCACTCGTGCCGGAGGGTCTGGAGGCCACAGTCTTCACCGCGGACGGATTCACGAGGACGGATTCACCCTTTCGGTGAACTACATGCAGAAATGTCCAGACGTTTTGTGAATTTGTTGAGCCGTGAACTGTTTTTTGCCAGGTGGCATCGGTGCCAGAGGGTTTGGAGGCCATCATCTTCACCGCGGACGGCGACATGCGGCAGGCGCTCAACAATTTACAGGCACGCTACTAAACCCTGCACACGTATGTCCTGTCAAGCTTCGTCCGCCGCTGCGGTTGCCGCCGCCGCGGCACCTGTTGCACCGTTTTGGTTCACCGGTTGGTGCACCGGTTTTCAGGCGGCCGCACCGTCTGCTGTCAATCTGGGCGCTGCCGACAAAGGTCTACACGATGCAAGAGGGTTTTGCGTCTTGCGTCGTTGATCGTGCATCATTGTGCAGACCGAGCGTGTTGCTGTTGTGGACCTATGTGTTACGCTGCAGCAGGCGACGGTCGCGGGCTTTGGGCTGGTGGACCGCGACAACGTCTTCAGGGTGCGGAGACTCACATTGCTATCGCACCTTGCTTACCGATCGAGCCGCACCCCGCTGCTAGTGGCCATAATCACATAAAATAAAAGCACATCAAATACATTGGCGTGGCAGTTGATGGTGGTAGCCACGCGAGAGGTGCTAAACCTGAGCCTTGATCATTTCCTGCACCAGGTGTGCGACCAGCCGCACCCGCTGCTGGTGGCCAAGATCATCCAAAACTGCCTGACGTCCGACTTGCAGCCCGCCTATGTCGGCATGAAGGTGCACAGCCCTGAACCCTAAGCTTGTCGGCATGGCCTCCTCCGTTACCAAGCCAGCATGGGAACAGCCCCAGCCTGCATATGTAAATTCGTTCTGTGAGCCGCGTGACGTCGACCTCCCACCGCTCGCACGCTGCCTGCTTGCTGCGTGTGGCCTTATGAAAGCATTGCAAAACATACCACGTGAGTGTTTCGCCAACAATCAGTCCTCCTTGGCCCGCAGAGCCTCTTCGATGCCGGCAACAGCAGCACGGATATCATCACAGCGCGCTGTGGACATTGTGAGACACTAGCATGCGCACCCCAGCACTGCCCGAATCCCTTCCTGGTTGCAGAGCCTCTTTGACGCCGGCTACAGCAGCACGGATATCATCACCACGCTGTTTCGCGTCGTGCGCAACACCGACATGCCCGAGTTCCTGAAACTGGAGTTCATCAAGGTGCGGTGCCTCCAGCGATGATGAAACTCTGTGATCTATGATATTTGAAAAGAGACGCTCCTTGCAGAGAAGCCTCAAGCACGTCAGCGCTGCCGCCTCTCCCCGAACCCAACTCGTTTCAGTCCGGCATGGCGCTCACATGATGCCTCGCTGGAGACTGCGCTGACACAGATGCGGATAAGTATCGGTGTCAGTTCCCGGCAGCAGCTGTCGCGCCTGCCATGATCATGGTCACATCATCAGCAGCATGGCTGCACATCTGATTGCGATCTTCTGCCCTGCGACCGCAGGAGACCGGGCTCACGCACATATGCATCATCGACATTGTCCCTCCGCGATGCTGTCTTGTTGCAAACCCGGCGCTTGCGCCCACGTGATATGTGCAGGGCTGGTGCTGGCGTGTGCGTCTGACAGCCTTTCCTGTGTGCTGCCGCAGGAGACCGGGCTGACACACATGCGCATCAGTGACGGCGTCGGATCGCGGCTGCAGCTGTCGGGCCTGCTGGCGCGCATGTGCAAGCTGTCGGCCCAGATCCGGCGCAAGTAGAAGCTAGCCGGCGGCTGCTGGGCGCCGAAGCCGGCTGCCGCTGGGCGCCGAAGCCGGCTGCCGCTGGGCGCCGCCGGGCTCCCTAAACCCTGAAGTTGTTGCCGCACGGTCTTGCTCGCACGCGTGTGCAAGCTGTGGGCGCAAATTCGGCGGCAAGTGAGGCGGCGGCAGGTGGGGTTGGCGGTGGCAGCAGGATCGGATGTCGGAAACGGTGGGGACGGTCCTTGGGAAGCTGATGGCTGCATCGGCCCGACCCGTCGTAGGCCACAAGACCGGTTTCCGTATGATTCTACTCTATTCTGGTGTGGGGCCAGTGAGTACTTACGACCGTCCTGCATGGCATGAGCAGCGGGCTTGCAAAGTGCTTTTAGTAATTCGCCTTCTTCGGCAGTCTTGCTTTACTGAGGCAGCGTCGCATCGCAGCGTGCCTCCCCCTGATCAACCCTGCGTGTGTGTATTGTACCCAGTCTGCACCGCGGTTGACTTTCGATGGTGTGAGTCCAGTGGTGCCGCCTCCTTCCGCCGGTGACCGTTTTGGATCCTCACTACGGCTGACTCATCGCTGAAGAGTAATCGCTTCAGCAATGAAGTGGCGTCGTGCCTCTTTTGAGAGGCTCAGTTATTCTTGCAAACCCACTCCAAACACGATATACACCCGGAGCCAACGTATGCGCGACGAGGATCGCTGCAAACGCGCCACACACGCTGGCTCGTTCCTCAGTCTCCCTGTGCCGGGCGTCAGCATCGATTCGGCTCTGAGTCGCAGCGCCCCTCACTGTCCTCGCTGAAAGCACCGTAAGAGCGCCGCGCACCAAGCATCAAAAGTTCGACCGTTGGGGGTCGTGACCGGTCCCGTGATGCACATGCCATCTTCATGCTGAGGCGTGTACTGTACGGGGCTCGAGCGGTGCGCTATGGGGCCATAGGTGCCAAGCATTTCCCTTCCGACGCGCTCTGGCGTCCTTAACGCTTGCAGCCACTACCGCTGCCGCTCTGTCGCTCCGTTCAGGCGCGACAGCGCAAAGAACCTGTTGTCTTCCCTGGCACTTTTGCTGATACGACAGAGCTTACTGGCAAGCTGCTGCAGTCGACTTGCGCCGACGATTCTGAGCCCTACTGCAGGGCGCTGGAGCCTGGAGGAAGCCCTGTTGGGTGACCAGGGCGTGCATTTTTGGATCGGAACTCGCAAGGGCCTCCACGTTTATGCCCCGCCCTCCGCACAGGTCGCGATCCGCCTAGCGCCTGGGCGGCCTCGCTGGCATACTGTAAACACTGTTCCGGCGCCGCGGCAGCACGCTGAACAGCGTGGCGGCGGCGGCGACGGGCAGCAGCGGTGCCGCAGACGCGGCGGTCGCCGGGAGCGTTTCATGACTTCGCCCCGCCACTGCCAGCCGCCGCGGGTGAAGAAATCCGTCAGCTTCTGCGACTCCGTCACCTTCGCGGAGGAAATCAGCGTCAGCGGCCACGCACACAATGCCTGGTTGTCATGTTCAGATGCGGGGACGCCACTGGAGGCATCGTCGTTCAGCGACTTTGCGCGGCAGGCCAGCGCGGTGCCGCCGCGGCTGCCGGAGCAGCAGGAGGCGAAGATGGACTCTGCGGAGAACGGCGGCCTGAATTACTCCGCCTCGGCCTCCCCCAAATCACCACGCGGCGGCGGCAGTGGCGGCGGCGGCGGCCGGAACGGCTTCCGACGTGGCAGCGGCGGTAGCATCGACGGCGGCCTTAGCCTCGGCAAGATGGGCAGCATCAGCAGCAGCAGCGACTGCGGCTCCGGCGGCAACAGCAGCCCCACGCGCATGTGGGACCACTGGAAGCTGCCGCGCGTGAACGTGCCGTTCTATAGTGCGTCATCCTGAGTCTTCTTGCATCCTTCTGCAGCAACTCTCCTTGGATTCTCCCAGCGGAGCTCGCATTTGGATCCCTCTGCAGCATTGCCTGAACTATCTGGACCAGCGATCGAAATGTCTTCTTAGATGGGAAATAAGGCCACTGCTGACATCTGCGGGCATGATTGATGTAGGTGACATCGGAACCGGTGAGCGTTTCCTGCCTGGATCTGGGCACGGCAGGTTGTGCCGGGATTGGCTCCTGTCTCCGGCGTCAGCCGCTCTGTGGCGGCTGTGTCTGCCATTCGTAGCGGTCGCTGCTCATCAATCCGCAGCCGATGTCGCACCTGGCACCCAGCCATTGATTGATGTAGATCATACGCGGTTTGGCGGCCAGCTGCATGTGCATGGCGCAGAAGACCAGCAGTTTGCACGTCGTCACTGAGAGCCGATGTGCGCGTGCGCTGTGTAGGGAGGTGGACCGAGGCCACCTGGCACTTACTCACAGCCACAGCCACGCCAGCAGGTGAGCAGACAGCGCTCCCATTCTGTGTCCAGATCCAGTAGCGTCCTCCACTGTGTGTGCATCCTGTGAAGCGGGGGCCTGCTCGCATTTTCATGCGTCTGATGCAGACCCTGTGGCCAGAGCTGCTCACATGCACCATGTGAGGCGCCGCCGCGCGTCCGCAGTCGTGGCGGAAAGTGTTCCTCCGGCGGCTCGCTCGGTTGCAGATAGGTGAAGCCTAAGCTTCTTTACAAAGCTGTCGCTGAAGTCCGTGTGTTCGTTCGTTTAGCATACGCGGTGCTGCCCTACGCGATGTCGCGGCTCACCTGGTACGGCGGCATACCCATGCTTCTGCTGTCGATCGGGACAGTCTACTACTGCTCCATGCTGACGGTGCGTGAGTCGAATGTCTCGGAAGCGCGATGTTCCTAAAAGCACACAAATGTGTGTACATATTGCTGCCCCAAAGCCTCCGCCAGTGCACCATGCAGCTGCGTGTGGCTGCTGCACCAACAAAAACCCAGCTTCCCATATGAACGCGAGCACTGCATGTCATAAACATATGCCGTGGAACCTGATCTGCGCTTGCTGACTCACTGCAGGCGGAGCTTCACGCGTGGAGGGTGAGCGCAGTGCCTGGGTTTGTCGGTTTCAGGGAGGAGCAGTGCCGACATGTTACTGCATTTGACTCTGCCACATGAGAATGCCTGCATATGTTCTGCTGGCCATTTCCCATGGCACTCTTGCTTCACTTTCTGAGCACCGTATAACATGAAGCCTTGCGCTGCCGCCGCCGCAGGTCATTATGCGGTACACGCGCTATCGAGACTTGGCAAAGAGCATTTGGGGGGTGCGCCTCGCTGCAGATTATGCATGGTTGTTAAGTGCTTATTATCACTTGAACAACGATCCTAGGTATACAGCATGCTCTTCTATGGGTCTGCCACCTGGCGCTGTCTGTTGCCTGCTGAAGGCGTGTGGCCTCTCAGTTGCGCCACACTGAGCTGATGTTTGCGGATCTTGCCTGTTCAGATGCCTGGATACCACCTGGCGTTTATTGCGCAGCAGCTGGGCTCGCTCGGCAACAACGTCGCCATCCAGCTAAGCAGCGCACTCGTCATGAAGGTGGGTTCGATGAATGTGTTCACATGCGTTCAGAGGGTGAGCTGAGGGCGACATCGTATCGCCTCGATGCCGAGACGGATCGGTGTGGGGGCCTTGCCCAGGTGGAGCAGCATCGACATGCGCGCAGCAGCAGATGCGCGCACAGGCGGTGCCAGCGGCCAAGGCCGAGGGTGCCCGACAAGGGTGGTGCAGCAGGATGTGCAGCTTAAGCCTCGGGATTTTACGCCTGGCCAGCTGCACGTGTGGGTGCCTTCTGGGTGCCTTCTGGGTGCCTTCTGGGTGCCTGCTGGGTGCCTGCTGTGGCCATCCAATTGCTGTGATGCCGCATGGGCCTTGCGTACCATGGCATGCCGGCACTCTTTCGCCAAGGGTTTTTCTCATGACCATCCTTCCAACCATGCGAAACCCATTATTCAGCATGAGTTTCTTCGTGTGAGCGTGACCTTCCACCCTGGATTGATACCTTCTTCCAACCTTTAGCGAAGATGTCCTGACCCCTCCTTCGTTTTCTGATGCCGGCGCAGAACGTACACGAGCCCATCCATCCCGGCAGCACATCTCTGTTCACATCTGACTGGCCATCTTCAAACGTCATCAGTTGAACTTGTCACATCTCAACGGGCAGCTCTCTGTTGTTTCCCGCCGCAGAATGTGTACGTGTCCTTCCACCCTGGATCGGATATCTCCATTCACATCTGGCTGGCCATCTTCGCGGGCTTCCAGCTGCTGCTGTGTCAGCTGCCGACGCTGCACCACCTGCGCCACCTCAACGCCGTCGCGACCTTCGCCACTCTGCTGTTTGCGGTCATCACCGCAACAGGATGCTTCATCGACGGTGTGGCAATTTTGGCCACGACATAGTTGCATTGTTCCATGACGTTCCATTGCTGAGACTTCAAAACTGGCACGACTTGACAGCTGGTGTGGCAGGTGCACGACTGCACATATTCTTTCTTTCTTGCGCGCTTCGTGAGAAGCGGGCTGCAGCAGGTGCTCTGCGGATTCGTGATCTCGCGAGCGGCACCCAAACCGAACGCGTGATGGAGACTTCCAACGTCTTAGTTTGACCGGGGCATTGAACTGCAGTCATCTGCAGATACTCTTGCAGATACTCCAGCAATGCTTATGCAGGCAGCGAGCCGGAGCAGCGGCGCATAGTGTCATATGACCTGGCGGACGGGTCCCGGACCAAGCGCGTGATGGAGGCATTTACGGGCGCAGGCCTCATGGCGTTTTCATTGGCGAATGTGCTACTCCCGGAGGTGACCGCCCGGATATCTAGGCAGTATTATGCCCACTTCGACGCAGCGTTTTCTCTGCGCGGAGGCATTGGGCTGCGGACCGCGTACAAGGCTGCGGCGACGACGGTGAGGTCTGAGGCAGGTCCCGGGTGCGGCGGCGATGGCGCAGGCGGCGGCAGCAGGGGCAGACATTGCAGGCAATCCTGTCTGCGCCAGGCATGGCAGAGTAAATCAGCCAGAGGGTTTTCGGATGATACAGGACCGGAAACGGTGTTTGTGCCAAGGGAGTCGCAGTTGCAGGGGCAGAGTCATAGATCACCGGCTAGGGTTCTACGCAGGCTGTTCAACTGTGCAAGATGGGTACAACATCAAAACGTGTATCGAGGTTGTAGTACGCGAGGACGTCATGCCTTTCGGTCTGATGTCAGACAATGCAGCTGATGCAGTGCATGCACCTTCGCAAGGCGAATTTTGACGCACTTCTGCTGCGCCGCAGATCCTGGCAGCCACAGGCGGGGAATCGCGCAAATGACGCTAGCCAGATAATCAATGTCTTTTGACACCAAAATCCAAGTGCTCGTTTCTCCTGCGCCGCAGATCAAGGCAGTCGTGAAGCCGCTGGTGGCGCTGACTGGTCAGAAAGAGTGTCTCGCTGGCATTGCAATTTCATGGTTCAGAACGTTTTCGTGTTATTCTCACTATGAAATGGATTTTCAGCTGTTCGGGGTTTGCTGCCGCCGCAGATCCAGGCAGTCGTGAAGCCGCCGGTGGCGCTGAACGGTCAGAAAGGCGTCTCGTTAGCATTCGGTTTCATCGCCATCGTTTACCCCCTCGTCGCCATTGCAGGCTTTTGGGTATGCCCCTGCCCTTCATTAACCTGGGATCTCACTCAGAATGAGTTTGCGCCGGCACCGCTTCTCCAGCGCCCGCTGTGTTGTGCTTGCCACAGTGAATTGCAGCGCGTTCCCTCTGCAATCCCTGCACTTTCCGCCATCATGCCACCATGCCCCACGCTGTACCACCACCGCGGCTGCCGTCTCACCGCTAGCGTGCGCGCTACCGCAGTCTACACTAGTGCACAACACTCTTCTTCTTATGCCCCTCTTGTACTGTCCGCCCGCAGGCGTTTGGGAACCAGGTGCAGTCGCTCGTGGTGCTGTCACTGTTCCCGTCCCGCGGCTGGATAGCCGTCATGGCCCAGGTGTGCTACCCTGAAACCTGCCACTGCGCCTTCCGCCCCTGGGGGCTTACCCTTCGCGCTCGTAAGCACGTAAATTTGGCATCAAATCCACACTTCGTAACCGAGGCGCTGCTGGGCTCGCACGCGGACGATGTGCTGTGCATCGATGTTGTTAGTCAAAATTTCGTATTGGTCTGATTCCTGTCTGATTCTGAGCATGCAAACTGGACCGCCGTGGCGCAGGTGCTGCTGGTCTGCCATGCGGCCATGAACTACCAAACCTTTGCGCAGCCCTCGTGAGTGTTTCCAAACCTATATGAACTCCATACATATCACGCACGCAGCCCAGGGGACCTGCTGGATTGCTCTGTCTTGAAAAAAAATAATATCAAATATACAATTTTGTTGTGTCCCTCGTGCTGTGTACTGCGACGGCGCAGCAGACGGGCCGTGACACGCCGGGGAATGTGCAACATCATGGTCAAAGTCACACAGTACGCCAGCCTGTTCCGCATAGACGTTACACATGTGCTCTGACTTGTCTTGTTGTTTCTGCTTGCAGATTCGAGATCCTCGAATACCTTCTCATGGACACCACAGACAGTGCGCTTCCTGCCCACTGTCGAACATCGATCTCATGAGACCTTATGAGATCTCACGAGATCTCATGTTGTGAATCACAACAACGGCGTGCCCGGCACCACAGTAACCCAATTGAAGTTACAGCAGACTCTGCCAACACGACGTAGTGCACTCTGGGCAGCTGCAATTGCAGCTGCGGCAAGCAATTGCTGCCTTCAGAGTCCTGCTGCATGCTTCCGCGGCAAAGCAACACAGCGCTTTCGGCGCTGCCTGGTGGTGACGCCTTTTCCAGTTGGTGTCTTTACTACCGCAGGCCTGATGTCGCCAAAGAACTGCTTGTCGCGGCTGGTGAGTGCCTAATTTCCAAAGTTCGTCCAAGCAATAAAACCAGATACATCTGCCGACACGGCCCTTCCTGGCCGCCTCGCCACCATGTTGCAGTCGGCACGATTGCCACATCAAGGCAGGCAACCGCCTTTCTGCCTGCCATCATCGCGTCTGACACTCTACCTTTCTTCTTGTTACTGCCTCTGTGATGTGCCTGCAGGGCGGCTCGACCGTGTACGTCCTGACGCTGTCGTTTCTGGCGGCGCTGCTGCCGAACGCTCTGTCGGACGTGGCCGCGGTCGTCGGCGCGACCTGTTACATCACCCTGGTAGCTCACATTTCAACTTCCCTTTCCGTGTTAAGCTAAACGGTTTCTTCCTTCAAGCTGTCGTTCGTGGGTTGAGGGCGATCGGGCTTCCTTCACAAAATCTGCTCAGGCCCAGCAGCGCCATTTGGGTGATTTCTAATGTGTCAGGTGCCCTGCGGGTTCGCTGCACAGCATAATGCATGGTGCCTTGCTGGACTACAGCAGACTGTATTGAGGCAAGCAATATAATCGTACGGTGTCAGAACAGGCAGTATTCATGTATGTAGCGCTGAATCGTGCATCTGGACTGCACCGCAGGACATTGTGTTTCCATTGCTCATGCACATCTCCGCAAGGCGGCCGGGGCCGCTGCGGCGGACGGCGCACATCGCAGGTGCTGCGTTTTGGGTGTGCGTCGCTATCTCTGCGATCCTGGGCGCGATTTACGACCTGGCAAACCATGCCGGCGGGCTGCAATTCTTCGCCAACATCAGCTGAACCATGATGAGTGCTCATGACTGCAAAAGCTGCGAAAAGTCAAGCGACAGAACGGAGATTGGCGGGGGAAGGGCAAAGAGTCTTTTTCCACCCCGCTGGTTAGCCTCCTGACGCGATGAATGGCGGCGACGGCGGCAGCATTGCAAGTCACGGTGACGGCTCGAGATAATGAGCCGTCGCCGTCCCGACACAGCAATGTATAGAGTTTCAGCAGAATGCGGCTTTGACTTGCAGTGCAACTGGAAAGTCAGAAATCCGAACAGGTGTCATTCGTTGGATTGCATCCTGTTCAGCGTCCTCCCACGTAGAGCCCACAGAAGCCGCTGTTGCTTCGCAATCCTGGTTGAGACGTATTTGTTTTCTGGTTGGGACTTTTTGCGAGTGCCATGCCATTGCTTACATCGATTTTGGTTACAGTTGTTCATCCAGCACCGTCCTTTCCCCCGGCATCTACCTGGGTATTAAACTTCGTGGCAAGCCGCCATTTGTCATAATTGGAATTGCCAATGCAGGTCGTTTGGATGCCAATGCAGGTCGTTTGTATTGACGCAGCTGCAAGACCCCTCTCCGGTGCGGCTTGCCATCCGCATGCTTCCCCTACAGTTCTCCTAAACGAATCAAGCTCAGGGTTTCTACTCGTCTATGCGCGCCAGGTCTTGTACCTACGTTGGTACTGGAAAGCCAAGCTGTCTTCCCATCCGCCTGTTTCCAGCGCGAGATTCCGCTCAGGATGTGCTCCAATTTCCACTCGTCTGTGCTCGCCAGGTCGGCATTGATGATGCAAATTACCAAGGCCATCTCGCGCCATGTTCCTGCAGACAACTTTGTAGTGTGTGATATGGAACATAGCCCGCATGCTTGGGCAGGGTCTGTTACACGCAGCGCACTACAAGTGGGGCACATTGCAAGCTACTGGCAAGTCGAGCGAGAAATTGGCAGAGGTGCCGTCTTGCCTGTGCCGACGTCGGACTCCGACTCCGGCTGCACCACCCAACATATGGCATTTTGAGCTGCGGCAGCGGCACCAGCCTGCGCGCGGGGCGAACTCCTGCATCCAGATCTGCAGCTGCGGACGTCCCCTCTGATGCACCGCTACCGCGGGCGGCGGTCTTGGAGGCTTCCTCCGTTGGCTGGCAGCCGCCATCTGCGGCACGAGCCTGATGTTGAGAGGGCACCGCCGCTGGCCCAGCATCTTCCAGGATCGTCGCGAAGCGCACGCGCTGCCTGTGCCGGTGCCGCCGCTGCCGCTGTCCGCCCCGCCTGCGGCAGTGCCACGTGTGGTGTCGCTGCTGCTGGACGGCTGGCCGCCTGCCGGCTGCTGGTCTGCCGTCATGGCCGGTGCCACAGAGCGGCTACCTGCGAGCATGCACGATGGCAATCAGGCGGACAGATGAAACGCAGGTGCTGTCACTGGGCAGTCTGCAGCTGTGCAGCGGCGGTTTCCGCTGCGGGTTGCGGCACCGCAACTCAGCAACTGTTCTTGTGTTCCTGTGGTGTGAGACCGTGTCGGCCAAAATCGAATCGAATCGAATCGGATTAGAGTCCAACTGGACAGGTTCTGAGTTCCCTGCGTCGTGGAGAGCAGGTGCTTGTAGACATTAGCATCGCACTGCACGGACTTGCATCGACAGCGACGATTGCCTGGATGACGCGACACGGCGCGGACAGTGCAGACAGTGCAGCGCTATCGCACAGGAGTAGGCTGCATGATCTTATGCAGGTCTAAGTACGCTATGTACGCACTTCTGCTGCAAGCTGAGGCCTGCTCCTAGGACCTGGCACACGTGCTTCCGTAAACACGACATGCGCATGTACAAATTTCAAAAGCCTGGACAGAACCGAGTGTTCCACGGTATGGTGTGCTGCATCGTCCGTTTCTTGTCGTGCTGAAGTTCCCACTGGCTCGAGGTACTGCTACTGCTGCTTTGGATTGTTCTCAGAGAACAAGCAGTCGACGGGCCAGTGGGCAACGCAGCATGTGGCTCGTCAACGGCCGGAGCTACTTGTTTCAGGCTATCAAAGGAGGTGAGTCTCGATGCAAGTGACTTGTGTACTGATCTAAAACATTAGGCGAATCGACGTCATGTTTGCCGTACCCGCTGATCTTGTGCAGGAGTCGCGCTGACCATAGAGTCCTGTTTTGATAGACTCTAGTATCCAAGGATTTGTGCTGTGCATGTTGTGCTCCGGAGCGCAGTTGCACCAGCCTGCAACTCGCATCCGGCAGCGTGTGACATGTCTTGAGAGCGTCTTGAACGCTTTTCGGGACGGGGGCAGGCTGCTTGGACTGCGAACGCACGCAGGGCCATCAGTGACTGGACGAGGAGTGCGTGTGTATCACAATCTTTGGGCATCAAGACCGCTAACTCACTCCTTCTGTCAGCTTCGCATCATGATCGTGGATGATCGCGCCCGCGCACTGGACCAGCTGCTGGATCACGAGTTCACGACACAGGCAACGGTAACCAACGCCGAGGCCAGGTTGCAGGCTGAAGCCGAGCCTCAGACGCCCCTGCTGGCCCGCTGCTCGCTGTACGGTGTCCGCCAGGCGGTGGCCGGCCACGCGCCGATCAGCGCGGATTTGGTCGCGGATCTCGCCACCCTGGAGAGTCTCGATGGGTGGCCCGAGGGCTTCGACGCGGCCGCTTGCGTGCCGCCAGTGCACCTCAATCCCATGGTGTGGTCGTCTCTCCGTCGCTACGAGCCCTGTGACGAAACGGATCCGTGTCCAGAACATTTCATGCGTGCGTCAGGTGCAGCTTGGCTCTCTAGCCGAGCATACTCGATTGCATGTGCCACAGCTGGACAGACGCTCGCAATCTCAGTGTGCTGTTCTGGACGCTCAGGTGGGCTGGCAGCTGGCAATGATGGCTGCGCAGGGTGAGGCAGTGCCTGGGGTGGACGTGAACCGTGCATCGCCCGAGCTGGTGTTCGAGGACTACTGCTCCTCTTTGCTTCCCGTTGGCGACGCACTGGGCCCGAAGCTGTGAGTCCCATGTGCTAGCACTTTCATCAGTCCACGTTTCTGCATACATGCGCACTTTAACCGGCACTCCCGCAAGACCTTTGTAGCGCGCTAGTCCACATGTAAATGTGTGTCTGAGAGCTTCGCTGCAAGTCTTGCCACCCAACGCCCGTCCAGAGCTGCTGAGAACTCCGCACAGTAGCTGCGCTGATCGTTTGATCAGCAGATGGGAGTTAGATTACGCCAGGGTATGAAGAATGCAAATCCAAAGCACTTCGCCTGATGCGGCAGATTGTGGCTGCAGGGAGGCCGATCTGGCTGCCGTGGGCGGCTGACCAAAGGGAAGGGAAACAACAGTGTGTCGCAGTATGTCACCTAATTTATTGTGTCACCTGTCGCATCAGGGAGGCCGAGCTGGCCGCCGTGGCGGGCTTCCGCTCCGGAGACGTCGACATTGCCGCCGTGCGAGACATGCGAGAGCGGCGCTACCCAGCGGCGGAAGTCATCCAGCAGCTGGCGGCCTACCTGCACCGGGCGCGCGCAGCGCTGGGCTGCCCAAACCTGCAGGTGCGAATCTGTTCTGCTCGTGTATTTGCGCATCTTTAACATCTTCAGAACGCATGGCGAACCTGCACGATGCACGGGAGGCACTGGGCTGCCCCAGCCTGCAGGTGTGCAGCTTGTTTTGGTTACTTTCCTCTTGACTGGCTGGATAACGACAGCATGCTTTGACTGCATGATGACGCCGATCCTGCATTGTGCCCAAGGTGGGAGGGTTGTCCAGGTGCGCTTGGTCCATCTGCACGTGTGAATGTCCTTCCTTCTGGTGGGCTCTCTGCAATTCTGTATTCCACCCATCCCTTTCCCTTGGCTCACTCCTGTGCCACACCGGAAGCTGTGCCTCACTGTGCTCTGAGGGTATCGAGGCTGACATGCTGCTTGGAATGGTGCAGCAAGCGGAGGCGCCGGCACAGGAAGGCATGGCAGCACCCGTCGGCAGCCCCACGTGAGTCCTTGCTCCAGCTGCTTGAGGATCCACGGACCTCTCGTGCTGTGCTGCCCATCTCATCCATTTCACCATCAAGCAGGTTGTATGATGTCACGCCGCACGTGCAGGGATTGACTGAAGCACAGGGCAGCGGCTCGCCCCTCCCACGGGCTGAGCAATGCAGCACAGGGCTTGGGGACTGTCGAGGCTGAGCTGCTCCTGGCACTGTCCCCCGCTCCAACGTGCAACCAGGTTGAGTAAGAAAGCATGCTCCTGTGCCGCATGCAGGGGCGAGGCGATGGGGCCTCCGCGCAAGCGCCTTCGCATGGAGGCGCCCAGGGTAAGCTGGTGGCGCAGCGATGCTGAGCGACTGTTTCGGCAGGCACCCCACCTCTGTCGGCTCTCGGCTGTCGACAGCCTGTCGGAGGCTGTCGGTCTGTCTTGGCTGTCGGCTGATACGCCAGAGCCAAGGAGTTCCAACACATGCCAGTCACGTAGCAGAGCAGGCAGCCACCAGTCGCCGCCACATTTCCGGCAGTACCTTGATCTGCCTACCAGCCGAGCAGCACCTGAGCCACACTTGACATGCTGCAGCTGTGTCCGCAGGACACCGACCAGGGCGGTGCGGGAACGCCTGCGAGAGGCGGTGGCGGCGGCGGCGGCGGCAACACCTTGACGCCGGTGGGCGCAGGCGCACCGGCGGAGAGGGAAGAGGTGGTCATTCTCCGGGGGACCCCCGAGGTGTGCGGCCAACCCTAATGGGGGCTCCTGCTGGTGCTGCGCACGATGTGGCAGAGGCCTTCCGCCGCTTGCTGCTAACGCATCTCCCGTGGACCCAGCGGCGGCATTTGCAACAGCGAATGCCACACGGCTCCGAACCCCGTGCGGAAGCATCTGCTCGAATGTGTGTCTCAGTCACGTCCAGGCTTGACAGTATGTCTTGAGCCTGAAACGTGCAGGCGGTGGCGGCGTACGAGCGCGCGCGTGACGCCGGCGGCAGCGGCGCGCGGGGCATGCCGTCGCTGCTGGGAGACAAGTCCGCTGACTCGCTGCGCGGACGCGTCGAGGTGGGGCTCCGCGAAACCTGTATACAAAACACCAAAACTGTCTCTATAAACGCCAACCGCAACCTCCCACAGCAAGCTGCATGTGTATGCGACCGTGCATGCAACACATGGCGTCTAGCTCTATCGGCACCATCTGCGCTCTCGGCAGACGCCGGCATGCAGCTTCCACAGGCCCCTCCAGTGCAAGGGACCTGTCACACCTGGACCACACCCTCAATCATTGGCCACCACCATGTTCCTTGCCGGAAGACTTTGCGGACGAGGAGGGCTTACTGGAAGCTGTCGGTTGGGGACATCTTCCAGAGACGAAATCGTGGCGCAGTAACGTGAAAGACTCCGGCGTGCAGACTTCTCTTCTCAATCCCGCAGCGGGAGGGCCACGAGCATGCAGACGAGGGCGGCGCACGTCCTCGGTCAATCCTCACCACCAGATTTCCCATCACTGTGCATGTTGGCGATGCGCGCAGCAGCGGGAGGGCTATGCGGACGAGGGCATGTGGGACGCGCCCAGCCCCCGGCAGGCGGCGCGCAACCTCTCGGCGCACCTGGATCGCGCCTCCGGTGGCGGCGCCGCGCGCCGCCCGCCGGCGCAGTGCGGCGGAAGCCGCACCATGGGCTGGGACAGCCCCGGAGACGCCGGCGAGGTGGGCTGGCCAGTACACAACCCACTTTATCAGCTTTGTGTATGAT
>JAABUL010001215.1_pt1 | contig 50074 bp, 37 predicted proteins | sample 5559151 | NCBI WGS metagenome assembly JAABUL01 (sample SAMN10711876, study PRJNA513368) | rock metagenome | isolation source: Antarctica rocks | place: Antarctica: Victoria Land, Pudding Butte sud
TAAGAGATTCCTCGTTGAGACGACGGCGTAGACGCCAGTAGAAGAAGCGACGGGCATTCTTCCATATCATTGAGTGTCGAATGGTGTTTTTCGCTTTCATTCTGCCAGCACGATCGTGAAGATCTGCAAATTGGAGCGAGATCTGGGAGTAGACTGGTAGCAGCAGTTGCTCTCGTTCACTCATCTTTACTTTGATGTCGCTCTGCTTGTCTTGTGAAAGAGACTTTTCGGACAGCGATGCTTTGAGTTCTGCATAAGTAGGATCCAGACGGGCCATGGTCTCCAGCTGCTTGTCGCGACGGAATTTGATGTTGACGATACCCTCGGGCTCAAGGACACCTCCACGAGAATCTTCGTCGGCGTACATTTCCATGCAATCCGGGTTGATTGTTGGGTCGACCACAACCTGAGTAACAGTCAGCTTTGTTGATCACCAGACTTGATCTTTACGAGACTTACCCATGAACCTCCACGTAGCTCGCCAAATGGTGGAATATAAACGAAGATAGGCTGCTCGTACTTTACCAACGCATCGACAATATAGGATCCATATTTGAGCACTTCATTGTACATATCGCGTTGACCGCCGGAGAACCCTCTCCAATTTGCAAGTATCATCAGAGGCAGTTGTTCGCCATTGTTGAAGTCGCGGATTGCCTGAGCGGTCTTGAAAGCCGAATTGGGGTACCATACGCCTCCAGCTTCCTGTGTGATTTGTTCCATCGAGTCAGGATTGGCCGGGTCTGCAGGGGTGACGTTCTCTACTGAGCGCGTTTCTACACCGATGACACCGATAGGAATCCCGCCGAGTCGAGCACGGCCAACAACGACGGTCCTTGCCCACCCGCCTAGGGACTCCTGGAACGAATCCTTGTCAAACAGCCCGGAGAGGAAGCCCTCCTCTTCGTCTTTACCAGCGATAAGCCATCGAACATCATAGGTTTGCTTCGCTGGCGGATAGTACGCGACATTTCGATCCCAAGGATCCGAGTGCAACCCTATCGGTATCGGATTGTTTTTCTTGTCTGGAACGAACGACATCCAGTCAACAATCTTGGAAACACCCTCAAAATCGTCGTTTGCTGTCATGTGCGAGACGCCGTTCTTATACATAATCTGTGTCCCGCCAAGTTGTAGGTTTGATGTGTAGACCTCGCGACCTAAAAGCTTGTTGATGGCAGCCGCTCCTGTCAGTATAATCGGCTGCCCTTCAATTTGAATGGCTCTTTGTCCGAGACGAACAAGGTAGGCGCCAATACCTATTAGATATCAGCAAGCATTTTTCAAAATCAGCCGTCGTTTGCTTACCAACTGATCGGCAAGTCACCAATGTGATCGTGAAAATGTCCTCGTAAGCCTTAGATGTCTCACCAGCAATGAGGCCTGAGCCCCTGAGACATTCAACACCCAAGCCATCTTCCTGGCCAATGATGGTCGTAATTTTGTACCTTTCTTCACCATCCTCTAGAATCTTCTCCGTAATGACGCCTCTTGATTTGCCGTCTTCGAATCGCTCCTTCAGCTTCTTGGTGAGATAGAGGTATTTGAAGCCGGCTTCAGGCTTTTTTGGATCATTCCATGCAGCGGAGAAGTGCGGAATCATTTCTTCGGCCATGCCTATGCGTGCACCTGAATTTGCTGAGAGGTATATCCGAGGGATACCTAATTTGCGCGCAAGCTCCGTACACTTGAAGAAGAACTTATCTTCCGTAGGTCCAAAGGAACCGATCTTGAACGTGATATCATTGGCAATGATTATGAACCTTCTTCCCTTGGGGTATTCCGGTGTTTTCGCAGTGACAATCCAACCAACCATGCCATGCGTATTGGTTCCAGCTTCTCGAGAGACTTCTGCAAGCTCGTCATGTTCGTCAAGCACCAACTCGCTATATTCCATACATTCGTCGGCCCGTGGTAGCTTGCCTTGCAAAGATGCGTGATTTGCGACAGCTTTTGTCCAGGTATTGGCAAATGCTTGACGGAACAGATCCGGGAAATCATAAACGTATTGAGTTCCCATCAAATGAGCCTTGTATCTCTTTGGTTGTAACCATTCTTTGGTTGGGTACGGAGTAGAGACAGACCTCAAGTGCATGGCACCGATCCTCGTGGTGCCACCAATGCTGTGGAAGAGCCAATCGCCTCCTTTGTCCGACTTCTTCTCTGCGTACATTTCCACTTGAATGACATAACCGGAGGTGTTGGTAATGACACAACGCAGCGGGTATGGCATCCCAGTGGCAGGATCTGTGCAGATGATGCGAATCTCTGCACCAGTCACACGCAGTCGCCAAGCGCGTCGCCCAAAGCGCTCCAAGAAGCCCGCAAGAGCTTCTTCAACTTCCTTGGCCGAAAGAGGAAAGACAGCAGAGAAGTTGATGAAAATATGATTGAGATCAGAGCCGTTATTGCCAATGATTTCCAAGGCATCGAGGATATCGGTCATCAGTCTATCAGCTTCTGAGATGAGATATTCGGCAGTGGGGATTTCATCACGAAGCCGTCCGGGTCGGACTACGGCTCGCGTGAAGTATCGTTTGTCAACAGCTTTATCACTATCTGACGCTTTCCCAATGGCCTCGTAGACGTGAATGTTTCTATTTTCGGTGAAAACGGGTCTGAGCCGGAATTTGGACAGTCTTCCGAGTTCAAGCTGGAAGGCAAGAGCTGGTTCGATGTGTCGAATGCTGTCATCTTCCTCGTATGTCGGGCCACGGAAAGTGAAGTAGCCAGGGTAGGTCCCATCTTTGTGTCCGCAAATGAAGCTGATACGTCGGACTCTCCGCGAAAGCAGCTCTTGCTTGTAATCGTTGACAATCTCTGTAATCCGGCTCAGCATTTCGTTGTCGTCGTACGACTCCACATCTCGGATCGCCACGTTGCAAACGGCGGTGAGATCTGATTCCGGCTCACGTCTGGGAGACGGTCTCCTACCCTTGGTTAAATCTGGAATTAAGCCATTCTCTGACTTCCTCTTTGCTTCAACAACGGGTATTTTCTCTAATGCTCTCATCAAATACTCCTCAGCTTCGTCCAGGTACTGTACAGGGATGATGACACCCTTGCGAGTTGGCTCCTCGGCATCCCTGTTGGCGAGATAGGACATGTCGCTAATTGAGCTAATACGTGCGAATGGGTTCGACCTACCTGCTATAGGTGTGGCAGGCGTGGACGGAAATGAGGACGTGATATGCATGCCGAACTCGGATTGGCCAACTTTACGAAGCAAGAAGTCCCATGAAATGATATATGGTGGCTCTTCATCGGTGGAGTAGTCGATCGATTTGAGGGAGTAGGCTCGATATGCCCGGCGGACATAGACCTCCAATGCTGCCAGGGAGACCCAAGGATCGTGGTAGCCAAAGAATTTGGGAAGGACATCAAAGACAGTGTACTTGGAGTCAATGACTTCTCTGATCACCTCCAAGTTGGGTTCTCGATGGTCCCAACCAGTCTCACCATACTTTGACTCCACAACGGACGATCGGAGGATATGTTCCATTTGAGACTCACGCTCCTCGAGAGAGGGCAGCGCCCATTGGATGAGGACTTCCCGAGCCTTGAGAGTGACTTTTGCGGTCGCCCTGGACTCTAAATCGGTCAACTTCCGTAGTTGCGATCGGAAATATTTCGCAACATTGGGAGTATGGGGCTTATTTGGCCGATACATATCAAGGATAGCGAGAATGAGGTTGTTTTTGGCTCCAATCTTGCTGTGTGAGAGCACAGTATGCACGACGTTCACGATGTCGTCCTTGTGCTGTTCTCTTAGCTTGAGCACTACGTCCTCGTCGCGAGAATTGCGGGTGGACCAGAGCTTCTCAACTTCGTAGTATTGGTCGAGAAGATTACAAACGACTTCATACTCATGTGCCTTCAGACCTTCGGTGTATCGCTCCATGACCTCGACCAAAGGCGTGAGGGAAGCCTTCAGTACATCGACATCAGTAGGGTTGACGTTTTCTTCAAGGAAACGCGTCATCGCTTTGGACAATTGTTTCGCAGGAAAGTCGCCTTTCCTGGATCTCGCTCTCTCGACAATTTGCGTGAACTGAGCATCGAGCTTGCTAGGCATCCGAGCGTGCAGAGCTGAAAATTGTGCATTCCACTCGCCGTATGGCAATTCTGGATCACGGAGCACTTCAATCAACTCATTTAGCGTTGAAGCCATGATGACCTGATTGTCGAAGCCTTGGAGGATGTTTTGTAAGATGCTATGCAATAAAGCGAATCGCTGTGGAGGCTTGTTGCCGACCACTTGAGGCGGACCAAGAGCAGGCAGCTGAGCTGAAAATGGCTGTGCGTGCTTAACACGCGATGGATCATCCAAAGTAAGTATACCAAGAATGTCTCCTGCTTCGAGAACAGCTCCCGGTTGCTTGATAAGGTTGACTGTGCCTTCTTCCTGAGTGATCAGCGGCATGTACATCTTCATGACCTCTACCTCTGCAAATGTCTGCCCAGCTTTGACGTGCTCGCCATTTTCCACTGTGAACTTGACCAGCTTTCCCGGACTTGGTGTTCGTAATTGTGTCGGGTCGTTCTCTTGCTCCAGGAGACAAGTCTTGCTGTCAACGCTGATACGCAAGGCGCTGACTTCTTCCTTCCAGTAGACGTTGTGGCTCTTTCCACTTATCAAGATGAGTAGTCCTCCATCAGCAAGTGCTCGCACACCAACCGCACATTTCGACCCGTTAATAAACAGATGATAGCTATCAATACTCGACCTCGTTGCGGTGAATTTGTAGCGGACGCCTTCGTAGATGAAGTCGACGGGGAAAACAGTTTTCAGAACGTCCTTTGCCGGTACTTGACCCTTCTCGAGACCTTTACGGTACTCAGCTATACAGCCTTCGCTTGCCACGTGCGCCTTTGTCACAGCTCCACAAACGACCGCTAGAATCGTGTCGGGCCTCTCAGCAGTCAACTTATTCGTGATCAGCTCGTCGAGCCAGCCAGTAGTGATCGTGTTGTCCTCGAAAGCGGGTGTCTCAAGAAGCTTGATGAGATACTCCACGGTCGTGCGAAAGTCACCACGAATGCTAAGCTCCTTCAATGCAACAACCATGTGTTTCCGCGAGGCCGAGCGATTTTCTCCGTATGCAAAGATGTGACCGAACTGGCTGTCGGAAAAGTTGTGGATGCCTCCTGCTTGGCCTACCGAGAAATAACCCCACACATTGGAACTACTACGGAAATTGAGTTCGTGCATCATACCGCTTGAAGGCTTGAAACCTTCTCCAGGATCTTCAGAAGTGATACGGCATGCAGTCGTGTGTCCTTTGGGAGTTGGGCGACGTTGGGATTGAACACTGTCTTGTTTCGAGAAGTCAAAATCGATGATTGAGGCCGACGACGGATCGGCGCCATACAGCAGCCTTATGTCCTTTATTCTGTGAAGAGGTATTCCCATAGCAACCTGTAGCTGAGCAGCCGGCAAATTGACACCGCTCACCATTTCTGTGGTGGGGTGCTCGACTTGCAGTCGGGGATTCAGCTCCAAGAAATAAAACTTGCCATCCGAGTGCGAGTACAGATACTCCACGGTACCAGCGGAGACGTAGCCAACGAGCTTTCCGAGCCGAACAGCAGCTTTCTCCATAGCTTGAAAGGTTGCAGGCTTCGCAATCGTAACCGGTGCCTCTTCAATGATCTTTTGATGTCTTCGCTGCACCGAGCAGTCCCGTCCAAAAAGAGAGATGTTGTTGCCATACTCGTCAGCCAACAATTGGACTTCTAAGTGCCGAGCGTTTCCAGCAAGCTTCATGATGAATATAGGCGATCCAGGCACTTCACTCGCAGCTGCGTTATACAGGGACGTGAAGTTGTCTTCGTTGTCCACCTTCCGGATACCTTTGCCGCCGCCTCCTTCCGAGGCCTTCACCATGACTGGGAAGCCAATCTTGCGAGCTTTTTCAAGGCCTTCCTTGGGATTGTGCGTGCATCCTTTATCGTAAACACTGTCGGCAACCGTGACGATTCCTTCCTCGTCGAGGATTACCTCATCCACTCCTTCCCCAGACCAAGGTATGCAGGGTACTTTGGCGTGTTGTGCCACAATTGTAGAGGAGATCTTGTCACCTAATGACCGCATTGCCGAGCCTGGTGGACCGATGAATAATATCTTTTTAGGCGAAGCTGCTAGCGATTCGGGTAACGCAGGATTCTCAGACGCATGGCCCCTGATGCATTGTCAGCGTCTAAGATTGTCATTCTTGGAAGAGGCTTACCATCCTGCCCAGACCGCATGAACGTTCATGCGCTCAGCAATATCCACAATTAATTCGACGTTGGCATAGTTGTTATTGTTTGTACCACCAGGAACCTGTGGAGCGCGAAATCAGCTTCTCCGCCGATCACTTGGATGCCATTGAACTGACCTCGACATATTGATCTGCCATTCGAATGTAGTCCGCATTTGCTCGCAAATCTTCCGGTGTTGCCATGACCGTAAACTGTACGGCCCGCTCGTCCCCAAACGTCTCGTAGGCCCATTTTCGCACAGACCGGATCTCTTTGACCGCAGCAATACCATTATTCGCGATCAGCACCTGCGTGGATCGTCAGTCATCCAGGCAAGATGCAGAAGTCGCTGGGTTGGAGCTGACGCTGGTAATGACGCTGTGCCCATCATGGTGGGTAACGAAATCCTTGACAGAGCTCGGTGGAGCTACTTCAAGATGGTTACCGCCGATGAAATGTGCTGCAAGATTGAACTTTTGGGCGTAGGAGCTTGGAGCTCTCGAGTGCACCCCATTCGTGGGGTGGGCGTCCCCATTCGTCAGTGTCCCATTTGTGTGCGACACCTCGTTCACAGCTACAGGAGCCATGGTATTGATCCGTCAGAATGACAGCGAAGCGGTGGTCAAGAGCAATATGAAAGTCGTCTCGGCAATTGAGGCTATAGGCAAAATGTCATGCCGCCGGTGGTTGCTCGGTTCCCGAAGCTGACAAGGCCGCCGATAGGGCCGAGTACGGTGAGGAACGGTGAATTAACCAGGGTCCAAAAATGAGAGGAGATGGTCGTCGCTGTGATGATGTTAAAAGGAAGTAGAGACGCTCGGTAGGTGTGTGGAGGGGATATATGGAAAATGAGAAGGGAAGCTTTCAAAGCTGTTGAGGATGGAGATAAAGTACTCGGCGGGATCTACGCTGGTTTTTCTCGGCGATTTGTGATTGGCCGTGTGCAAAGGCTGTTCGATTGTTTTATATGCACGATTCGGTCATCTACGGATCGCTATGCAGGCCATACTGTTGTATCGTTGCTTTCAATTACCTCAGTCAAAGACCTTTTTTACGAAGTCGTTGTAGACTCTACAGATGCCATTGAATTGAAGGATTGCATCTTGTTGGGTCCCCAGCAGCATTAGATGCGGAGAGAAAGCGCCCGAGATTCCGCACTTTGACGTAACTGTCCCTAGCGCCTAGCGGGGCCCACGCCCGCCAAGCCCTATCTCGTTGGGCGACTAGTCTCTGCCTGGAGCAAAATTTCAAAATTGATAGACTTTCAACGTCTAACACATCAGGGAATTCACCCAGAAGATCTTTCACCAAGGTCACGACCCAATCTTCAGTCTTGCATCCTATTGGTCATTAGTCTGATCAACTCGGAAAGAGAAGGAAACCACAAGCTTCAAGTATTTCTTCGCCGTGGTTAGCCAGAGGCGTCAGTAGAGTATGTATCAGTCCTCTAATGGCACTTGATGGGTGAATAATGGAGCGCTCCTCGTTTCATCCTTCCATCCCGATCTCCATATCACATTGATGTGTTACTTAGCGGAAAACCTTCATGGTCAGAGGTGCTTGATTGCCGCAGACATCGCGTGGTCTTCGCAAAACATCACTACTACAAGTGGCACAAAAGGTTTGAGCCACTGGGCGAGCATTAGGCATTTCATTAACAACGTGAACGCGTGCGATCGATAAATCGGTCACGACTTCGATTATGTACACAGGTGATATTACAAGCATCGTCCTCCAAAAGTACCCGCGGAATTTTATTGATGAGCCCGTTCTCTATGTTCTCATTCAACATCGCAGCCTTCAATATTACCCTCTCATCGTTTGGTGCGAGAGTGTCTCTGAACTGCATTTGTGATTTTTGTGGGAATCTGTACCGCTTACAAGGCAGCCATGAGGGCGATGATAGCGCCCATAAGACCACCAACGGAAGCCACGGCCTTAACGGCGGCGCCAGTGAATGGTACGGTGCTACCGCTGGGGCGGATGGCGCCGGTGCCTGATGGCGAGGATGCGACGGGAGCTGCGGCCGCAGTAGAAGACGAGGTTGGGAAGGGGGCTGCGGCAGAGGTGGCCGGGGCAGCAGAGCTGGCAACGACAGCCTTGGACGAGCTCGGTGCTGGTGGAGCTGATCTTGCTTGAGCGGCGGTGGAGCTTGGAGCTACGGCGGCTGAGGACGTTGGAGAACCGGCAGCTGCTGTTGCAGCACACGCGCAGACCGCCGAGGCTGAGCCTTGGACGGCAAGCCCGGTCACAGCACCACAGCCAGAAACCACGCATGCCAGAGCAGCAGAATTGATGGCGGCGCTGGACATGTTAGCGTGCGACCATATCCTACGTAGAATGGTGCCTCACTTGTTGGCGGGTTTGCATTGGCATGCGAAGTCGGTCGATCCACAGCCGATTCCAGATGCAGCCGACGCGATACATGACACCTGTTCCATCATGAGCCTTGGGAATCACTGGACTTATCAACATGGCAACACATACAGCGCAAGTTGGTACTTTGGCAGCGACAGCGGCACACTGATCTTGAGCCTGAGCGACAGCAGCGAGGCCCACGGCCACAAGTACAGCGAATGACTTCATTTTGATTTGGGAAAGATGGAGAGGATTTTGCCCTGAACGAGTGATGGCAAAGGAATGGTAATGCTGACAAGTATACAATTGGTGAGTAGGTATGATGACGATTCTATCAGGAAGATGGAGCTGGGAGAGGGATATATAGGTACTTCGGGCAAACGAGATTGACCAAACCACCGCACTCAGAGCACCAGTAGGGGTATTTTCAGCGAGGCAAATCCGTCTTCACATTCACGATACCGCGGTACAAGGTTCCATCTGCGATGCGCCGAACTCTCACGGCTGCTACCTCGTCGTTACGGGTTACTCTCGGGGATCATGGCTGATCTGATTGGCTACAAAAGCACGAGCCCCTGTTCCTGACAGGCTGACCCTCGACTTGGGTGACTAAATTGCGTGCAGGATCTGACCCGAGGGTTGATTTCTCGCCTCTCGTCGATCCGGGGAAAAGCTTAGGGGCGGCTGATTTAGCCCCATGCGACAGGCCGTGCCCCGGGTTTATCGCTCAATCAAGAACGTTGAGCCGTGCTTGGTTGAAGCTTCAACCGCTATCACGAGACTAGAAAGCGTACAAGCTGGCGCCCACATATTCCTCGGCCGTTGCTGAGCATCTATACGCCAATCACTTCGGGCCACTTCCCTGCCCTGAGAGAGCTACCCAAAAGCGGCTTTGAGCGGACGTGCTTGGCTGTTTGCTATCGGCTGCCCCCCCAAACATCTTCGTGGGAGGAAAATCAAAATGCTTCCCAGATGGGCCATGCTTTACAGGAAACATCCCATGGCAGTCCTTGAAAACATGGAAAGCTAGACCTTGCTGTCTTCATCAACATGAACGACAAAGTCCTCATCGAATTCCGGGTAGGTACGCCTATGAAAGGAACTCCAATAGCCATACAAGCGCTATGCCGTGCCGAGCCAATTGTATAGCTTACCCCGCCTCTCTGAGAATAGTTGCTCCATCGATGGCGATCCAAGGTAGTGGTAAGACAGTAGACCGCCACTACTACTCCAAACCATTGAACGCGAAGGCGGGACAGTTTAACATCGAGCAAGATAAGTCATCTCATACCAAACGCAAGTAAGACACTCAATCTCCGCTGGCTTCTATTTGTAGTAGTTCTCTAATAGCTCCTTGGACTTCTCTGCAAGTCGCCAAGAGCTATCCATGATTTCTCTCGTATCCATGGATGGACTCGGCTTCTAGGCCGTTCTTGTTAGTTGCGACAGAGGACCAATAGATGAGGTCCGGCGGACGGTCTACCCCATGTGGCCAAATCTCCTAGCTAGCATCATTAGAAAGGCACTTCCTCCGTTCAGTAAGTGTTTGTACGGGAGGGATGCCTCGGTATCGTCACATGAGCTGTTGAAGATCCAGTCAAGGTAGATTTGAGTTATAGATAAGGTGCTTTCAAAAGGATCCTACTTTAGAGCTATTAATTCCATGTTTGCAAGATAGCGTATGATAGGAGCTCCATCACACAGCACGCAGCATTCGATATAGGTCTTAGTGGCTTTCCATCGACTTTGGAAAGGACGCTCTCTATTCCTCTTAGGAAGATTAATTTTTGTTGTTACTTGGTCAGGGCTGAGAGTTTATCGTACATCAAGGCTCCTTCGAGCACTTCTAGGAAGACAAAATGTCGTGGCAGGGAAAGGCAGAGGAGACAGGGCATGTGGAGGAAGTAACCTCAACGAGATCGCAAGGTTTCGGCGCAAAGTTCAAGGCGCATTTCAGGAGGTTCTGGTGGTTGCATCTGTTGTCCTTCATTGCGTGTACTTTGATCATTGTCCTTTGCCTGTCAGTAGACATCCCTTTCCAACAACGTCGACCGCAAAAGCTAACAGTATGGCAGAATTTACGTTGCGTTCCCACGCATATCACAAAATGACATCAATGACTCAACTCTTACGATTTCATCTCTCGTTCTTTCAAATCCGACATCAGACTCTTTCCACCTCGTACAAACCTCAGTCATCGGCAACGGCAGTCCGTACCATCCCAATTTGGATGCATTTAATGCGTCCCTCTCTCTGGACGGAGGCAAGCCGTACGCATATGTTGAAATCCCTCAAGTCCATGCAACCAAAGAAGCAACATCTATCATAGACCAAGATGTATCAGTCACCGATCTGGCATCATTCACAGACTACAATATTGCCGTCTTAGGTGGCGAGACCGTCAAGTTGGATGTCAAAGGACGAACCGCTTTGCACGAGATGAGGTTTCCCGACACTACCGTCAACTACGACAAGACCGTTTCAATGAAGGGTATACAATACCCTTTTCTCAGTAAAGATGGCATACTAACGCATCCTCCCAGGCTTGAACAAACTCAACGGTTTCAACGTCACAGAATTCTCCATCCAACTCACCCCCGAGCCAGACGGCACCAACATGATAGGCACAGTCTACATCCCCAACCCCACCATCATGACCATCTCCATGGTTCTTCCCCCTTCCCTCCCAAAAACCCCCCCCCACTAACACCCCTCAAGGGCAACGTAACATTCAACAACTACATCGCCTCCACCCCGACCCTAATCGGCACCACAACCCTCACAAACCTCACCCTCGCCCCAGGCAACAACACCATCCCCATGCGCAGCACCGTAAACCAAACCCTCGTGCTCACACAGATCGTCACGACATACAAAAACGGTATGCTGCCGATTGATATCGTGGGGAATAGTTCTGTGTATGAGGGGCAGCATTTGACGTATTTTGAGAAGGCGTTGGGGAGTGTGACGCAGCATATTACGTTGGATGTGGGGAGTGCGTTGAAGAAGGTTGGGTTGGATCAGAGTAGTTTGGGGGGGAGTCCGCCGTGAGTTGAGGGGAGGGGTAAGGGTGGGGCTGGGGATGGGGGAGGGGGAGGGGAAGGGTGTTGCGAAGGGTGTTGAGGCGTCTGGAGGAGCTGGTGGGATAATGCGATACCGGCGTTTTGGTACGATGGTATAATGACCTCGAAATACTTTTGTAATTCTTTCGTATATTGATGCTTCTCAGCTTCCGTCCATCACGCCGCCTAGTTCAAATTCAAATCCAAATTCATGTTCAGTTCATCCATGGAAAACCCAACGAGACTGAGATTCCACCCCTTCTCGTCTCAAAAGCACGAAAATGATGGCCAAGGGTCCTCCACAAAATATGGATAGTTCGTGGGCAGGTGAGAACGACGCCTAATTCGCGATGGTCTCGATGCCGTTTTACGAGGCGTTCTCACCGTTCATTTCTAGCGCCTGCAGTGCGAAATCGCACTAACGGTATTGATAAGTAATTTCACCCAAAAGCCTTAGCAACATCCTCAAAACCCCTGTCACTCACAGCCATCTCCCTCGCCCACCTTTCAGCTGAGACCAATTCATCATTCAAGATCTTCCCGTCTGCTCCAGCCCGCAGTAAAGCTTCCACTGCCCCAACATTGCAGGAGCTCACAGCAAGATGGAGCGCCGTATTCCCCTTAATCAGGCATTTGGCATCCAGCTCCTCGGGCTCTCTCCACTTCAGCAGCAGCTCACGCATAATCTCAGCATTGGTCTCGAAATCGAATTCCTCCCTCTTGACACGCTCGCCGCCATCAGCGCGTGAGGTGTCTATATTCGCCATAGCTGCGCGGTGCAAGGCGGTCAATTTCCGCTCCGGCTCGATGACGAAATCGATGGGTTGGGAGAGGTTGAGGAGGTATTTGAGTCTGGGTGTGGAGTATCTGGCATTGGAGACGATGAGGTGGCCGAGTATGGTTAGTGGGTGGGATGAAGCAAACATGCCTGAAGAGAAGGAGAGTGTGTTTGAGTTGGCGCCGAGACGTAAGAGCTCGTTTGCGAGGTTGAAAGCGTTGCGGCGGACTGCGACGGCGAAGGCTGTTTCGCAGCTGTAGATACCGGCCTTTAGGTCGTCGAGAACGAGTGATGAGATATCTTTGCCATTGGTCGTTCCGTGAGTTCCTTTTCGGCCGTCAACGGGGACGCCGTTCTGGATGAGCCACTCGGCCAGGGATACATCTTTGTCATGGCCCTCATGTGCTAGGATGTGGAGAGCGGACCAATTCTTTTTTTCAGGCTGGAAAGGATTCGCACTTAGCGCTTTCACGTCTGCGCCTTTGTCCCTGAGCAGTTCGCACATAGGTCTTCGGTTCCACCTCACTGCTTCAAGGAATGGCGTGCGTTTTGCGTCACCGATTGGCTTGTTGATTGTATCGATAAGCCATTCGTGTTGGAACATATAATCCACGACTTCATCATGCGCACCCGCGACGGCGTAGTGAAGCGTACTCCCGTGGAATCGAGAGGAAAAATTTATCAACTTTGTCTTCTCTCTCAGCAAATCTAATGTCTGGTGGAGGCTGATAAGCCATTCGACCCCATGCCGAAGAATCATTGAGTACTTGTCCGCTGCCTTGATGGCAGACTCGACGAGCGGACCAAAAAAGACTGCATGTCGAAGGTCTGGCTTGCCTTCTGTTGTCGTTTGGGTTACTTTTGTCTCTTGGTGCTCGATCATGGTTCTTAAGCATTCATGGTTGTGCCAATATGCTGCCCAATGAAGAGGCGACTGCACGGCTCCTGGAGCAGTGTAATCCGGGTTTGCGCCATGTTTCAAGAGGACGCTTACAATATGTGGCCGGTTTTGGTGGACAGCCCAATGCAAAGGTGTACCTGGCAGCATAAATCCATATCTAGGGTCCCAGGGAAATAAGAATGCATCACCCTTTCCTGTGTGGCAGCTTCGACATCTGCTCCACGTGCAATGAGGTCTGCAGCGAGAGGTTCGATATACTCATCATCGAAGTGGCAAAGCCAGTGGAGCGGCGTTTCTCCATTTACAGCAGCCAAAGATGCATCGGCATTGTAGATCTTCAGACACAGAATGACGATTCCGCCTTGACCGGAGCGACAGGAAGCCAAGGTCGGTGTTTCCCCTAAAGGATTTCGAATGTTGATGTTAACCTTGTATGTCTCGACAAGAGCTTTGAAGGGTTTCAGTCTGCCACACATTGCTGCGAAGTGAAGAATTGTGTCGCCGCGCTTGTTTACAATCAAGTTCGCAGGCGATTCGACCTGCGCGATTTGTTCCATTGACCAGTCATCATTTATCCATTGGCTCTGAGTGGAACCATTTAGCATCTGATCCCTGTTGAGCCAGCTGGCGCCTACACCTCCAGTCACGTCAGATATATATCTTCGACACCTTTCTCGTTCATCTTGACTTGCGATACGGCAGAGTTCGACCATCGCCAGTCTCGAGCCGTTTGCGGCATAGTCGTACAAATATTCCCTACCTGGAATTGTGCTGGGATCAGTGTTCTCAGGGAAGCATGCGGAATGTATTCGGAACATATATGATCTTGCGTCGAGATTTCCCATCTCAGCAGATCTTCGCAAGTAGTTCAAAGACTTCTCAGTATCCTTTGAACAACCATATCCGAGAATGTGCAGTGCAGAAAGTACGAACAAGTTCGATGCTCTGTCTTCTGTTAGTGCGCCATATACAAAGTTTTGAATGGATGGCGCAAGTTCCTTCATTTTCTGCCAGGAGAGCCAATTGTGCTGAAGAGCGTTTAGCTTGTCTCTTTATCGCCTTCATCTCAACCTACCATGAAGCCTTGTTCTGTCCAAGTAATGGGGGGTACGGCACTTTCTTTCTCAGTAGTAGCATTCACAGGGCTACGATCCCTGCTAATTTTTGACATTTTGTTTGAAGCAACGTGCGAAGATTTATGGGGTTGTGACGGAGGAGACAGAATAGTTTTGTTGTCTGCTCCATGATTGGGGACTGTGTCTGAGGTGTGTGTCGTCTTTTGTCGTCAGTAGGCACAAGTTGAATCACGGAACGAAGCTCACCGAAGTCCCCCGTTCTGGCTCCGTGCTGCCGCTCTTGTTCAGTAGAGCATTATTATAATAATCTAGAACTTACCTCTCAAACGACGGCAAGTCAACCTTCAGCTCTGCAATAATGGCCTCAAGCTTTCTTTCCTGAGGTTCAAGTCCGAGTGAGTTCTTGAAGACTTTGAGAAGGTGTAGCAAGAAGCTGCTCTTAGTCAAGGTCAAGAGCATTTGATCAAACATTTTTGCACGTAGCAAAGGTCGGTTTTTCTGCATCTGCTCGGCATCCAATTTTGAATTTGCTGGCATAGCTTTTTGTTTTGCAATGCAAGCATCTAATGCTCGTTCAATATTTTGATCGTATTTTGCGTGAGCGAAGCCTTCCAGCCATTTCTTCACGTCGAGAGCGGCTTCTATAAGTGATCCATCGGCTTTAATTCCCTCAAAATAAGCAGTCTTGGAACCACTTTGATCATTTCTAATGCAATCTACGGGGCTTCCTCCGCCAAGGAAAATAACCCAACAGAGCAGTCCAAGGGAGAATGTGTCAGTTTGCGACAGGATCTGAATGGAGACAGGGCCTCTGAGCACCTCTGGCGCCATCCACGGTCTTGTGCCGCCCATACAGATTTGCGCACTCTCAACTTCCCGAACAATGGAAAAGCCAAAGTCAGCAATCTTAGCAATGTATTGTCGGTCTGGATGTGAGCAGATGAGAGTGTTGTCCGCTTTAACGTCACCATGGATTAGACCTGTCTGATGCAATGCTGAGAGTCCTTGAGCAACGTCCAACGCAAGGAATTGCCGCTGAGTTGGTGACAGATTGGGATTCTTAGCAAGAAGGTTCGCAAGCGTCCCATGCTCTGCATACTCAACGACGATAGCAGGTAGTTTTTGAGAGGGTGAAAAGGGATTGGAGCCCCATGCAAAACCTAGAAAGTCAATCACATTCGGACTTTTCATCAGCGAAGGATAGATCAGGGCATGAAACTCCGTGAGAACGCTGCGCATAGCCCTCTTGTACTCAGGTAGAGGTTGCCCATCATCAGCAAATGCTATCCGAGTAGTCTTGTAGACAACGAATTTGGGCCTTGGGGCTGATGGACTTTGTGTGGTATTTTTGAAAGCATCCGAATCAATGCAGTCCTCCGTCCGTTCCGCAGCTGCGGGGATTCGCTGTAGACTTGCAGAAAATGAGGCTCCCTGCCCAAGAAGGAGCGAAGAGTCTACAGCCTCAGCCTCGCGATACGTGGGAGGAATTTGCCATTTTGTCGCAGACTCTGCGTCTTTAATTGGGTAGATCAGATCTGTGATATGGCCAAAGTATGTTGGTTTTCGTTCCGGTTGTTGGCTGCCTTCCCCAACTGATGGGTTGGATCCTTCTACACCAATTTCGCTTGATCGAGGTGGGGTGCGCGGCCTCTCGGTTGAGAAAATCTCTGTCATTATTGTCAAAGAAGCATTGCAGCTGGTATGATATATCTGATTTCTCGCCTTGCACTCTCCCTGATGACCCCGCCACTGAACAGCGCGACAGGCGCCTGCTATTATCGCCCGAGGGTCGGGGACAAAAGTCGTTGCCGACTTTCGCGCCTAATTCCGGGAAAAAGTCGGTAACGACGTTTGTCCCCAACCCTCGGCCACCCGAATCTGGCAATTTGCAACCGAGAAGATTCATATCGAAAACGTTGATATATTATTTGCAACAGGTATGGATCCTGTCTCCGTTGCTGGTCTTGCAATTAGTGCCGGTGGTATCGCTTTCCAGATACTTGGTGGCTGCATCAAAGGCTTCATTTTGCTTTCTAATGTCCACGGATTTGGGAAAGACAGTGCAACTTACAATTGCATGCTCAATCTTCAGGAGCTACAGCTTGTAGAATGGGCTGGAAGGGCAGGCCTTCTAACAAGACCGCCATGTCTCAATCCAAGGCTTAGTGAGCCGATTGTCTGTGCAGTGCTTCGGCAATTGCAAAGTTTACTTTTGGACACAAGCAAGTTAAAACATCGTTACAAAGATGACCAAATCGGATGAGCCGACACCCTCATCTGGAATTCAATCACCATCAGATTACGCAGATCAGGCTACGTCGTTATTCACAGAAGCCGTCTCCAACGACTTAAGAGGCGACATCATGAGCCGAGCAGGCGCGATCGAAAGCAACGCAAAGTGGCCAAGGCGTGTCTGGTGGGCAGCGGTGGACAAAGCTAAATTTCAAGAACTCATACAGGATATTAGAATACTCACAACCGAACTTTGGCGGCTGTTGGACCCACTGCGGCAAGACGACATGTCTCAAAGCCTTCAAATAATTCTGTCTCACGTGATTGGAATGACTGAGAGCCTTGAAAACATGCAGACATTGCAACAAGCTTTGCTACAAAGTAAAGCACCGACTCAGGACCAAATTGAGGGTTCAGCACTTGCAAGCGTGGCTGAATTGAAATTAAGAAGGATGCAACTGTCACCTTGGAAACAAACAACAATTGGCTCTAGTGTCGATGTAATAAGTCTCGACGGAAAAGTAGACCCACGAATGGGCGGAGCAAGCGATATATCAGAAGATTTCCAGTCAGACGTCGACATCGACCTCGTTACAGACTTCATTCCTCTCAAAAACAACGAAACCATTGGCATCGCCCTCTACAAAGGCAACCCCGTTCTAATCGAGCACAAAACCCTCCCTTCAATATCCAAATCGAAGCTCCTCCAACGCGCCAAAGACCTCGCTCTCCTCCTCTCCGCCCCAAAAGACCCATCATTCCGCTCCCTCCGCTGCTGCGCCCTCGCCTCGAACTCCACAAACACCAAACTCGCCTTTATCTTCACTCTCCCTCCATCCCTTCCCATCCCTCAATCTCCCTCTCTCCCTCCTCCCCAACTCTCCTCTCTGCGAAACATCTTTTCCCTCACCCCTAGCATCACAACCCGCATCTCTCTCGCCCTAAAACTCGTGCAAAGCCTACGCTGGTTCCACGCCGCAAACTGGCTGCACAAAGACATCCGCTCCGAGCACATCCTCTTCCCCTCCACCCCATCCGGCCCCGACCTAACCAGCCCCATCATCGCCGGATTCGCTTTCTCCAGAGCCGACTCCCCAGCCGCGATCAGTGAGCAGCCCTCTTCAAATTGGCAGAGAGATTTATACAGACATCCTGACGCCATGGGCGAGCCCACCACGGCCTTCACCAAGGACAAAGACATCTACGCCCTCGCCACCGTGCTCGTCGAAATCGGCGAGTGGAGGAGCCTCAAGTCCATTCTTGGGGGGTTAATAGATACGCGGCGCTACGACGTCTCGCTGATCGAGTTGAGCAAGGTCAAGCCGTGGTTGCAGGGTAAAGGGGTAGAGGGGCTGGGGTTCCGGATGGGCGAGGTTTATAGCGGGGTGGTGGAGATGATGTTGGCGAATGAGGTGCCGGAGCGGCGGAGGGAGGGGGAAGGGGTACGGCTGGCAGGAGTGCTGGATACGGGAGTTCGGGAGTTGGGGAGGTGTGTGGTTTGATCTTAATCGAGGCGTGAGCCGAGAGCCTCGCTTTGTGACTGTTGCAAGATTAGGAAACGGAAATATATTAATATTAATGGAGAGAAAGTCACTTTATCTGAATATTAGAACAACTTGAACAAGTAGATTCACCTGCACATGAAAACGCACCAATCCGCCCACATCAACACCTACATCAACACCCTATCAACATCCACATATACTAGTAAATACCAGAAATATCATCATAACACAACCTACCACAGAACACATGGCCTAATTCCCGAGTAGCGGTATGATACCATGCTCAGCTTCCTAAGTACACACATACACACACACGTTCACACACATATACACACACATAGGAAAAATAAAAACAAAAACAGTATAGGATAGAACAGAACAAACATAACAGAACAATATAAAGGAGCACTGTCGGCATCCTTGAGAATCTCAATGCAAACTAGACACACCCCCCCTTTCCCACTTGCTCAAAGATGTAAACGCGCATGCCCCCTCGCCACCTCTACACCAAAACAGTCCACACTTCAATTCACGAAAAGCATCATGGTCACCTCCACACCAAAAGTTTGGAACAGACATAACACGGAGACAGAATTTAATGTGTCTAGAAGCTCTCTCGATTCTATAGATACGGCCGCACGCCATCTCTCCACACCATTCGCACCCCGTCTGTACACATCCTTTGTACAGCAGAGCTCCAATGCATGCTAGATCCCTCTCCACAGCCCGAACGCCATCGCTTGTATGTACAACTTTTGTTCATGGTCCTTGCACGGTAATTCAAGCAACCCGATCTATGGACAAGAGAGAGAGAGCAAAGTGCCTTCCCAAAATCGAAGATACCCCGTGACGCCTTGCATAGAGAATGTATTAGAAAGATCGCTCAAAGTACAGCACTGATGCTCGCTCACGTGCACGTCAACACTTCGTTTGTGCATTGTCTCGTTTCGGTGATGTGACTGCTTTTGTCACATATCTTCGTAGCCAGTCGCTACGCTAAGAAGGCCTATCATGTGTTTCGCTCGAGCCATAGAGGCCGAAGTTGTTACTTACCCACGAATGGCGGTGGGCGTATGTGTATCAAAGAGACCGGTTTGGTTTGGCTGATGGTAGTGGTATCTAAATGTTGGAGAGGTTGTTCTAGACCCCATAGGGGGGCCAGTTGCCGGTGACGATGACCTTGAAGCTCGCGGACTTGAAAGCTTTCGTTCCTCGACAGGTGGAGAGCGAATCTGGGGGGGCGAGGGACTCGCAGCCTCCGATCGCTTGCCAGCATTGTTTTCTGTTTCAGGTGAATTGGCCGAAACACCATCAAGCAGGGCTGGACTTGGTTTGGCAGGCTGAGGACCTGGCTTCGCAGATCCAAACTGCATCTGAATTAGCGAACCATATTTGTATTCTCCTTGGCGTGCCCAGAACGTACAAAGCAATATCTGTCGAGGAGCTCGTGGTAGGAGGAAGATGATAGTGAGGGTTTTTCTGCAGTCAAGGCTGTCGGTTTGGGGCCATCCAGTAGATCCGGCTGGCTCGCCTCACTTCCTTTGGCGGCTTTCGCTGCGTCTGCAATAGGCTGTACCTTGACCGTTGGTGTCATTTCGCTCTCAGACCTTGACAGCGAAGACTTGACCTCGTCTCTAGTTGGGGGTGAGCCTCCTCCAGATGAGCTGCTAGCAGCCTGGATGGCGGCAGACAAAGAGGCTCCAAAGTCGTAGCGGTTGCCAAAGGCCTGCTGGTTTGAGGAGCTCTTGGGCCGCCCGGGGGCGTCAGGAACGATGTCCTGCGCGGAGGGCCTGTTCTTGAAGCGTATCGGAGATTCGCCCACCATGGAAGACGGTTGAGGAAAGGATGAGAAGTCGTAGGGAGCGACAACGTCCGCAAAGTCATCGAAAGATGGCATGCTACGGGGCCGTGGTGAAAACGTTGCCGATGGCCTGCTTCGCGGTAATGCAACAAGCGGCCGCGCATTCTTCGCCTGGTCACCGCGCTTGCCATTTTGGGGTTTAGGTTTCTTTGAGAAATCGATCTGATAGTTCATAGAGTCGTTGCTGTCCCAGTAATCACGGCGATTGACCTGGTATCGGATACAAAAGAACATGGTCTTGTTCTCCAGATTGACCTGGTCTTCAAGTTTAATGTTGAAGGTGAAGCGATCGCAGCCATCATGTCTTTGCCTTTTTCGCACATCGTTGTTGTATTCTGCCACAACCTCCGAGGTTGTCTTCCAATAATCCAGAGTAAAACGTGCAACGACCAGCTTATGAAATGCGAGATTTTGCACTGCCACAGCACCGATGAGTACTTTGGTGTCTGGGGACAGATAGATCCTTTCAGTCCTGACGAGCAACGACTGTCGTTCCAGCGAGTCACGAGGAAAATTGGTCACTCGGATCTCCCACTCAAAGGGGGGCGAGCGTGAACCTGAATCATTGTCGCCGAAGGGGAACTCATCATCCTCATCGTAGGAGTCGACTGGCGATGAACCAGCACTGACGGCGATAGGGCGATCCACTTGCAGAAAATGGCGGACATGTTCCAAGCTGTTGTCCTGAAAATGTACTGCTTTTGAATATGTGGGAGTACCCGGCATACTTATAGGCCTTCTCTTGGTAGATGATGCTCGGAGAGCTGGCCTGACTAGTTCACCCGACTTCTTGCGAATGAGAGCAGGCTTGGTCCGTAGCTCGTCATCTTCAATATCTTCATCGTCACTCTGAGATGTACTTTGTGCCGGTGAGACGGATTTGTTGCGGGAAAGGTCGAAGAAAGTGCTGGCATCGGTGCTAGACCTTGAATGTGAGATTTTGCGAGCCCCGGCAGATAACGGCAGCCTAGGAGAGTGCTCGGACTGAGAGCCATCAACCGATCTCGACAGGTCCAGTCGGGGGCTTGAAAGCCCCAAGGTCAACCTAGCTGTCTTTGTCTCCTCGCTCGTGTGCCCGTCTGGCGAACCCGCTCGATGTTGTTCGATGATTCTGATGGCTGCTTGCAGTTCGGCGAGGTTTGCCACATCTCGTTTCCTGCCTCGCCTGATTGCAGCTTCCTCGTCGCTCGAGGTCTGGGGCGACACCGAAGGAGAGGAATCCGTCGAGACATAAGGACGAGTGGGAGGCGTCCGGCGAGCTATCGGAACCTCCCTCTGCTCATCGTCATTGTCCACGGCGTTCTCCTGCGGTGTGCAATCCGGCGGGGATAACGCTGTAGCGACAGCAGGCGATGTGGTGATAGATGGACTGCGACGATTGTGGTTCAGATAATCTCGAGAGGACGAGGAGTGAGGTAGCCCGGGCCTTGGTTGCACATTGTCTCGAGATTTGCCCTTGTTGTACGACTGCGATCGGCTCACAGAAGGCGTTGGTGGTTTGGAGGCAACCGGGGATTGCGTGGATGGAGGAGTGTACGGCATCCGTTCTACGGCGGCGTCTGTGGAAGGGCGCTTGTGTAGGAGGTAATGATATTATGTACATAGGTGGTGTCGTTGGATGAAGGCGTTACTTCGTAGAATTCATCAATGGTCATCAGGCGGCCCGATTGTGCAGTGAAGGGGGGGATCTGTTGAGGAGTCTCTTCGTTAGCGAGTTGAAGGTGATTACCAGGCTCGAACAGGTGCTGTCGTGGACGTGATGAAGAGAGTGTCAAGTGGGACAATGTAAGGTCGAACCGGAAGGGTGAAACTCACAGTGCAGGTCCCCAGGCAAAGGGTGTCTGTCCCTCGTCGACGGTTGCGGAGGTAAGCGTTGAGGAGCTGCACAAAGAAGTTGTTGTGAAGCTGCTTGCAGCGCTGAGAAGACTCTGCTGAAGAGTTCTCGTTGCCAGTGAGAGCAACTACAATGTCTCTAGTGTGCCGGTGCTGACACAGGGCGTACAAATTTCCTCTTCTCGATGCTCGATCCTTCGGACCCTTGAGGCAAAGTCCGGCTTAGCCCGCGGTTGGAGAACAATGGAATTGTGTGAGTGAAACGGCTCTCAACGGTCAGCACTGGCACCACCACTGCGGCCAAGCATGATGGAGGATGCGGGGAGAGGGGAAAAGGTGAGAGACGTATAGAGGAGGAAGAGAAGGAAGAGGGAGGATAGATAGGACTAGTTTAGTTAGCGGGTGGAAATTTGGTGGGCGAATGCGGAGTGGGATGAAGCCTCCCGCCAAGACTAGGAATTGTCGGATCAAAACAAAGACAATGTCCAATCAACGTTCCCGCTGATTACTATGCTCCTATCTGACACACTCGCCTTCCCCATCCCACGCCAGGCTCTGCACTGTGCACACAGTACTGTATGCGCCTTTTGGCGCTCTTGGATTTGCACTTCACCATGTTCCAATGGGCACGTCTTCTCCGTCTGGTTCCCTAACGCCTTCAAGATGTCTCTTGGTCTATCAAAACTCAATAAGGGCAGAAAGAGTGGTCGATCAGGAGGTGTGAGGGGTCCTGACACCCTTACTACTGTAGTATGTACAGAAGAGGCTCGAGGATGTTGGTGCCCGCACCGTCTCACACTAGTTCTATCAGAAGCTGTTGATCACCGTCTATACCAATCTGTTGCGCCAATGATCGGCGAGATAGCCGCCACCTTCTGCTAATGCTTGATAGCGCAAGCTTGCAGCTGCAGGCTTCAAACGCTGGTGCTTGATACGAGAACCCCTATCGACCAATGACTGTCGGCTGAGCACGCTACTACTGTAGTAAATCGCCAACAATAAAATTTATGCATAAGCTGCTTACGCAATTCCGCTGCTTTAGCTGCGTTGCACTAGTCGCTGCATGCATTGACTATCGACAAACATAGGGATCTGCCATATTGAATTCATTTCTGCATGGCTTCGTGAACGTTTTGAAGAGTGTCTCTTCTATTGCATACTTACTGAATAGCATCCTGTACCTAGGCTGTCGGCTTTCCCACTATCGGATATTGTTTGGCGTCGACAATATCGAGATCCGCTCTGGGAGGGGTATCGTCAGGATCCAAGGTAAACAGTCGATCCAATTCGGTACCGGCAATCTGCAAGCTCCGCACTGTCTCCAATCCACTTGGCTTGTGGGGAAAGCTTTCTCCATGCTACGTTCTAGACTCCAACTACTTAAGCATGCCACGGTTGTGGGGAAAGTTACGGACCGACTGCACAACGTCTGGGGCTTCCCCTTGTTTTGGAGCTGGCCATCTACCACTGGTCTACGCCACTGAGCGGCCTGGTCAACGACTTGATGAATAAGACAAGGTACTTGTACTCAGGGTCCAGGATTTAGATTGAGATACTCCGTTCCCCTCCTCAATAAAGCACATTGCGCAGGGAGTCATTTGTGGAAACGATCATGGATCGCTCAGTGCTTCGTCTGACTTACACTACCATGAGACTGTACGCTGCAAATTTCTCGCTACGAATCGCCCTGAATTTCCAGAGTACCCTGATCTGATCTTCAAATCAAACTCTCTCACCATCCTAGGACACCAAGGGGAACGACTGATTGGAAGCTATCTGGTCCATGTTCCTGGAACAGAAACCCCCTATCCTAATCGCAAACCAGAGTTCCAAGTCCACACTATGGATGTAATGATCAGGACAGACCGCCATTGCAGTCGTGAGGTCGTCCAGAGAAAATTCGGTACGAGCGCCACACGAACGACATGGCGTCCGATTTAAGATTTCTTCGCCATCTGACCCCAACAAAAAATGGTCGACCCCACCAAGCCCACTTCCGCCCCACCATGCGCCTAATACGCTAGAAAGACGCTTGTGCGGTGTCAACGGCGAGGCTAAAGCACGCCATCCACCGGGCTAACCGAAGATAGCCGGCTGTCAAAGCGTTCCTTGTGGAATATTTCTCCGAACTCGCAACGTCCTGCTCCACATTCGCATGCAGGAAAGCCTTGGAATCTTTGACGTGCCGACATCCTGGGAGCACAAAACCAAAGCACGGGGCCACATATTAGACATAACGTCGACTTCGAAGGCTGCCAAACCGTCGACTTGAGCGAAGCCACTTGATGCGCACACGGATGTCGCCTGTGGTATCTCGGGAGCTTTCTATCAAGCCTCTTCTCCAGGCTCATTGAATATGCATATTCGTCAACGCGTACAATAATCCGACTGCTGCTCAACGTACCTCCTTCTCACATCCATATCCATCGGTCCTTGCTTACATTACTGAAATGTGTGTTCTTGTCAACATTGTCCACTACTATCCATATCAAGCGTGCATGCACCTCTCACATATTCCATCACGCATCTACCAAAAACCGCCATAGTCAGTATCATCTTCACAGCCGCAATCACGAAAGGCGATAGGATGAGGTAATGGAGTGCATCCCCATGGTGGCAGAACTATCCCCACCAGAGCCAAAAGCTCAGTCCTCTAAACATCCTCAAGAGCGATACCCAGAAATCATAGCATCAGTCGAATGAATTCGAAGTCGGTGTGGTCAAAATCACTCAAGGCTAGATGCCTCAAGGCTTGCAGGGCAAATGCAGGCCAAGATCTCGGACGTATCTCCCTCTCCATCGCGCGTCTCCACCCCCACCACCGTCGCAAAAACACTCTTACGCCATACTTGCATGCTCTGCCGAAAAAACCTCAACAATTCTTAAATATGCAGGTCATCGCGGAGCCTTCTCCGGGCCGCGTCTTGACTCTCGAAATAGATAATCCTGAGGCATATAGATGCAGGGCAAAACGCCATCAACTATCAACATTTCTAACTTATAACCACCCCTACACAATCCATCCACAGCCCCACAAACTCCATTCCCTAAGTACTACCCTACCCCCATCCCGACCCCCAATCCCACCAACATCTAGACCCAGCCACCAACCCCCTCCTTCAACTCTCTCCCCACCGATCCAATATACACTGCCCACCCCTACCATCCTCCCTATCCCATCAACACAAAAAACCCCTTGGACACAACCATGCGTGGAATTTGTCTCGTGGTCATCATGCTGATATGGGGCTTGCTGAAGAGGGATAGATAGGGCTAATGCCATCCCTGAATACAGGTTGTCAGCGCTGAGCTGAGTCGTTTACATCTCCCGTGGATGCAGATGGTGGTATTAGAGTATCGGATATCTTCGCTGGCCATATTCATACCTCTAGAGTTTAGAGGATGGAGAATAGCGGAATGCCATCGCCCCCAAAACCCGTGAGGATTAGCTAGCTAGGCAGATTGAAACAGTCCGGTAGCATACTCACAAGTTATAGTACTGGATATTTCAACGCACGCATGTACAGCATATACATCGAACGGGCAATGTGAAACACCGGCGAGGTGACACTCCACCCGCCGTCGATAGTGCATTACATACAGCAACAAGCAATATATCGCATATAGACATCGCAAGCTGAAGACCTTGATCCGCCATGATAGTATACATCCTCTTCCACCGCCAATGAAACGCCTATATCCTACACACCCCTCCCCACCCCCCCTAATCAAAACCGCACCCCAACCCCCCCAACCACCCACAAAACACCCCCTCCCCCCCCATCCCCACCCCCTACGACTTCTCCCCCTCCACAAACTTCAACGCCTCCTCCTTCCCCACCACCACAACACTAGAGCTCTTATTCCCCAAATACCTAACCCCATAGCACTTCTCCGCCACAAGCAACATCTCCGGCCGAAAAGTCGTACAGATGAACTGCCCCCCGCCGCCCGCCTCGGCCGAGGAATGCAGCATGTGCGCGACGGCGGTGCGGTATTGGGCGTCGAGGTTGGCGTCGATTTCGTCAAAGAGGTAGAAGGGGGCGGGGTCGCATTGTTGGATGGCGAAGACGAGGGCGAGGGCGCAGAGGCCTGGGGGTGGGTCAGTCGGTTCGGTAGTTTATCTCAGAAATTTTTGGTTGCTTTGAAAGGACGATATGACTTGATTGGGATGGGGAAGGGGAAGGGAAAGGAAAGGAGGGGAGACGACGTACTTTTCTGCCCACCGCTCAGTTGCTGAATACGCTGCTGATCATCATGTTTGCTGTTGAAGCTAACGCTGATCCCCACTCCTGTATAGTTCTCCACACTCTCCCTCCTTCCCTCTTCCTCCTCGCTCTCCTCCTCCGCCGGCAAGGCCTTATCCGCTTTCCGCTGAATGACCAACCGTCCCCGTCCAGCCGGGACGAGCTTCTCAAACACATTTGCGAACTCGCGGCTAACTTGCTTGAACGTACGCTCGATGGCTTCGTCTTTGCGGTGGTCGAGCACCGTGATGAGTTCTTCGATGCTCGACTGGCCCTCTGTCAATTCCGCTCTCCGCTTTTCTAACGTATCGCGCTGAGTGGTGAAGTTGTTGTATTGCTCGAATGCTTTCTTATTGACATGGCCGTATTGTTTCAACGCTCCATTGACTTTGTGGAGACGCTTGACGATGGCATCGCTCTTCGTCTTGTCGTATTTTTCGAGCGCGCCATGTGGGAGAATGCCTAGGTCGCGGATCTTGATCACCACTTCAGCGGCTTGCTGGGTCAGTATGCGTCGCTTCTGGATGGATTTCTCCATCCGCTTCTGGGCTTTCTCGATGGATTTCGCAATGTCGGATTGTGAGGCTAAGATTTCCGCATGCCGCTGGTTGAGCTCGTTGATTTCCGCGTTTGCTGTTTCAATGGACGAGTCTGTCTCTTCGAGCTTGCGTGAGACTTCCCCAACGGACTTGTTGACGCGTTTGAGTTCTTGTTGAATTCGCTTGGCATTACCTCCTCTACCGCTGTCCTGATTGTCAAACTCCTGGGATTTGAGTTGGTCAAGACGTGGTCGTAGATTCTCCCGCAGCTCGATTTCGAGGATAGTCTTGCGAGATTCGAGCTCACTACGGCTTAAGGTAAGTTCTGACAGCTGACGACGGAGATCTTGAGCAGTCGAGCTTAGATTCTCCAGTTGGGTTTCCTCATCTCGTGTCAAAGCCTTCTTGAATTCGGATGCGATTTCGGCCTCATGTGCATTCTGTTGATCAGTAAGAGCCTTGAAGTTTGTCTCGATGTTAATCCTTGCACGCTGCTTCTTATCAAGGGTATCTTTCTTGTTGTCAAGACCAGCCATCTTGCTTCTCAACTCCTGCCGTAGTGGCCCGTAGCTGTTTTCTTGTTGCATTCTCTTTTGCTCAATCTTCTGAAGACTGCCTACAGCTTGGGTAATTTCCTGATCTTTACGCTCCAGAGCACGTTTGATTTCCACCGATCTAATCTTGTGTGCATCACACTCATCTCGCCATTTCGTTACGTTGCGTACAGCCTGAAGTCGCGAATGTCGATTATCGGAAGACCCGCCAGTGAACGCCCCTCTCCGATCCGAGCGATCGCCGTCCATTGTGACACCGTTAACACCATGACTCCTGGCGTACTGACCGGCTATTGTGAGACTTGGGCAGATTATGGTCTGACCAAAGACTTGCTGGAATGCCTTCTCGTACGTAGGATCGAATTGAATCTTCTCAATCATGGGGATAGCATCGTTGGCCTTTGGCACATTGGCAGCCTTTGACTTTACTCGGTTCAATGGTATGAAGGTGATTCGTCCCAGCTTCTTCTTTTGCAAAATTTCGATGACCTTGGAGGCTGTGTCGTCGTTATCGACGACGTAGTGGAATAAGCTGTTGCCGGCTGTTATTTCTACAGCTTTCCTATACCGCTCGTTGACCTCCATCAGTTCAGCTAAGGTACCAAAAACCCCATCGAGATTGTATTGTCTCTTGATGTCTCGCACAGCTGCCAGGCCTCGACTGGTGTTCTGGTCCATCGTATGTGAAAGCTCTTGTTCCGAATGCCGGAGTTCGGTCTGTGCATTGTGCATTACGGAGTCAAGCTTTGCGTCTTCTCTCCATAATTCCCTGGTTACGCCATTAGTACGATGCTAGATACCTTCAAATCCACGCACACTTACTTTCTCTCGTCCATGAGCTTATCCCGTTGGGCCTTGGCCTCTTGAACCTCTTTTTCCATGGCTTCGTTCCTAGCTCCTCGAGCATCTAGTTGCTCTTGAAGCTTTGTGATCTCCGCCTCCGTACTTACAATGTCCGCTTCCAATTCCGCTATATCTTCACTTGTCTGGACCCTGACAGCCTTGACCTTGGCTAGGTCAGAGTAGCTGCTATTGATCGCGTTCCTGAGCCAGTCATCGCGCTCTTTCTTATTCCGGAACCGAGCATTGCGGCCTTGTTTGGCATAGAGTCGCTGTCGAGTCCCTTCTGCAGTGTCCAGCTCGGACTTGATACTGGCCTCTTCCTGCGTTTTCGACAAGTATCTGGGAGTAATCTCTGCCAATTTTTCTTCATGCTCCCTGATTGACGTCTGAACCTTATCCAACTCGGATTCGTAATGCGACTTCGCTTGTTGTGCTGCCGACTGGCCGTCCGTGTAACTTTTGACTTCAAGCTCAAGCTGAGCCTTGCTCTTCGCCTTCTCTTTCCACTCGTCCTCAAGCTGTCTTTTATCCACCTTGAGAAATTCGACCTGCTGCTTCAGCTCGCTTATTTGTGCATCCACGCCTGCGAGATCCTTCTCGCCCTTTATGAAACGTTCCGAGCTGTCATCGGTATCGTCCACACCTGTCTGCCGTTGCTCGTCAAGATTGTCCAGCTCACTGGCAATTGCTACCTGCTCTCGATGGTCAATAGTGTATTGCAGGCACCGTCGCTCTTTATCCTTGTCTTGATAGTCTCGAAGTTCTTCTTTCTCTTCCTCCAGCTCAGCGAGCCGCTCTTTAATATACTCTAGAAGCTCATCGATCTTCTCTCTCTTGTTATTCGTCTCGGTCATAATCTTCAATGACTCGGTCCTCCTAGCTTCGTAGACCTGTGTACCAGCCACTTCCTTGAGCAAATTCAACCTCTCCGTATCTTTCATATTTGTCAGTGCGGTGACACGACCTTGAGGTACAATATAGTATGGATTCGATCTCGAAAAGCCGGCCGATTCCAACAGGTTCATAACATCTGACTTCGTAGCGTTCTTGCGATCTAATGAATACTCATCCTTCTTCATGCCTATTGTTCGCCGTAGAATGAGCTCAGGCTTGCCCGTTGGAAAACGGTCATCGCTATTATCGAAAATGATCTCCACGAAGGCGGACATGACGGCTGCGCCCGTTCCTTCCTAGGAATTGTGTCAATCGCGTAGTCTCCGCGCATATATGTAGATGCCCACATACATGGAGTAATGCATTCCGCTCCTCCCTACCCATCTGAGTATATGCATCACTGAGAACGAATCGGATCGCGGCGAAGAAATTGCTCTTTCCGGAGCCATTGCGCCCAACAATGACGTTGTGCTTTGGGGAGAAAGGTTCAATGACGGTCTGCTCCTTGTAGCTGGGGATATGTGTAAGTAGAGGCTGCTAATCTAATTCAGCGCAATTGTGACCATACCTTTTGAAGCCCTGGATGATGATCTGCTTGATATACATGGCGTTTTGTTCGCAAGGGCAGGGTCCTACCGACGGTCAGGACTGCGACGCACTGTACGAGGGTTCTGATTGATGGGTATCGATCGTATTATCATGTCGCGTGGTATCATCGGATCGTTAATTGTTCCAAATGATATTGAATACTGCGGGCAACGCGACCAACAAAAACGCGCTAGTCCAAGCATCTACCGAGTTTTAGCCGAAGCTGCCTAGCTAATTGTATTGCGATTTTACTGTATTCTCAATTCAAAGAGAGCATAACATTTTTATGCCTTTGCTACCTTATACATACTATACGGATCAATGCCGTAAAAGCACTATCTGTACATATCTATGGCATAAACAAGGACCAATCAAGTGCCAAGCACCATTATGAAGGTTGCTAATGTGAACGCACCGTCGAAGATGCTATGTCGAAAGGCTTTGCATCCTATCGATCACTTATAAGTCTCGACTCCACTTCCATTAAATTTACATCGTTCGCCAGGTATATCCGCGTTTAGCGCAAGCGCGATCACACAACTACCAGCATCGTCACAAGATTTACTTGGTATATTAAATCGATGTCCAATCCCCAAGACCCTGCCGCAGGGCAGCAGCCGACTCATCGCTTCATACCTGGGCAAGGCTACCAAACCAGCGCCGGCGAGACGTTGGAATTCCCCCCAACATTGGAACAGGAGGAGTTGCAAGAGGATGTTGACGAGGACTACGATGATATATTCGCAGGCGAAGATCTGGACAACGAGGACTATGCCTCGTACAACCCGTCAGACTTCACCAAAACTTACAACAGGCAACGCCGCCTGCAGGATGCCTCTGCCGACCCGAACGCCCCAAGATCGACTTTTCCCAAAGCGAACCCTCAGAAGCCCACCGCAAACACCCTCGCCTCTGTAGACGACCAAGTAACTACTTTATCGCGGCATGCAGGCAAGCTGAAGCTCGATGACAGACAGTCTGGCCTAGGAGCAAAACAAGACAGGGTCGCCGATAAGAGTGATAGGGCCACAAGCGAACAAGTGCTGGATCCACGAACCCGCATGATTCTGCTACAAATGATCAATCGAAATGTTGTGTCAGAAGTTAACGGTTGTCTTTCCACTGGAAAGGAGGCAAATGTCTATCATGCCCTCACTATCCTGCAGGAGGAGGGCTCAGAGGCTGCAGTGGCACCGTTACACAGAGCAATCAAGGTCTACAAGACTAGCATCTTAGTCTTCAAGGACAGAGACAAGTACGTCACTGGGGAATACAGATTTCGCCAAGGCTACAGCAAGAGCAATAATCGGGCCATGGTTAAGGTATGGGCTGAGAAGGAGATGAGGAACCTGAAGAGAATCTATGCATCTGGAATACCATGCCCCGAGCCTGTCCAGCTACGCTTGCATGTTCTCGTGATGGGCTTCCTCGGAGATTACAAAGGGATTCCGGCGCCGCGATTGAAAGATGTGGAGCTCGTAGACGGTGACATCGAAGCGAGGTGGAAGCTGCTGTATCTACAGCTGCTAGGATACATGCGAATACTGTACCAAGTATGCCGTCTAGTTCACGCCGATCTAAGCGAATATAATGTTCTGTACCACGACGACAAGCTATGGCTCATCGACGTGAGCCAAAGCGTTGAGCATGATCATCCCCGGAGCTTAGAATTTTTGAGGATGGATGTCAAGAACGTCAGTGAGTTTTTCCGACGGAAGGGCGTGGACATATTGTCAGAGAAAACCACATTCGGATTTGTGACAGCGGCACATGGCAGCACGAATCCGACAGAGATGACCGGAGCTTTGCAGACACTATATGAAACCCGGCCTGAAATAGAGATCGGTGAGGACCCCCAGGCCGAGGTTGACAATGAGGTTTTCCGAAATCAGTACATTCCACAGACACTTGAGCAGGTCTACGATATCGAGCGGGATGTTGGGGAGATCGCAAAAGGCGGACAAGACGATCTCATCTATCGGGACTTGCTCGCAGGAAAGTTGGCACTAGATGCTCCAATCGTGAATGCGAAAGACCGCTCGGAAGCTAGCGACGAAGATGAGCAAGCCACTTCAGCTGCTGAAGGTGACGGAAGCGAAGAGGATCCTTTTGCAAAGAAGGAACCACGCGGGAAGCGATTCGAGGACAAAGAGGTTAAAAAAGAGCATAAGAAGCAAGTGAAAGAGGAGAAGAAAGTACAGCGCGAAAATAAGATACCCAAGCATGTCAAGAAAAAGATGATCAGTAGCTCGACGCGTCGCAAGCACTAAATTCAAAAGAAGATAATTTCTGCAACGAAACCTCAATGCAACCTCTGAAATGGAGCTATAGTGTAACGAGATATTCAGGTATGTCGAGCATCAAATCATGCCTTGTGACAATTTCAATGACGAATACAAAACACTTGAACTTAATTTCTCCCAGCTGATGCAGTGTTCCTTACGCAGGAACCTCGTCAGTCTGTGCGATGAGCAATTGAAGCCCCTTTTGCTTCTCATGCAGAAAAAAGAGAGCACTGAGAACATTTATATTTCCAATCGCTATGCTATCGAATATCATGCTTTGTTCACGCTAATCCTCGCTATCAGGGAAATCGTGATGAATGCACACCACGAACAATCATTCATTGCTCGCCATGTACACGTCGAATAGCCCGATGTATCACAGATTTTGAGATATCGGGCACCCTCGCCATCTCGTCTTCAACCGACGCCATCTCATACCGTAAAGGCCCGACGGTCAAGCCGGGCCAGATATCAACTGGCAGGAAATCACCTTGCTCCTTGCTGAAGGCCTCTCTTTCCGCAAGGTCGTCTTCGTAGAGTTTCTCAAGTCGAGCTCTCGCTTGCTGAACCTCTTTCTCCATCCTCACCTCAACACTTTTCCTCCTACCAACCTCAATGAGTAGATTATCATAGGCTCTCAAGAAGCCATCATAGAATTGCGTCAGGCCTTCCAGCTCCTCCAACAATTCTTCGACCTTCGCTTTCTCCGTCTCCCATCGAAGGACAAAAACCTGACCTTGTGTGATATAGTTGGGTAGCTTGCGCCCAATGTCTTCCAAAAGCGTGAAAGCCGCAGTGGTGGAATCGTGCTCTTCGTCCAGAGCCTGAGTAATCGCCTCCACTTGCTCATTTAGGGTTTCCATGTCCGTAATGTGACTTCGGATATCCAGAACCGCTCCCTCAACATGCTCTGCATCCTCCTCCAGCACCGTCGTCATCTCCTGACGTTGCTCATCGCTCATAGGCTCTAAGGGCGCTCCGCCAGTATCCTGGCTCATATCCACTCCTTTCGGCAAATCACCTACGATCTTCAGCGCAGTATCTCCGCCTCCCTCTATGTATTTGACGGCCGTAACACACATATCATAATGTCTCACCAGTCCCTCCAGCTCGCCCGCCATGTCTCTAGCGTGGTTCTCCATTTCCTGCAGTATATTCGGTATCGGTGATCTTTCATTGCCCAACCCCAGTTCCCCTGACCTGCGCAGACGTTCAGAGTCAGCACTCCCGTACTGATGTATTGGGAGCATTACCCGCGAGCAAAATAGGATCCAAGAAAAGGGTGTCCTCCCGAACCGTAGATTCATGCAGTAGCGATGGCCAGTAGTAACCGTGTCAGAAGAGTATGCTATCCGAATAGCGCCTCATGACCCATGCAAACAACGTAGGAATGTGCCTTACTTAGCTGGAGAACCTTGCTCACCAATGAGCGTCATCCTCACACGCACAATATCTTCAGAAAAGGTCTCGTTGTCGTTTTCGAAATCCTTGAACCCTTTTCCAGCCTCCCCAATGACCCCTTTGATTGACCCTATCAACCCCTCGACGCCTCCCTCATCTACAAAATCTAAGAGGCTTCTCCTTTCCTCGTTCTCGGGCCTCAATCCAGCTTCCACAATGGTCCCTCTCAGAGTATCTAGAGTCTTCCTCAGCCGCGCATCAGCGCTGTCCAGCCCCAAGACGATCGCGTCGAATTCTTCTCTGCCTTGCCGGGCCGTGTCCTGGGTGTTCAATTGCACCTGCTGCAACACATCGAGCTGGGATGTTATACCAGAGCGGAGAAAGGACGTGCGAGCGGTGAGTATGGCAGATTTCTCCAAAGATAGGCGCGTAGATGTGCATAAGTTGTTGGCCCGGTAGACGTGGGAGATGGAGGAAAGGGAGCGTTTGGCGGCGAGGAGGTGGGATATCAGACCGTCCTCTGTATCCGTGTTCATGGCGGTGAAATTCAATGTGATTGACTGATCTCAGAGGAGCTGCGAGAATGAGCGGCAATGTGTAGGTAAAGTGCCCGAGATGCTGCCCTGAGGGCCTGGTGTAATTGCCGTTTGCTGAGCAAGTGTTGACATGGTCTGCGAGGATCTTTGGCTAAAGAAAGTGGACGACGTTCCTGAAACTATCAGATCTCTATCTCCAATGCGTGTGATATTTGGGGTCGTGTTCGGAATCGTCCACTTCTTTTGATAGCTTGAAGGACAAGCTCTGCAGCACACGATCAAGAGTGGGGGCAGCAAGGGTCCTTAGGGCTAGCGGTCATGCGGCCCGGACTCAGCCCGTAAAAAGTGGAGTCGCCATCTTGGCTTTTCTTTTGACGACTGATACTTACAACCAGGGCCGGCTACTGTATACAGCTTCTGGGCGATTCTTCATCGAACGAGATCAACGATGGGCTGCGTCCTAGCGTACCCTGGCCTCATCAGCTTTGGATGGCGATATCTGCATAAGACGTTGTGAATTTTGGAAACATATCGCTCGACTTCGCACGCCATCGATTGCGAACACCGAATGTGCCCAAATCGAGAAGCGCGCATATCACACAATATGCTCTATTGCCTCTACATTGATCCTTCATCTTTGTATGCTCTCTGTCACTGCTAGCCTTCACTTTTCAGGACCCCGGAATATTCAGCATCAATCACTTCCTTTGCACGGCACACACGCCATGTCTACACCGGAAAATCATAGCGACAGATTTGGTGGAGGGCGCTTTCTACAGAGTCCATCAAAAAGAAGGAGGATCTCGCCCCCGGAAATTGTTCTGTCCGGCAACGGAATCCCTGAACCTTCCTCAGTCCCGAAAAGCTCTAAGCAGGAGCTCAGCACTGGTCAGGACATCTGTCAGGACAATCATGAGAACATATCAATATCAGCTTCCTCAAAACAGGCGAGCCAAACAGTCGCCCCTTTTCTGGCCAAGCACATTCCTGAACAGTATGCTCCCGGAGGGGGGTGGGATTCGTCAGGCAATGTAAAGCAAAAAGACCCGAATACCAAATTCTGCTACAGACACAGACCGGATCTTAAATGTCGCAGACAGGTCAATGAACCTTCTATGGAGCAGCTGCAGCACGAGCTGGAAGACCTCTCCCAAGGTGACCAGCAGGCCATAGCTCATGTGTGGTCCCTCTTCTCAGCTGCGCCAGCCAAGCAGCGCAACCTCATACTTCAAGGCATACTGTCGCAATGCTGTTTTCCCCAATTGTCGTACTTATCGACTAATGTTCGAGACCTCATCCGCATCGACTTCATGACTGCACTGCCTCCCGAGATATCTTACAAAGTACTTTGCTTCCTAGACACGACATCATTGTGCAAGGCGGCTCAAGTCAGCCAGAGATGGAGATCACTTGCGGACGACGACGTGGTATGGCACAGAATGTGTGAACAACATATCGATAGAAAATGCCCAAAATGCGGCTGGGGCTTACCATTGTTGGAGAGGCAGAGACTACGGGCTTCAAAAAGACAGATACAGTTGCGGGCTACAGGCCAGGGTCTCAACGAATGGTCCCCAAACATAACGCCGTACCCGGAGGCGGCCATGGAACCTTCACCACCCACCCTGCACAATGACTCCTCTCATGCACAAGCGGCAGGTACTTCATCAGTCGATGAGTGCGGACGGCAATCGGCGACACTCATAGTTCCTTCGCCAAAGAGACAGCTTCCCACACCTGCAAGTACTGATGACGACTCGTATTTCCAACCGCGGACTCGACCTTGGAAGGATGTCTACAGGGACCGATTTCGAGTTGGTACGAATTGGAAGCATGGACGATGTTCGATACAAAGCTTCAAGGGACACACGAATGGAGTGATGTGTCTACAATTCAGTGATCATATGTTAGCAACCGGAAGCTACGACTCAACTATCAAGATCTGGGACATAGATACTGGGGAAGTGATCAGAACACTGAAAGGTCACACTAGTGGAATACGATGTCTTCAATTTGACGACTCAAAACTCATCTCCGGAAGCATCGATAGGACCGTGAAGGTATGGAACTGGCGGACAGGAGCTTGCATATCGACCTTCACCGGCCATTCCAATGGTGTCATCGGCCTCCATTTTGACGGCTCTGTGCTGGCGTCGGGATCCGCAGACAAAACCATCAAGATCTGGAACTTCGAGGACAAATCCACTTTTACGCTACGCGGTCATACCGACTGGGTCAATGCAGTCCGAGTCGATGCACCTTCCCGTACTCTACTTTCAGCATCCGATGACCTTACCCTCCGTCTCTGGGATTTGGATTCAAAGTCCGTTATCAAAACGTTTGAAGGACACGTCGGCCAGGTGCAGCAAGTGGTAACTTTGCCGCATGACTTCGATTTCGAAGAAGTCGAGGCAGACGATCACGACGATGTTTCTTCAACCACGAGCACTTCTCCCCAGCCTAGCGGTCTGCAAGCGAGCACTGAGCCCATACTTGAACCTTACGGTCCCGGATTCACGACATGTGACAAACCGCTGCCGCCTCGGTATATTCTTAGTTGTGCCTTGGACAATACAATTCGTCTATGGAACACCTATACTGGGAAGTGCCTCCGCACCTACTTTGGACATGTCGAGGGAGTCTGGGGCTTGGCAGCCGATTCGTTGCGTGTTGTTTCCGGAGCTCAAGATCGGATGGTCAAGGTCTGGGACACGAGAAGTGGCAAGTGCGAGGTATGTGTCTCCATAATGTTCCACCACACTGGCTTACTGACGCTGACTTACTAGCGAACATTCACCCAAAGCGCAGGCCCCATCACCTGCATTGGCTGTGAGTCACATTGCTTTTCCTTTCATTCCTTCTGTTGCGTTTTCTGGAGTTGCAAGACATGTATCAGTATCTTTAATCGCCGCACAAGTCTCATAACGCAGTCTTGCACTACAGTGAGGAAACGCTAACTCTGAAATCTGAAAGTAAGCGACAGTCGCATCATTACCGGTGGCGAGGACTGTGAGGTGAGGATGTACAGCTTCTGAGCTGACGCGTTGCGAATATGAAGCTGCAAATTTGAACATGACCTATTGGGTGCTTGTGCTGTTATTTGAGCGTGCATTCACATAATACGATACCCTTGATGTACATGCTTTGATGGGATTATGTAGGCAAGAGGAGGCGCTACATAGGGATCAAAATCTATTGCTTGCTCGAACATTTGCGCTTGTAACGAATCTCCTTCCTTTCAATACATTACTCTTCCTGCGCAGCCTTGTCATTCCTTCGCACCATCTTTCTCAATTCTTCGGCGATAAGTATACCTATTCGACAAATATCGTATCAAAGCTACAGCGCAGTAACAACGCCACTTACAGCCAGCTACAGCGTCCTCAGCAAGCGCCATACTAAATATGTCATCAAACCTCACTTCGTATAGCAGAGAACGTATGTCTTCTGGCAGCTAGGGATATCGTTTTGCTAGCTATATCGCACTACACGTACTTAAATCATTATCAGCAATTGCGTGAAATCGAAGATATGCACATGAGTAAGCATGTCAGCCGCATTGAGCTATTCCAATATATGCTTTGAATTTTTGGTCTTTCTCAACGATAGACATGGATTTAGTTCTATGGTCGATTTTTTAATCAACTTGGATACGTGAAGAGAGTAGGTCTGTCGTTTGAATGCCTACTCTACACCCTCTAAATCAGGAGTTACTCAGACCCAAAGTCACATATTATGACTCGTTTACTCCATTAGACATGGCCTTCTCCACTCGACTCTATTTGGTTTAGAAATTCTCCGACCAAATCTCGCGCTGATCTATATATATATGTGCAGTGAAGCAACATATGATCTAAAAAAATGGCTATCCATGATGAACTCGAAGCTTCAGCGTCGAAGAACCGATATGAGCGTGCACAAGCTGATGCGAGCAGAACGGCCTCAGTATGGCTGTATTTGTGCAGGACGTAACTCCGACTTCAATATCCTCCATTTCAAAATGACAATCTAGGTGGGAGTCAAAAACAAACTCATGGAGCCAGGGAAGGCTACCAAGCAACGAATGAGGAAGAATAGGGTGCAGACAGAAAACCTCATCACTGCCGCCCTGGAGGATAAAGTGGCAACGAATCGATGGGGAGCGGAAGTAGCCAAATCATGGCATGAGTCGACCAAAATGGTTATCAATCAAAGGGATCGTGCAGTGGAGCTTCTCAAAGAGCATTTGGCAACTGGGTTGGAACTCTTCGAGCAGGTTGAACACCTCACACAAGAGTTGGCAAATGTCAGGATGGGGAAGTCTGGTAACGAGATCTTTGAGGAACTCATTGAGCTCCTTCATGTTCGGTGGGCTTGGGCGAGATTAACGTTGGATCCCAAGAAGTGTCCGTTCTTTACTGATAAAGTTAAATTCAAAGTACTTGGACATGCACGAGATGAATGGGAATCAGACCAGCAGAACACATGTTTTTAAGGCAACAGTGAATTGAAGATCAAAGACGACTAAGACATTCAAAGAATTTGTGCGGGTAAAAGTACCTCAGGATGCTTTTAACAGCATCAAGAAGGCTATAGTAGACATTGCTGGAATGTTCAATACTATTTATCGACCAAGGCATCAATGACGGGAGCTGGTGGAGTATTGTTCCAGGTGCCTTCTGAACCTATATGTGTACAGAGGAGATGAGAAAGCACCGGATTGGCGAACCAATGTGACCACATCAGCAACATTATTGAGATCTATTCCCAAATGAAATCTTCGCACTGCCTCTGAGGTATTACTTATTTTCGGTATCGCCAAGCTCGCCAAGACAGGTCATCAGATACTGAGATTTTTGCGAGGGCTGGTATAAAGTGGATCTCCCCGCGGAAAAATTGTGCAAAGCTCCACAATTCACCGGAAACTCAGGAACGCCCCTGGTTCCTGGGCAGATTCGGCGTACCACAAGGCGGAAGTCATTCCAAATAGGGACGGAAGGTGTGGAGACGACGTGACTCAGGGCAGAGATTTTCAGGACAGGAACCCACATGTGTGACTGCATGGTCTTGGCTTGGAGTACTATACCAGCTTTCCCCTTGTCACTTCCTTCCTTTCTTCTTCAGTCCATCGGAACATTTCAGAAACGTACATATACATACTCAATATCAACACAGTCGAACATTGTTCTTCGGTGAATATCGAGACAGATAAATATACACAAGCGTCAAAAACTTGTCCCGGTGATCCGAAATCCAGCTCTTCGTTTTTTAGAATCTGGAAAGCTTCTCACGCAAATATCTATATTCATCGATATGTACGCCATGAATGCGAACGTGGATTCCACCGTGTTGAGATCGTTTTACTACAATCCGTACGTCACACAGGGAGTCGGTCACACTCCATCTTACTATGCAGGCGGGGGAGCAGGTCACGGCTTGAACCCACTGTATATGGGGAGCGGTTACGCGGCGGCGATTGCCAGTCTGTATTCGGGGCTACCGTCTGCAGCTGCTCTCGGGCCCGTAGACCGGGATGACGGTGTTGAGAAGCTGATTGAAGGCTTCGGCAAGCTGTGCATCGGGGAGGTGACGGTGACGGAGAGGGTGAGGCGGGAGAAGGGGGGGAGTGCTGGTGACTTGGAGCGCTATGAAGAAAACCTGTGTCTTCTGATGCAGGATTTCGAGCGCAAGGCCAGGCATGAGTACGTCCTGACGCGGGAGTGGCCGAAGCCGGAGTGCGAGGAGGCGGCTCTGACGCTGTCGGGCCGGTTGGATGGGGTCGAGTGGCGGAAGGTGGCGTGGCGGCCTGGGTACATGGAGGAGCTGGATCTCTTGTGGAGGGCGAAGGTGAAGTTTGCGAAGAGGGATCAGGTGTACCAGGTGGTGTGGGAGTTCGTGGCGGGGATGGGTAAGCATCTCTCTGTTCAATCCGTACCAATCTCAAAATCACTCTGGTCTTGAGATACTGCTCTTGAAGCCTTGCACTCCTGAATGCATCTTGCAACCCCTTTTCCTATTCTAAAGAACCATGCTGACACCGAAGATGATTTTAGCACGGGTGTGGGTGCCATCCAGGGAGAGACACAGGGATTGCTACCATCACGATGGGGAAAACAGATTCAGATTTTACCTCGAAAGAGTACCATCTGCCATCCATCGTGAAAACAGATACTTTCGTCCAGAAGGACGAACACCGAGACACTCGGGAGGATATTTGCCGAGGTGGACTCCCAAGTCCTCTTAGGTTAGCTTCTTCTTGGGTGTCTTCCCCTTCATTCCTACTAACTTGTCCCTTTTGTACCCAATTCACCGGGTATGAGACCTTGGAGCTAGCTACTCGCACTGTCAATATGACCCGGTGAGCACCCACGTGTGAGGCTTTGGAGCTGCCACTCGCACTGCCAACATAACGTGGGGATGATCTTCTGCTTTTAATCGCTTTGCTTTCTTCGCAACCTCTCAAGTCAAGTACAAGTATCCCGCCGTCCCAAGCGCTTAGGCCAGGGCTCCGGCTGGGAGGCGCTGATCGTAGCGCCCGGGATGGCAATGGGTTGCGCCTTCACGTGGTGCCTTGTCCTGTTAGTAGCCGCTATCCTGGTCCTGGAGCTTGCTCTGGATAGCCACGGGTACTGGTGAACCAAAGCAACCCTTTTCCCCCACGATTCAAAGTATACCAGCTCTTGCGTTGGGCTTTACAATGACCTCTGGTAAGTATGAACACCTCGTGGGTCAATTTCAATCTTCTGCTAATCCCATGCTCTCGACCGGCTGTGGAGATAGGTTCCAGAAAGATAGGAACAAGTCTGGCAGGAAGAATTATGTATTTTCGATAGGAATATCATCAGAGAAATGTTCAATGAGACCAGGTCATCGATGTGACTGCCTCGTGCCCATCATTGGAAGCACGGCTTGAAGCAGGCTTCAGCTTCCGAAGCCAAGTCTGGCCCATCCACTTGCAAAGCCATCTTTGCGGAATGCTGGACGGCCGTATGTCCATTTCTAGCCCACTGAGAGGCCCCATCCTTCCTGGACTCCCGCAAACCCGATAACAGCATAATGGTACAAGAATATGACAGCACAGGTCTACCTTTTACTCCCATGCTCCACTATTCGTCTAGACAAGCAGCGGCCGACTCATCCACATCGGATTTTGGATATGAGGGAAGATGCCGCAGAGAAGACGAGGAACAGAGTACTGAAGTTTTTCCAAAGACCTCAGATCAGGATCGATGGCCAACCGGAGGATAGAACCTTCCCGCAGAACATGATCTGAAAAGGGATAGCCCGGACCAAAACTAATGAGCTGTCAAGAGACTCCATGATGTAAAATGAATCGGAAGACAGACAAGATCAGCCTTGAGGGATGATGAGTGTTCCGTGTGTCCTCATGTGTCCTGTCCAAAAGGCCCAGAACTAGACTAGCCGATTAGCCTTTAACGACATTGCTTCTTTGTAGTCTTGCTTTCTCTCATGAGTGTTGCTGGATTCCTTTGAAATATTGCCAACATGAAGGGAGTGGAAGCAATCGCGAGTTTTGTCCCAATCCCACAATCTCAACCCTCCGAGTCCCTATCAGCCTCGAAGTTAGTCTTCCACCTGAGGCACGCAAGGACATCATAGCGACTCCTGACTGGCGGCATCTCAGCGCCAAATGCTTTGGATTCGAGTCAACCACGGTACTACGTTCCGATACTCTGCTATGCGATAGGCTCTCACATGAGACAAAGGTTCCGTGATCAATTGGGGGCGCTGGCGATATCTTAGCCGTGATAAGGCTTGGCTGGGACCTTTACCACAGTTGCTTCTTCGTCGCAAAAGAGGCACCTGACTACCCGAGGCAGCTCGTCAACGGACTCGCTACACTTCAAGCCTGCCTTAGAACCCGAAGAGACGATGACAAGTCCTGCTTTAAGCTGTTGGGCGGGAACAGGAAAAAGACACTGGAAAGATGCTTAGCCAACCGCTTCCATACACTGCATAAGCTCCAGGAGCTGTTGGTTGAATATCGATCATTGGGGTTAGGCGATGGCATACAATTTTGGAGGAAGATGAAGTGGGTGGGGAAGCAAGGCAATATAGTGGAACAAAATCTAATAAAGGAACGACTGAGGTGCAGCTATGGCTCAGCGGCAACAGCGTGCGCTCCCTGAGTTGATAGAACGATAAATTCGAGGATGAATGGATGAGTATGCCCGCTCTGCGAGATATGTTGGGGCCGCCTAGGAAGACACGAAATACGCCAGTCTGCTAAAATGCAAGTACGATCGCCGCACAAAGATTGATATGGCAAACTGGTGGCGAGGGATAGGAGAGACAAGGAGGAAGGATAATGGATGGGGCGTGCGACTATTGCTTTGGAGAGTGTGAGAGGTAAGTCTTCTCTTTTCTCTCCTTACACAGAAAAGTACAGCTGCTGGCGTCTCCTATCTGGAAGAAAAGATTTCGCAGCTGTGCTGGAAGGGGAAGCTCCACGGCCTGCATATCCACGGAGTGCTTTTGTTGATTTGATTGGTGTGCAATGACTGTTTCGAGTTGGTTTGATTGTTGTTGCTGCATGGTTCATGCTTCTACAATGTCAATTCATACCGATTTGCTTCTATGTCGATATTAAATACTTGGCGAATGTTTAAACACTGTACTGTGCATCATACACCCACTACATCATATATCTTTGTTACCTGCGTCGTGCGTGAACCAGGGATACCTTGGGGGAAAGCAGACGGTATTTCTCTGGAAAAGACTCATTTATGATGACATATCTCCGAGAGCCCCAGCGTTTACTACTAAGCTTGGTGAGGACCAGGCTAGTGAAGCTGTGTTATATTGCCCAAGTATGGAATTTGCCCACTTCGTTCGACAAGCCTTAGTACTAAGGGGCAAGTGGCCTCAGATATCCTAGAATATTTCCTAATACAGAATAAGCACTTCACACAGGATTTACGGCATCAAACACGTTGAAGTCAACTTGCAGCCTCTGACGCAGCCAGGATATGGGATACAACATCACCGGCAACACTTTCGTTCCACGAACATAATGTGAGATCGTGTTTTCATCTATACTCATACTAACGACATCCAAACCAACAACATAGATTTGAGACACACCAAGCCCCCAGCAAATATCACTACCTCAGATAATCCTCCTCTCACATACACCTGCCACCCCCGCAACACAAACACATATCCGCCGCCCTCCTATTCATAAACCTCGTCAACCCCAAATCCGGCGGCTCAGTATGCACCCTAGTCCACGCCCTCCCACCACACCCCGGTGTCGGACAAGCCGGAAACTGCCTCACATTCCCCGGCAGATTATTATCCACAAACCTAACCTCCTTCCTCCCCGTCCTCCGATTCCTCACCCTATGCGTCCTCAACAACCTCCTTTTCGCATCCGCGCCCACCGCCATAACCCTCCCCTCAACCTCATTCATACACTCAAAGCAGAACCACCCCCGCCGCATCTCGCGAAGACAACCACACAACTCATACCTTCCCGGCCCAGCCGTCCCGTTCGGATGCCGCGCTTTAAACGCAAGACTGCACTTCTTGCACATGATCGCACGCCGCTCCAGATAAAGATCCTGCATGACCCATCTGAGGCGATTAGTCCAGTTTTCATGCTCGCACGTGTGGCAGACGCGGAAGGTGCCCGGTGGGGAAGCAGGGTGCGTTTGTGGGTTGGGGTTTGCGCAGAGGCGGGTGGGGACGGTGCCGGGGCCCCAGGCTGTGGCGGCGCGGTTGGGACAGGGCCGCACTCCTCCGACGGGGACGTTGGGCCTGTTGCGGTAGCCTCCTATGGTGTCGTTGCATGTGGCGCCGCCGAGTAGGGTTTGTAGGGTTTGGGGGATGGTTATAGGAAGCGTGCGGGGCGTGGGCGGGGCGGGCTGGGGGAGGTATGGAGGGGGTGGGTTGAAGGGAGCGTTGTTTTGGAGAGCTTGAGCTTGAGCAGTACTGGCCGCTGGATTGTTCTGCTGATTCGCAGCCGGGGCTACTCCACCAGCGAATGGTATCCCTACTGGAGCATTCAATTGCGGTACAGCTAAGCTATCATGCAGCGTCGAGCGAGTCAGATGTCGAAGGTCCAGATAGTCGCGGTAATTCTGCGTTGCAGCAGCACTCGCTCTCGCCTCCCCATTGTCTGCAATCAGCTCGAAAACCAGCTGTGCGGCGTTACGTGGAGCGGCCATAGTGATTAGTGGTCGTTACTCTTGCTCATCCTAATCTGAGAGATCCGGACAGCGAGGTATGGGGCCGAATTCGACGTGGGGATGGATTGTGAGGGGAATTGGGCCTCCCATTTTATGTTATTATCTTATTAGGTTTTGTCGTGCCTGACATCGATCGCTTTGAGGAATCCGCCGGTAGCAGCGAGGATGGGCGTCGAGGACAATTGATTTCGGCTTTTTGATCTATTCTTTGTACTATGTGGCCGGATTTGGCTGGAGTGCTCATCGTGAAGTCGAACAAAGGGTTGCCGAAGCTTGCTGATTAATGTCGATCATTTATGAGTTATCAAAGTTCTCTCTTATGAAACGGGTTTCGCCGTCCCGTGTGCGCTTGAACAAGGTCGAGGAATAGTAGTGGCCGATCTGAGTCTTTCCGACGAAGTTTTCGTCCTCTTGTTTCTCCATTACCATCATCCAGCGTGCGGACTGTGCCTCTTTGGTAGCGAGGTCTTAGACGATAAAGCATCTAAACCCTGATCGTTTCTTGATCTTCGTTCTTAGATGTAATATCTCGTGACAATCCTGCAGGAGCTGTTTCCACTTTTCCTGCACAACGGCCAGATAAAGGAGAGGGTAGCTGATACTGATCGATCGTGTCTTGCAAGATTAGGCGATTCTGTAGACTTCTAGAAGTGTGCATCTCTGAGGTCTCATCTTCGTATTGGCCGTCTCCCGGCTAGAGTCCTAAAGATCATGTCAGTCGCTGCTCCCAATGGTTGGAAACATAGCAGCCAAACGGCGTGTGATGAAAGGCACTGCAGATCTTACATAGCGCGTACAACATACCGCTGGAGTAAATCGCGGCCACGGTATGAATGATGTACTCATCCATTACTTGAAAGGCTCTCCCCGTCGTTACTCGTACCCTCAGCGACCACTGCACCCTCAGAGGATGTCCCATTGTTCATTCCTACATCCCAGTGCTCCACAGTCCTATTCCCCATCCCATCTTTCCCACCGGCAACCCCAGAATCGTATCCGCTCCCAACCGCCTCCCCATTATGCCCCAACCTAATCACCAACCCAGCCTGCACCCCCGCCGTAATCTTGCCCCCAGTAACCTCCACTCCACTCCTCATCTTCCGACACTCCTCATTCAAAACCATTGCGGCCTCTCGAACCTCCAACCACCTACCCTCCAATCCCGCGACTTTATCGCTCAGATTCACCACCACAGCACAGTTGCTAAAATTCCTCCGGACTGGAAGTAGAAAGCCATCATCTGTGTGGCCTGTGTGGAAAAAGCCTTGGCCTAGGATTGAGGGGAGGGAGTTGATTGCTACCCTGCAGTTTTCGAAGCGGGGACGGGTTTCGCGACCGAAGATGGGGCGTTTGATGCATTTGAGGTGGGGATCGGTTGGTGATGTGAGATTTTGGATTGAGGGCACGATGGGAGATGATGCTGGGGGTGGGAGGGGCAGGTTGAGAGTCTGGGGTTGAGCGATGTTGAGAGCTGAGGTGGCGGAGTAGGAGATTGCGAAGAGGACGAGGAGAAGCAGGTGAGGAGACATTCTTTGCGATAGGAGGATAAACAGACCGGAGCTGAAAGTTTCGCAATCGCTCACCGTCGTGGGGACTTTCGTTGACTGTATACTGAGTTCGCGAAATTGAATAGAAGCATCCCAGGCGGAGGATTTGTCGGCACATAAGTCTCTTGCGCATGGCGCTTGTTCAACAAGCATTGTTAGCAACTTGCTCTGCCCTCTTCGGCGGTAAAGGATTATTTGATGCCCTATGCGATCGCGAAGTTGAGACACATGCGCGATTTTTCTCTAAGATCCCGAAGTCTCTGCGGGCCTACTACCAGTAGTAGTAGTAGTAGTATGTTACGGTTCACTCCGTCCGTGGATGGGGTAGACCTATGATTGGTTCTCGTGAAGAGGAGTGTCAAGGAAGCAGGGCAAGCAGGCTTATACTAAACAGGTCTGGTACAAGGTATTGTATTCAGTGTTTAGGAGATTACTAGAATCATAACATGAGTTAAGTACGGAGCTCCTATCTACTAGAAAACATCGCCATCTATATAGACATAGGAGATCCGTATGCTTACTAGGTTACCTGGATCGCTAGCTGCGCGTCCCTATCGTTCTAGCGACCTCTTTACTAGGTCGATACCTCTTAGCTAATAGTCGACCCATCGACCTATATTATTAATCCGTGCTAAGCCTCTGCTTAATAAAATCTATAATTATAATACTATCCCTCCTTCCTTTTCTTTCTTTATCCTTAAAGATGTACCTATACCTTCGTATAAGACTTCCTAGCGCTTAAACCTAGTAGAGTAAGTTCTCCTTAAGGGCGTCTTAACTATAGTTACTTATATCCGCTACGCTTAATAGTAGAAGGAGTGTCGACTATCTTCCCTATCTTAAAAGTATAACGAGTATATTCGTACTAGAAAGAAATATAAGCCGGCTAAGCCGGTAATTAATTTTAGTAGTATTAATAGAGCTATAAAGAAGCTTAAATAGGAGGAGATTAAGATAGAGGCTACCTAGGAGGCTATTAATAAAATCGCCCGTGTTAAGTAATTAAAGCTTAAGCGCCTAAGGGCGCAGAAATATTTCTTTAAAGAGAAGGAATAATAAATATTTAATAAAGGGCTAGATAATATTAAAGAGCTAGAGAGGCTTAAGGATCTAAAGAAGGTATAGGAAGTCTAGAACTATACTATAAGAGCGTCGTTAATAGACGATTTCCTGAATATTAATATATCCTTAGAGATATTTAACTAGCTATCCCCTAGTTCACTTTCTAGCGAAACTATTATAGAAGGCTCTAGTACTATCTAAGATATTTAATAGGTTCCTAGGTATTTTCTAAATCATTATAGCCTTTCTACTTAATTAAGTATTTCTAACCTCGTTAATCTAAGATCCTTTTAACCTTATATTCTTTAGTCTTAGCCTCGAACTTCTAACTTTCTTGAAGTAGTATTTTGGAGTCGGCTAGTTCTAGCAAGGAGATATAGAATACTAGGAGTACTTTAGCGTTAGATAGTAATTATAACTCGTAGTTAATAGCCCCCTTTAGTTACTTAATTAAAAATGGTCTAACTTTCATATAGTCTAGTCTTTTACTTAGTCTCTTACTCTTTAAGTTTTTTATATAAAGGTATACTTTATCCCCCTTCTTTAGCTAAGGATACATTTTTCTTTTCTTATTAACTTATTATTAAGTTTTAGTATTAACCTTACTAATTATTTATTATATATTATTATATAGTCTTTTTATATTAGATACTAATACTGTTACTTTCTCTACCCTAGAACCCTCCCTTAATTTTAGAAATAAGTTGGCGTGTCTTCTATAATTTATAAAGAATAGAGATAGTCCGGTTATATCTAATCTCTTATTATTAAATACTAATTATATTATAAGAAGTAATAAGACCTAGTTATTTTACTTATAACTAACGTAGTACCTTAAGTACGCCTCTATTATTTAATTAGTACGTTCTATTTAACTATCTATTTCTAGATAGTAGGTAGTTAATATTCACAGCTTTATTCTAATTACGGCGACTAGAGTCTTTTAATAGTAAGACGTGAAGAGTCTATCTCTATCTAAAGTAATAGATTCAGGTATATTATAATCCCTTATCAGCTTATCTAATAGGATAAATCCTAGCTAATATACTTTATATATTTCTTTATAAGGGATTAGGACCGTATACTTTATTAACTTATTAATAATTACTATTATTAAGTTAAAGATATTCCCCGTAACTAGATCTTTTAATTTTAGTAATTTAATAATAAAGTCTATTATTACATCCTTTTATAATATATCTAGAACTGGTGTAAACTATATTTACCTGTACTTAGCGTAGCGTGTAGACTTATTCTATTAATAGTAAATACATTCTCTAATATATTTCTTAATATGCGTACGTAGTTATAGCGTCGTATATTCTCGTTAGAGGATCTCTACTATTTTAGAGATTCCTAGATATCCTAATAAAGGATTATTATAGTAATCCTAGATTACTTCTTTAGTATACTTTTCAGGTAAGTACGTCTTCCTCTTATATTAGAGTAGCTCTTATCCTAGTTATTAATTCCTTAATTATAATACTAGCTTATTATTAATATAGCCTTCCTTTAAAGTTAGTATAATATCCTAGACTATAATTCGTATAGTTATTACTAAACTCTATATTAGTACTAGTAATCCATCCTTTTCTTATTTAAGAATTAGCTTCTTTATAATGTCCTTGGATTCTATATAATCTATACGCCTACTTAAGGCGTCCGCTCGACTATTATCTTTCCCTAGGGTATATAATATTTTGAACTTATACTATCCTAGTAATTCTAATTAACGGACTTGTCTTCAGTTTAACTCCTTAATTATAGTAAAGTTCAAGAGATTCTTATAATCTATAAAGATAGTAAGTTCTAAATAATTCTTAATATATATCCTCTAATTCTGAAGTATATATACTACTATTAATAGTTCTTTATTATAGATATTATAGTTCTATTCTACTACCGATATCTTTTATAAGTAATAGGTGATTAGGTACTATTTACTATCCTTTTCTTAATATAAATAAGCGCTGATTACAAGATCTAAGGTATCTATTTCAATATAAGTAGGTTCATTTACTTAAAAGGTATAGAGTACTAGTAGATTTTAATAGGCTTCTTTTAATATCGTAAATACTTTCTATTAATTTATTCTCTATTAAAATCCTTTTTCTTTCTTAATAATATTTATAAGTAGTAGGGCTATTTTTAAATATCCTTTAATAAACCTTCTATTAAAGTTCATAAATCCTAAGAAGCTTTAAACTAATTTCATATTATATAGTATAGGCTATTCCGCTATAGCCTTAATCTTCTTAGGACTTATATAAATACCCGTAGTACTTACTATAAATCCTAGGAATTCTACTAACTCCTTATAAAATTTATACTTCTCTAGCTTAAGGAGTAATCTAGCTTATAATAGGTAGGTTAAGATATCCTATATATACTAGATATATTCTTCCTTGATTTTAAAGTAGATTAAGATGTTATTAAAGTAAGTAATTACGGTATAATTTAAATAAGCTTAAATAATATTATTAACTAGTACTTAATAGGTTACTAGTACGTTAATAAGTCTAAATAATATAACTAGGTACTTATAATATCTATATTAAGTCCTAAATATAGTTTTCTATTCTTCTCCTTCTTTTATTTAAATTAAGTTATAAGCTCCTTATAAGTTAAGCTTAATAAATATCTTTACTTAGAAGAGTCTATCCTATAGCTCGCTAATATTTAGTAAAGGATATTAATTCTTAATAGTAATATTATTTAACTTCTAATAATTAATATATAGCTTAAGCTTTCTATCCTTTTTTAATATAAAGAGGATTAGATAACCTACTAGTAATTTAGATTCTTAAATAAATCCCTTCTTAAGGTTCTTATTAATATACCCGCGTAGTATAGTAAGTTCCTTTTCTAATAATATATAAATTAGTCTAAATATTAATTCCTTTCCTAGTTTAAGTTTAATCTTATAATCCTAAGATTAGTATATAAGTAAAGCTTTTACTATTATCTCTTTTATAAAAAGATATATCTATTTCTTATACTCTTATAAGATATTAGGAGGTTCGTCTTTTCCCTTAATAACTCTAGCTTAATTATCTAGCTAACCCTTATTAATATATATTAAATTAGATCCTCGTCTAAGATTATCCTTCTTTAAAACTAAAGCGTAATAAGCTTTAACTAGTCTCTAGTTCTATTTCTTATCTATTACTATCCTCTATTAGCGTATAAGTTATATACTAGTAATATCTCTAGTATTTATAAATATAAGTACTCCTTTCTTCTAGTTAATTACTAGATTATACTTCTTTAATTAAGGCATTCCTAAAATAATATAATAAGTAGCTATCCTAACTATATTAAAGGTTAGCTCCTTATAGTAGCGTTGAATTATTATAGGTAGCGAGTATATTTCCTTATCTATCCTTCCTATTAATAGCGTTAACCCGTTAGCTATTTATAAGTTATATTATTCTCTCTTCTTTCAAGTTAATAAGCTTATCAACCGTACTAAGTCTTAAGAGGCGAAGTTTCTAGTCGCTCTAGAATCTATCATTATAATAGTTCGTTAACTATTAATT
>JAABUL010001216.1_pt1 | contig 49981 bp, 54 predicted proteins | sample 5559151 | NCBI WGS metagenome assembly JAABUL01 (sample SAMN10711876, study PRJNA513368) | rock metagenome | isolation source: Antarctica rocks | place: Antarctica: Victoria Land, Pudding Butte sud
AGGCCTGCGGACGCTGTTTGGTACTGAGGTTGGCTTTTCGAATTGGTGTTGGAGGTTGTGAAGGGAGTGAAGGGAGTGATGGGAGTGATGGGAGTAATGGGAGTAATGGGAGTAATGGGAGTAATGGTCGATAGCAGGGAGGAGATCTTAGGAATATCGGCCGCAGAAATATTGGCGATGATGCCGCACTGGATGCTGCTATGGACGTCATGGTCGTGGGTGTGAAGCCTGTAGCGGGCCCTTTCCTGTGCACTTGCGGAGGATCAAGATATTGAGCTACTTCGTCTGACGACACGGCGGGCTTAATGAAGGATAAGGTATGTTTCAAGGCGTACTTCCCCAGTGTATTCGTTTCAAGGCGACACCTTATCAGTCATTGACTAAAGCGGTTCCGCTGGTATCCATATGCGCTTGATAAGGCTTAGCGCCGGTGGATCACGGCGAAGCGGCCACTAGACCATCTAAGGCTATCTAAGCCAGAGCCCGAATCTCCCACCTCAAAAGTCTGTAGATTATTAATTTAGATAGGCGCAAACATAACGATTGCCACCTGAATTAAAGGGCGATAATTATGCCTTCGTGGCGCAATGGTAGCGCATCAGACTTCTAAATAACTATCTGGAGGCTGCGGGTTCGAGCCCCGCCGAGGGTGTCACCTTTTTGCCCCTTCGGAGAATGTGGATGTTTTCAGATGATGCATTGAGTATCTCACAATGCCTGCCTTTTGTCTGAGCGAATATGAAGGAGGGTTGACATTGAGACCTGGTCTTTCTTGCGCAGAGACGTCGTATATTGTCAGTTTTGACCGACATTCGGATGGAAAGATCTAGGTTGATCACACAGTCCCCCCTTTCGCGAGGCAGAGGCAGCATGGCTCGATGCGAAGACCGGGCAAGCTGTGTTCGTTGGATGTGAAGCAGCTGTAGCCTTGATACGCCATCTCCTGCAAAAGCAACAGGAGATGTTTATGAGTGATCCTTTAGCGCTCGGACTACCGGGTACAGTACACTGGTATCCGCAATGGATACCTTAGATAGTGCCGTTCGCGGTGCTCCGCAGTCCATGACGAATTCAAGTCGGATGATTATCAAGCGTCGGTATCATTGCTGTCTATGATACGGTAGATGGCTTCGTCAGTGGTGCATTTTTTCAGTTAATCTCAGTTGATTGGAATCTTACATAGGTGGCCATGACTGTTCAGCACGTGGAGCTTACATCTTTTTCGACTCGTTCTTGCCTAATCTATTGTGTCAAGTAGCTGAGGGGCGCCGAGAAAATATGAGTAAGATCCAGAAATTACTGCTATCAAAAGAGTTCTTGTACTGAGTACGGTCGTATGCAAGCTACAAAGATTCAAAAGTGAGGAAGAAATGCGACTGAAACCATTGTTCATACATCGTGATAATATATCCAGCGCATGCAAATTCAAATGTCAATGACCGGACTCCGATCAATCGTGAAACAGGTTCCAACGAGCGCCAGTATTTCTCCGCAAGAGGCACAAAACTTCAAGGGTTCGAGGCTATGTGGCCAATATACTCCGTCCGCCATCGGCTGTCAACCTCTTTCGAACCTGTACCTTGACATACCCTGTGCCTAATTTCTTCATCTTCAGTCCACTCGTCTTGCCATCTTCCACTCCCAGCATGGCCGAAGGAGAGAAGAGCAGAGCTTGACCAGCGCTGAGGTTGACAATTTGCTTGAATATCTGGGCAACATCACGCTTCGAAGCGTCCCCTTCGCTAGACACACCAGCCAAGTGGGATTTGAGTGCGGCGAGCCAGCTGGGAGACGTGAACCGGTGAACTATGGTCATGGAGCTAAGATCCAGAAGTGCTGGAGAGATCGTGGGCTCTTGAGTGGCGATGATGACACGCGTGGCTAGATGGCGCTGCTGCCGTATAACGGAGAGAAGACTCTCTGTGAACTGAGAGCTCGAATCTGTCGCGGTCATAAACTACAAATCATCAGCACCAGACACGGTTTAAATTGTAATGGGACTCTGGAGTCAGCATTCGCCTCTGAGAAGACTTTTGAGGCTCAGTCTGGGTGGAGAGGCTCAGAAAATTTCGTCGACGTACCTTGTGAGCTTCGTCAAGAGCAACGATGCGTCCAGCTTTTTCCCTGTCTTCCAGGAATAGAGCTAGGGATATGTTGAACATGGCACAAGCCGCGCCCTCGTCGACGAATGGACAGCTCAAATCGACGATCGTGAGTGTCCCAGCCTCAAACGACCAGATGTCTGATTTAGCGATCCTCGCTCTCATTCTCGCATCCTCTTCTACCCACCAGTTCCGCTCCTGCTCACGACCCTTCTTCGTATTCGGAAACTGAGGCTTCTGCTGGTGTCCAGTGGCTGTTCCCGGCTTTTCTGGGAGATGGAGAAAGCTCCTGAGAAGTTGAAGGCGAGTGCTTAGCATAGCCTTCTGACCGTCATTTAGGGTCTCGAGGTCAAGTCTTCTGATGAAATGATCGAAATCTAGGCCGGGTCTACCCTGATTTGCCATAGCCATCGACCGAAGAATCCTACAAACTGACTGTTCCGCAGTCAGCAAGCTCGCCAAATCAAGTGTTATGCCACGCCTGAAATGTGATCCTCGCAGGGGATCCATCTTGAGATGTAATGAACGCATTGAGACGCTAAAGGATGTAACCTACCTCCATGTACAGGGCCATCTTTCCATCTTTCTCGTCGACTGCCATAAGCTTCATCATCCTCTCCACGTTGAGCTGTTTCTCGTTAAGCAGTAAAGGCACTACCACGGGCTTCTTGGCACCCTTTGGGAAACCTGGCAGATTTCCGTAGGCTTGTTCCATGCGCCATCGATTGCTAGGTGACACAAGCACCTTCACCGGGATTCCTGAGGAGGCGATGTATGCTGCTTCGCAGACTTGGGTGCTCGAAAAGCCTGTGAACTTATCGTAGTGAAAAACAATGCCAGCCATTGGGTAGGGTAGCTTCCCCATTCTTGACGTTATCAGAGCGTTCTCCAAGATGCAAGACAGTGTGTGGCTCTTGCCACTGCCTTGCGAACCGCAGATGAATGCTGACCATGGAGCATTCATATTGACAAACATTCGCTTGTCGTCTGCTTCGATAGGGTCGCCAAAGGCATCTACGAGATCGTCACGATATCTCTCGTAGTCCCCGGCATCATCAAAGGTTTCAGCGACTTTGGCGAGTAAACCATATTGCGGCAGAACATCGGTGATCTGTGTCCTAGACTCCGCCTTCTGTTTCATTGTTCCCGCCAATACGTCAGCAGAGAAGAGGGGAGTCGTCCTGATCTCTTCGATATGGATGTCATTGGCAATACTCTTTGAGTCTTCTGTCGCGAAGAAGCTCTCATGGTACTCGCGATCTGAATCCCAGGCTTGCGGCGCCATCTTTGATAGCTTCGCTATCTGGGAGGATGGTATTTTGGCTTCTGTGATGTGTTACCACGCAACTTCTAGAGGTGCAACGGCACTGCTTCATATAGGCACAAGCAAACAAAGCAAAGAGAGTGCATCAAACAGCTTGCACCCTGCATGAAAGAATATGAGACATAGAAGCTTACTGAATCCATTGCGGCTTGCATACTGCAATACGTTATCCGTACCTCTAGTCAAAGCCTTCTCTGTCCCGAAAGGACGAAGGCTTTTCATGCCGTTTGCAATGATCTCCACACTGTCGTCGGAGTACTCATACTCTTCGGAGTCTTCATTCGTAGAAGGATCTGTGGTCATTTTTCGTGTGTTAATGGATTGCCCGTTGCTGATGACATTGGAGGATGTTTTCCGTGGTCCCGAGCCGCTGATATTCTGATACCCACCGGGGGCAGTGAATATTGGCATGCTGATAGTCGATTCGCCGTCTACGCAGCAGACGAAAGATGGTTCTCCGGAGCGGTCTGATCTTCTGTAGGATTTGGCGTTCCTTGCAGGCGAGATTGGCAAATGAGGGACCTCACTGACTGAAAGTCTGATTGCTTCAAAATCTATCAGAACACATCAACATCGCAATACGAGAGGCCCAGCAACAGCCTGGTGTTGAATTGGCATAATAAAAATCCTTGTCCGTGTTTCTCCTTTCCGAGCCGCTCTTAGCGCGTTTCGGTTGGCTGCATGAAAGAGCAAACATTGAGCCAATCTGGAATCAACTGATCCGGACAATAATCTAAAGATGAACACATTCAGTAACACTAATCGCACCTTCAAGCGTGGGACCTTCAAGCATGGGACCTTCAAGCATGGGACCTTCAAGCATGCATTCATACTGAGCTCTTATTGCTGAAAACGCCCACAGACCGCCGGAGGCTGGTACCTCGGAAATGAACCATACAAGGCCTAGTCCCAAACTACTGTTGCAATACAACTGAGCAAGATTAGCCAGTTGTCTGACCTTCCTTAGCCACAGAGCGCCGAGCTTCTATAGCCACTCCTTTAACATTTTGTGGTAGTCCATCTGCCGCTCATCCATCCTTCCTGATCGCAGAGTTCTGCCACTTCCTTGGTCCCACTGGAACTTTCCACGGACTCTGCCCCTGTGTATTAGATCGGAGATGAAGTGCCCGCGAGGGAGCTTTATCATCTTCCGACGAATCCGAAGCTGCCTCGGGACTCCGAAATGACTCCTTCGCAGGGCTTGGTGGCAGGGAGACCAACGCACGAGGTTGTGATACTACTATGGCTAAGGGAACCTTCGTTGTAGAGAAGCTGGGACCTGGTGCAGTATGCTTCCTCTCGTCAACCCACACAGCGTTGGATCGATTATGCTGTGATAAGAACGGAGCGTCTAAAGCAGGGATCGGTTGAAAGTCTCCCTGTGCTGATGCAAATCCGTTCTTAGCTGGGCCGGCGGTGGTTCCTGCCTGCCATGCAGAATTTGATAACCCGACGTAACTAGCAAAGCCCGTGCGTCGCCTCTGATGGTCTACAGAAGATGCCCTTTGTTCGTCGTCCAATAGCTCCGAAAGAGTCCGCTTATGGGGCGTTTCAGTCGTTGCGCTAATTGTATGTGCGTCCGTAGTCACATCGTTGGTCAAACTTTGAGGGGCGGCCACCGTTGTACCTGTGCCACCAATTGACCTTGTTGTTGCTGAATGGTCCTCCGAGCTCGCCATGTCTTGCCCCTCAATGGACTGGGATGCATTGTAGTCGACCTTGATGATGTTTCCCCAGTCAGCATTACCCTTACTGGACATGTAATCAAGGAAGAAAGTCCTCCCAACGCATATCTCACGACTCAACTATCGTACAGACACTGAAAGTACTCGCTGGACATTGCCTACCTTTTGACAAGCTTGAACAGCTTCGAGTCCTGCTTGATGTTCTCCCAGCTTCTTCGTAGTCTCGTACAAATCTGCAATGATAGATGCCAGTCCCTCCCGGGTCTCTTGAAGCACCTGAGCAGAATCGCTTTTCTGGAGTACAGGTCTCTCATTGAGTATCTGTTGACGAAGTAGAAGCTTGAGACTTTTCAATTGCCATTCAGGTAATTCTTTGCCGCCGACGTTCTTATGGGCCTCGTTCACAGAATTTTCAATTTGTAGCGGAGCGTCTGACGTGATCTGGCGTACAGAAGCTGCAGCCCCGAACGCATCGACATCTGACCTCAATTCAGTAGCACGCGTCTGCAACGTCGTCCAATCACCCTCCAGATACTCAACCTTCTTCAAAGTACGAGTAAGGTCTTCCTTATACTTCTCTTGCAATTGCTTGAGATTTCTCTCTAGGTCATCGTTCGTCTCTCGAAGAAGCTGAAGATCGGCCTTGTATTTGTCTTCCGTCTCCTTGTGCTCAGTCTTACGCTGTTGTCGCTCGCGATCGAGTTCGGCGCGTAGTGACGATATTTGGTGCAAAAGCTGCCTGATAGGATAAGGCTGACTGGATTTGGCTATTTCGAAGAAATCGAGAGTTTCTGGTCTAGAGCTGGCGACATTGGCGCCTGACGTAGAGGAAAGGTTCTGATCCATAAGTGTTGACAGTTTCTCGCATTGGTGATGATTACAGTATCGTCACCTCAGTAATATAATAGGGTCATCTGAAGGCATTTCATGGGAATGACTCCATCCAGCATAGTAGCTCAAGCAATAGAAACGTAGATGAGTGTATTTTGATGACTTACGCAGAAGCGAAGCTGGAGTGAAATGAATAGGTGTCGCTGATTTAGCGCGCTGACTTCATCCGGACCCTACATCTGTTGTACATGACCCGAGATATCAAAAACAAAAAGTGTGTCTTCATCTCACAGACTCTCAACTTCCTCACTTACAGCAATGCGATTCATGCGAAATTTCTTTCTAGCTCCGCCCGAGTAATGAACTCCTCCATGCTGACATTTTCGAGCCACAACTGTTGTTATCCAACAAAGCAATAGCTACAATCCACACAAAATCACCACAGTTTGACCCCGGATACCGGTGACGCTGAGACAGCAGTATACACTCAACTTGGGCTTTGCAGGACGATCAGCGCGTCTGTGTCTAACTTTCGCTTCCGCCGGTCGCTGTCTTTGGGATTGACGAACCAGATGTCTATTCGATTGGTGCTTCCTGGTTTGAACAAGGCCTTGAGATTGGTCTTCATATCTTCGCCCAAGGTTGCCAAGATTCGATGAGAGTGAGCTGGAGGCGAATCAAACTTCCCGAGAAGTGAGACCATCCATAGTGTTCCTCGCACATATTTGTCGGCGCATAGCTTGGTCAGAGAAAGAGGCAGATTTCGAAGAGATGCAGGCTTATACGCCTTAACTTCTCCTACATCGAAGGAGTCTTCGCGGCATAGCTCCCAGATCAGTGCGAATCCTTTCACCCCTTCGTGTTTGCCCAATGTACCAGACCCAGGCCTCGCAAATCCGAAACTGAGAGTGATGATGGGATGCACAACGTTGGTGTTCGAGCTAAAATGGATCTGCCAGCCCGGATGAGAAGAGAATGGGTTGCCAGCTAAGGGGTGGCCATCGACACTAACGGCGCACTGGATCTCACAGCATTGAAATATGTCGCGACTGGTGAAAATGTCAAGGATAGAGAATGCCGCAGGATAGCGGTGACAGGAAATCTCCAGAGGGCGCTCCCCGTCGCCCATCGATTCAGCATCTCCGCTCTTGTCCCGCTCAGATTCCTCGTTCGTGTCAGGTTGTTGTTGCGTCTTTGGTGGTTGAACAAACTCGACTGTCTTCGACTGCGTTTGATCCGAAGCAACAGAGACCACGATTGGTAATACCTCGTCCATAGTAGGAACCGAAGTTTGACTCATACTAGTGGTAGTCAAATCGTCAAGATTAGTCAGAGGGGTCCTGAGGCAGTTCTTGTTGTTGAACGATTGCAATGGTGACCAAGGCCGTTGGTGCATTGCCGGACTTTCGCGCTTGATGCCCCTAATACTTGCTTTTTCCCTGTCCAGGCGACTAACATCCTCCTGTAGAGTCCGAATTTGCCCTTTGTAAATTTCGACCGAACGATTGAGACCCACAGCCAGACCAGCAAGCAGATCAAGCCCACTAATAAGGGTCTTCAGGCGAGGTGTTTCGTTATCGATGAGACAAAGGAGGTCCTTGTAATCTGTGGCGTCTCTTCCATAGAGCGAATGAGTGGGCAGCGATAGAGCCACGAGCAGATTCTCAATGGCCCTCTCAAGCTGCATAGCTACACTCAGATATTGATCGTTCTCTTGGTTTAGCTCCCAGCACATGACTTCGAGGTCCGTGTTTTTCCGTCTCTCTCGCTTCAGTTCTTGCTGTAATGCTGTAACTTCGTTGCCTTGCGTTAAAGCGGGATTTTTAGAAATAGCTACATCTGAACGGGATGAGCACATGTCCGCTGCCTATAGTTGCGCATGATGTTAGGAATCTACATCTTCATGAACGTGAGCTTACTCACCATGACGAAAAGCCTCGAGAGAGATACGTTCAATCTATCGTCCGAGAATTAGGCGTTCGCGGCTGGTAAAATAGACAACAAAGGGTGGATATTCAGCTATGTTTCCAAACATGCTGGGGTGCAGTCAAGATGTAAAGAATTGCGAAAGGGTCTGTGGCAGGGTGATGTAAGAGCGCGGTTATCGGTCTCTCACATTATTATTTTGAAGTGACTGTACCTTAGCAGAAAGCAACCATTTACTCCAAGCCCGGTTTATTCAACAATGAATCGAACTATTATGCCCAAATTAAGGCGACCACTAGTACCGAGCTGCTTTTTGTAACCTCCTACTCGGCTCTTCAGCTTCTGCTACTAACCAGGCCTTCAGTCAAAGCACCCTGAAATTTCGGCCAGCCATGCTTCGTCCAAAGACCTCGAAGCCCCTTTCAACTCAGCCACGCCGCAACATCTGAAGTAGTATTCCCCAGTATGATCCACTCGAAATACTAGGCTCGTCCGCATGTCCAGGTATTGCTTTACCTCATATGCAAACGTCAAGAGGCCCTCACAACTTATGCATAGAAGGCGCAGCATAGCCCTGAAGCTCATAGATGCGTCTTACATAGGCGGTCCGCTATCCTAGGTCAATTTCCATCTCTCAGTCATGGTATCAATAGAGGCTACGCACAATAGCTTCTAGCTTTGTCCGATCTCCGTCCTGCACAAGGACTCTCATCACCTGACCCAGTAGCGCGCAGGATTCGCCGTACGCTCGGATGGCATCGCTAAAGTTTTGGCGGTAGTCGAAGTCAACGGCGTTGATGGCCTTGCGCAACGCTTCTGCTAACATGGATTTGGCAGAGGAGTCTTTGGAAGCCATCGAGGGGTAACAATTCTTGAGGACGGAGAGGGATATTTCAAAAGGCTGGATGAGAGGATCGAGGTCACCACGCCCCCGCCACACAGGTAAGCTCATAGTCCCTACTCCTCTGCATTGGGCGCCTGATTCCTTATTACCTTGAGGGAGCCGTGTCGGGGGCTTTCAACACGTATATTAAGCTTGTTTGGGATAAGTGTCCGAGTCAGGCTGCCCGATCTGTCACCCACCTTTTGTTACTCGTCCCATTTCGTCCTTTTCGTGAGCACGCACTAGCGAAGGCAATACACGATCTTTGGGGGCGGTCATCTTACGAAGAGCAACTGGAACGGTCTATCGCGGCAGCAACATCCACGAACCAAAGGCTCCATGGGCATTCCAGGCATCCTTTGTAGGCATATCTAACGAAATACATGAATGTATTCGTTAGTGGGAGGAGAAATCGCGTTGAGGCAAATTCCTGCCAGCGCCGGCCCAGGCAAGGATGCTCGGTAAGGGTGACGCTAATCTTCGGGTGGGTCCCAAGGAGCTCTTGAGAATGCCCAAATCTACTGATCGAGGCTGCGCCATGGCAGCTACACCACCTTCGACCCCGCCGTCGCCCTCCTCGCCTGTCCAAGCTGCAAACACCAATAATAACCTCTCCGATATCTTCTCTGACTCCCCACCTTCCACCCCAACTCAATCCGGCATTCCCTCAGATGTACCACGCCTTCGCTCTACTCACACAACAGCCGGCTACCGGGCTGGCATCTCTTCCGCCAAGACTCGCTCCTTACAGCCTGGTTTTGATGAAGGATACTCCCTCGGCGCTGTCATTGGCCTGAGAGTGGGCTATCTTCTTGGAGCTTTGGAGGGACTGTGGTGCGCTTATGACACAGGGTGCGAGGGAAAAGGTCGCTTGAAAAGCCTACTGAAAACGGGAAGGGAAGAATTAAAAATTGAGAAGATTTTTGGGAAAGAGTACTGGGATAAGGATGGTGTATGGACATACGAGGTCACGAGTGAGGGAGGGGAAGCTACGTTTCAGGAGGTGGCAGAGCAGCACCCCATTGTAAGAACCTGGGATCAGAAGGTCAAAGAGGAAATTGAAAAAGCAGGCATAAAGCTTGGAAGATTCGAGGGAAGTGAGTGGGAAGCGGGAAGAATAGGTAATGATGCAGTAGCTGTGGACCGATGACAGCGAACAAAGCGGTTTGACATGAACCTGTGCCTCCACCCGTTTGGTCACCAGGAGGCTGTGCCAACCAAACACTCTCTGGATGTTTCGTGCCGGTCGATCGGAATTATGTTCCGCGCTAGACGACCAGTAACCACGGCTTCTCCGAAGGCTGTTTGAATTACATGGAGATATTGGAAACTGATTATACGCTTTATGAGAGGAGCTGAGGCTAGGTTAATCGACCCGTGGAAGGAAAGGCCGATTTATCAACTATGTCGATCTGCCAACCGTATCTGCCACGATGATCTCTCATCGGAAAGGGTTCAGAATCTTTCTACTTCAGCCACTCCAACCCATGAATACCAACTGGTCCCTGCACGCACAAAGCCATTGGCCAATGGTCTCACCAGTCCGGTGGAATCCTGGTCCTTTGCGCCGCAAGACTGATCAGCCTGTAAAGCGGAAGAAGGTCGAGAGGATAGTCATTGCTGTCTAATATACTATCAAATCATGACCTTCAAGCCAAATGCGATTACATGCCGAAACACTCCGTCAGATCCAATTCATCGAAATTTTCGCCCGCCAAGGAATTGAGATGTCGTCAAATCATTCGTCGCCGCATACCAAGCTGCTCATCGTCCAGTCATGAATACCATACCGAGATGATGCAACGCTTTTTAGTTGTCCCAGAAACACCCAGTCAAAATACCACCAAGACATAATGACAACAGCTGTTGTTAGAAAGATTTCCCGCCATCAGTGCATGCTCAAGTCTTTCGGCCTGTAAAGCAATTTCCAAATATCCGGCCTAGGCTTTTGCAGGCATTATCGTCTTCATCATCCGAGAATCGCGACGTCGGATCCACGCCTGCGGCTTTCCCTTTTTCAACCTTTTGAGGTTTGGCGCGGTGATGATGCTTTGGCCCGGACTTTGCATTGGTTGTTTTGGCTGGTGCCGAGGCTGGCGCAGAGTCTGGCAAAACAGGCCTAAAGGCTACATTGATGCTTGAGATGCTCGAGGGTCTGATCCTGGCATCGATACTTGAGTCGCTCCCAATTGGTAATGAGATTCGCTTGCCGTGGACTCGCGGCATGGTGATTACTTCGGTGAGTGAGGTCGTCGAGAAAGGGGGCGATATATGGCAGCTCTTCAATGGGGGCGGGGGTTCCGATACTTTGCTGTGTTGGGACGCAGTGTGGCATCTGCTTGGGAAAAGAGGTGTAGTGGAATTCAGACTTGATTCGCTCAATGTAGGCGATGTTGGAGGGGAGATTTCTGAAATGCGTTGCGACCACGTCAAACTATCGCCGCTCTCTCCTTCCTTGAAGACGAAGTCTGGTGGAATGTTGGATCTCTTGCTGAGGACCTCATCATGAAGCGTGTCAGCGTCACTGGGTGTTGGCGATAGAGAATCCGATGCGGTGAGTGTAGCGGCGTCGGCATCTGCTGAAAAGCGTTGGTGTAACGGTGGTGAGTCGACAGATGGCGTCCTGTTCCTCGTAAATTCTTCAAATGCTGGATTTGGCGATTCGGATAGCTTCTTTGCATGCTTTGCAAGTTGCTCATCGACTGTAAGCATGGCGTAGGAAGGCGAAGAACAGGATCTCCAGTATGCATCATCTGGCCATACGCATCTCTTGATTCCATTTTGGCAGGGACCACATAATGGATTGATCGGATTGCACCATATTCCACAAGAGCGGCAGGTTGGCCACGAGGTTGTGTTGCGTTGCGTTACTGTGTGGTTGGGTTGTTGAGGGGACATGGTCTGTCGAAGCGTACTGATACGTTGTGGACTGAGAGTGGGCGATGGGGGAGGGGCACGACAACGATTCAAGCTGCGATCTGAAGGGGGAAAAGGAATGCAATGATCTTCCTGCTGGAGTAGAGAAGCGTTGTATTGTGAAGACATTTCCAAGGAGCGCATGGAAACAAGACGGACGGTCGCCCTTTGAAAAATCAAAAGCGCCAAGAAAAAGCAGGCGACAGATCGCAACGAGATATTGTCAATTGAATGTCATAGACGAAAGGTGGCGTAGGAAAGAATGACTCGCTGAACGATATATGATACTCAGGAGATCTAGAACCCTGATATGCCAATGCGACTGTCAAACATACAGCGGGTGGCAGACGGAACATTCCAAGGTTCAGCTACATGCTTGCATGAAGAGGCTGAGTTCACCAATGAACGAACAAGGTTGTGAAAGCAAGGGCACCAAGCTCGAGTTTCAGGACCCCACGATTCGGGACAGCTATGGGAAAGAGCACTATGGGGAAGTGGATCTTGTGGAGAGCGCTCATCTGCACGGAAGAGGATTGAGCGAACCATCGTTATAGGCCTTGAGGATGTTGTTGAACCACCCCTCGCGTGGAAGCCGAGGGTCTATTTAAGAGGAGCATGCTTGGTCCGACAAGGTGCTGTATCCGGCCCATTTAGTAGAACCAGGGGAAATAGAAGGAGAGCACATTGTTGAAGGACTGATTCCTTTTGGTCATCCGCTGGTATGTGTACAACATACACGACGAAAGAGATGGCTCACTTTCTTTTGAGAAAAACACCAATCTTCGAACAAGGATTCAAAAGATCGCACAAGCGAGCTCACAAGAACTAGATATAGTGAAGTTGCTTTACAGTGATTCAAAGAGACAAATCAGTGATGAGGGAAGTATATTTCTAGAATGTGAGGGCCACGTGCACTACGAGCCCAGCCACCCAGCCTCGCCGTGCCGTTTAGGTCTAGTCCTAGGGCACCAGAATAGATTTGTTAGTGGTTACTTAGCGAGCATGCCACTTGCCAGCACATAGTCCAGCCCCGTCAAACTCGAGTCAGAATCATGACAAGTACGCTGGATTCAATCCAGCATTTATCACTTCATCGTGGCCGATCGGTCTATCGGAGTGCTATGAATTGGTTCCGCCACGCGACCCGGTCCACAGCTGTCAAGGGCGTGCGGCTCCACTCTTTTGGCCGAGGAATGCAGTGAGAGCTTTACTTGCCAGAGCCATTGCGGTCGCCACACTCTTTCAACGGCGCTCTAACAGCATGTGTATAATCATCTAGCTCTGTGCTTCATTTCGCCACCCGGTGGGTGGCCTTCTCCCAGAAGTGCAGGTGGAAAAGGAACCGTGGTCCAGCACACACCGGGCCATTTGAAACAGTGGGATCCGAGCAAACATAACAGTCTGAGCTTCTGGGACGCCGTTTTTGGGGCCAATGGGAAAAATCGTGACGGGCAACTGCAGCTTTATTTGAATCTGAGCTTCTCGAGTCGGTGAGTGCTTCTGATTCACCTCGACTGGTTTGGACGTTGCGCGCGACCGTCCCAACCTCCTCCACCACCCAGCCCCCCGTTATCCCAACTTTTTCCAACATTCAAACACCCAATGTCCCGTAAACTACGTCTGCTGAATACTTGCAGTGTCCGCATGATCCGTACCAACTTTTCGCATCCCTAGCCACTTTGTGCGCCCTCAGTGTGCTCTTGCGCCTTCATAGCTCAGAGCCCTCGAAGCTTCTCAGCGCCGTTCGGACGAGCTCATTCTCCACGCCAGAGCCTCCGAGCTGTTTTCATACCCTCCCACAGCTTCAGCCCAAGTGTCGGCGCTGTCTCGACAAACAATAAGACCGTTCGACGAGCCCTACGACATTTACGAAACGTTTACATCAGCGCAACGCCAGCAGCGTCAGCTACCACTATCTCAGCAACCTCAATCAAGACCCTCGAGCTCATCGGAGAGTACTCGTACTCTCAGGCGGACTGCAAGACTTCTACCTCGACGAAGTCCAAGCAATTACTCGCCACCTAATTCGCAAAGCTCACCACCACAAATCGCCGAGCCTATCCTACCGCCGCTCCACCCTCTAAGTAATAGCCTCGGAAGCTCCGAAACCCCTGAACTCTCCATAAATAACCGGCTTTCTTCATATTGGCCCAGCAGAACAACACGAATATCGACGAACACAGCCAACGCGATCCGATACGCGCTCGAAGCTATACGAGGAGATCCTGAGGGGACATATCCCATCATCCAAGGACAGCCACAACCAAGGTGGACGCCTAGGCAATTCACACCCGATTACATCGAGTTGAACGCTCAAATGTCGGATCTGGTGGGCGGCGCAGTGAGCAATGGACGCACGCAAAACGGCGGCTCTCTGGCTCCCGGTCCTGTACCTCAACCGTACGCTGGTGGTGATCGTGTTCGTACTCCAACGGATATCATGAGGGACAGGCAAAATCGGGAAGCTAGAAAAAAAGCAGAGAGTGAACGGCGTCAAAGGGAACTTGACGAAGAAGAACGGCGACGAATTCAACAGGAAGAGAATTTAGAACCAGATAGAAAAGCTATAGCTGCTGGCGTTGTTCCGGAGGGACCCTCATATCGAAGGTCGAGCGGTGCTAGAAGGTCAGGGGGTGAGCCGCCATCAGACACAGGCGAGAGGAGGCCGGCAGATAGGGGAAGTGATAGCAGCACCAGAGCAAACTCATCCTGGAATAACCGACCGGCTACCTATGTGCCTTCTGGTGGTCGCACGGAGAAGACTGCCAACAAGGCCGAAGAGAATCCGGCAGATGAGAGCAGCGTACCACAACCACGTTCAAGGCCTCGAGGAGCAACGCTTTCAACAGGTCAGCCGAGGCCAGTGGAAAAGAAGCCCAGACAGACGCCCCGAGCAGTCTCGGCGGCAGCGGCGACGAGTAATCCAAGGGAAACGTCAAAAGAGAACAAGAACACGTCTTTAAATGCAACCTCAGGCAGTTCTCAACCCCGAATCGATCGGCAAGGGCAGGTTCCGTTCGCTCAATCACAGGCTGCCCAAGATCCACCTGGAGGCTCGCAACCTCGAAGTGCCAATACCTCCTCGTTCCCTCATGCCTTTGAACGGTGGGAGACGCTATCCTCTCATTGGGAGGGTCTCACATCCTTTTGGATACGTCGGCTGGAGCAAAACAAGGAGGATGTCGACGGGAACCCTATCAATCAACAGATGGCTCGGCAAGTGACGGATCTATCTGCTGCTGGGGCCAACCTTTTCCATGCTGTTGTTGAATTGCAACGCCTTCGAGCATCCTCTGAGCGCAAGTTCCAAAGGTGGTTCATCGAGACTAGAGCAGAGCAAGAACGTTTCCGAGAAAATCAAAGCAAATTTGAGGAGAGATTACGAAACGAACAACAAGCTGCTGCTGATGCTCAAGCAGCTCTTGGAAGATTGCAAAAGGAAAAGAATTCAGCCCTCACTGACAAAGGCGTTGCCGGAAGACAGGTCGACGAGATGAGACGCGAATTAGACATTGCCAAGAAAGAAGCACGGAGAGCCTGGGAGGAGCTTGGTCGAAGGGAGCAAGAAGAGCGAGATCGCACCATATCACTCAAACAAGGACATGTGACCATTGTAGGCGGCGTTCAAGTCGTGCCCATGGTACAAGGCGCGAGCCGACAAGGAAGCACAAACAGACCATCAACCCGGGAAGGACCGAATTCTGGTGTCGCCTCTTTACAAGGGGCGCAGCTCGAAAGTCCTGTAGAAGACGAACCTGGTTATACCACCTATGATGCAGCCAGGTCCGAAACAGACACTGATCCCTTTACCGAAGGAGGCCGTGTCAATATACCGCAGGGCACATACCGAGAGCCTGACCGTATAACCACCACTACGACAATAACTACCAACCCCTACCAGCAAACTTCGAATGCATCAGCAGCTGCCGTTCAAGCAGCCCGAGCCGCTTCAGCCTCATTACCATACCAAACGAATTCCCAGCCTGTCGGAAGCACATCTGCTACATCCGGCTCCACTTCTACTTACCTCAATTATAGACCTGACGCATCTACTTCGGCTGCGGCACAGCCAGCCATTTCTTCTTTCTATCAACACGAAGGTACTTCTCTCCAAGGCCAACCCCGTATCACAGAGGCAGACGAGCGCTCTTACGTTCCTTCGGTCGAAGACACCTTGAGTGAGGAGGACTACGAGCTCAATGAGAATGGCGAAATTAGGCGTGATGCTCAGGGCCACCCAATCTCTGGAACCCGGAGGCTTGGGTCTGAGGACAGCGATGAGTATGACGTTCAGGATCAGCTTGAGCGGGAGCGAATGTTCGGTCGAAGCTATGGCTCTAGTATGAGTGGTGTCGAATACGGATCAGGTCCCGCTACTGCTGCTGGTCGTCAACCGACTCAAGATGCGCCAGTGGACTACTCTGGAAGCGGATTCGGGGCCGGTTGGGAGGCCATGCCGAGACATCATCATCCTACGCGCCTGAGCGACGTCTTGGAGGAGGACGAAAGGAGCCGAACGAGCCCAAGCAGAGCTAGTCAACACAGCAGAGGGATTCACTGATGTCTGTGTGTTATTGTCTGCTTAAATGGCGTTGATTGCAATGGAAAAGGACTGAGAACAACTGAGCGAATTGCATGCTCCAGTGGTTCTAGATTTGAGCGACAATGTCTTTTGTTTTAAGAGGGTTAGATCTCCGCATCACGATGAGATCGTGATGGACGAGTCTATAGAAATTTAGCTTGCCATAGTGGTAACAAAGGATACCGGATATTGTGAACGGATCCTGGACGCTTACTACGCCTCCATATGAATAGTTGCAAAAGAACAGACTATTCTAGTGTGATCAATGGTCTACCTCAATATCCAGCTTTCCAGCAGCTCAATGAGCTAACCCAATCGAGACACTCACAATATCCCCGTTCGAGATCCTATTCCCTAACCGCTACATGGCGATGTCTCTTCTATGTTTAAGGGCGGCCGCGTCCTCAAAAGTCTCCTTGATATATCCCGTCCGCCTTGCTAGCACCAACGCCGCACGTTGCCTCCGAGAGTCCACCTACTCACGAGCTCCCCTTCACCTCCGCGCCCCCAAAACCACAGCACCATGCTCTCGACCGCTCACCACCACTTCCCATCGCCGCGCAATCAAAACGGTCGAGCAAGCCAAATCCCGCAATCGCGGCGGTGTAAGTCTCCCTCTATTTCTTCTCTTCGCGATGTAGCTCGCTGATCCCGAATGGATTCAGCCCTTCTCCGCCCGCTCTGCTATCGTCTTCCTAAGTGTGGGTGCTTGTATGATATTCTACTTCCGATATGAGAAGGAGAGGTTGGAGAGACAAAGGGTGGTTGAGGCCTCGAAGGGTGTCGGGAGGCCGAAGGTTGGGGGAGTGTTTGACCTGGTGGATCATGATGGGAAGAAATTTACGGATGAAGATATGAAGGGGGGTTACAGTTTGGTAAGTGATCCGAGTGCAAGGTGTCTGGAGGATCAAGCCGGGACGACTTGCGAATGGGCCAGATGTGCGTGGGGAAAGGTGTCTTGCCATGAGGCTATGAGGCTTCAGCGCTTTGGGATTCTTCATGGCATGATATACAAGTGGGTTGTGTCTGCTAGAACACTGCTGACCGGGGCTCGTATCACCAGGTCTATTTCGGCTTCTCTCACTGTCCCGACATCTGCCCCGAAGAACTTGACAAAATGGCCCGAATGATCGATCTCGTTGCCTCTACAACCCGCTCCAAGATCTCCACCCTCTCCTTCGTCGACCCCTCCGCCCCTAAAAGATCACCGCTTCTTCCCATCTTCATAACGTGTGACCCGGCGCGGGACACACCGTCCGTTCTGAAATCCTACCTTGCAGAATTTCACCCAGGCATCGTGGGCTTGACGGGGACTTGGGAGGGCATTAAGGATGTGTGCAAGAAATATAGGGTATACTTTAGTACGCCAGAGGGGGTGAAGCCTGGAATGGATTATCTGGTGGATCATAGTATCTACTTTTATCTGATGGGTGAGTGGGGCATCAGATGTGGAGAGGAGATGGAAGTTGGCTAATTGAGAAATAGATCCCGAGGGAGACTTCGTGGAGGCGATTGGGAGGCAGCATAGCGCCGAGAAGGCGGCCAAAATTATCCTGGAGCATATGTCTGATTGGAAGGGTGGGAGACAGCGGTAGCAGAGACAGGAAGAGTTTCAAGTCAAGCATAGCCATAGGTTTGATTTGTACAATACCTCGCATCTCCACTGGCAAATTTGCGAGACCCCTTCGCAAGACCATTCGTGGATTATGGGACCTCTGCATCTGCAGTAGACAAGACAGCCGCAATGACAATGACGTTCACACAGGCTCATTCAGAACCGGTCTTTCAATCCTATCAGAACCTCGAGCCTGCACGCAGAGGTTAAGGAAGAAGCTACACCCATCCTACTGGACAATGCAGTACCAGCGGCGGCTAACAAGGGCGTGGAAGCAGTGGCAGACAGCGTCCAACGAACACACAACACGAAGTGGAGAATCTCAGTCTTCCCTGCTGTGTTTTAACGTGAGTCTACGTATGTGTTTGAAGCAGCAAACAATACTGTCAGATGGGTTTGGGCCAGCAGAATGACCTTTTCCATGGGACCGAGCCAGTATTATCTGTCTCGAAAATCACCAGGATATCCAAGTTCAGGGTTGTTGGTAATTCAACTTTATTGCTCTGGAGCGCCATGAAAGAGGGCAACATCGAGGCCAAGCAAGAGTTGGACAACTATGGCAGAGACTGGAGACGATGGCTTGCAAATGTGCACGAATTGTGACATACTGTCTATTGGGAGCTGAGTTCATTCCGAACAACTTTGGATTCTTACACCATTAAAGCAGAACTTAGTTTACTACGCAGGCTTGGGGCCCCAAAAGATTGGTGTACATGTTCACATACTTCTTTGGGGGACGGATGAGCAGTCGTCAACGCTTTATCGCATGGCTTCGGGAGGCTTCGTCAGCGTCCCGCTGCACCCAAGGGTTCCGAGCCTCCCGTTTGGATACCAATTGAGCGTTTGCGGGGTTGACGGCCCCCATTGTCATCATAGCTGACACCTAGGCAGCAGCTTATATCGACCCATAATGTAACCCAAACTCCCACCGAAATAATTCTCCGATGGACAGGACTTGAGTCTCAATTGATTGCTCAACGTCACTACCTACTCCTGCCTTCTGTAGGAAAGCTCGAGTGAGAGGGTGTGTAGACGACGTAACAATGGGTCGCGCAGCCATACATCTTCCTGATGAAACGAAGCCTTCCGACAAAGAGAACGAGAAGCTGCTAGATTTGGAGGAAAATCCATCTCTTCCAGACTATGACGATGTCGTTGCTGAACCACAGAGGTCCTCATGGCAGCGTTTGAAGGACCGTCTACCTTCAGTCAAGGACCTTATCAAGCGGGTCTTGTTCCCTGCCGTCATTGTGACTGGTATCACACTCGTCTCAAATTCCTTCTTCGATGACCTATGGAGCACCGTAAGACCACCTACAGACCCCTATGACATTTCTGGGCTACTAAGCTTGCCATAGAAGCCTCAATTCAACCGTGATCCTATGTCCGGCACTGAAGCTGCTCAAGTCGAGATGTGCCCGTCGAGCGTCCACACAACAAGCCTAAGCATGAACTTCACGGACCCTAAAAAGTTCACTTTCACTCAGCTATCTGAGGAGCTCCCAATTTACTCGCAACAAAGCTTGAGCCATGTACGTACGGTAGGCAACATTGAGGTCCGTAATGCCGTGCCAGCCTCTGGGCCTTATATCCAGGTCGATCTTGAGATCAGCAGCTCTGATGCTCGATTGGCGATGGCAGTGGGTTTTGAGAAGGATGACTCAAATCTGCTGGTAAAAACTCCCAGGCTGATCCCAGAAGGCATGGTGTCGGACATACCTTGCCTCAATTTCTCCGCAATCATCTCGATACCCCCGGCGACAAAGCTCGAACATCTTGCTATTGGTTCCGAAACACTCGCCGTAGTCTTCCACCCTAGCCTAGATTATGCTGAGTCCAGGGTCGTGGAGACCAAAACGCAATTTGAGTCAAGGTCCACATACTCCCGAGAAACGATCATCGACGTAAAATCCGCTTCTGTCACCGGGTCCTACCCTTTGTATGACCTCCTCTCTATCCACACAAACTCTGGCTCTATTGATGTCAACGTTGACCCGAAAAAGGCCTCCACAGAGCATGTCAAGCCTGCGGTCCTACGCGTGACCTCCAACAGCGGCTCCGTCCGTGCTATCACTTCTACGGTTTCCGTACCAGATCGAGACTATCAGACCACAATGTCGACATCGAGTGGCTCCATTCATGCTGCGATTTTACACGGCCTGCGGACATCTCTACGCTCGATCACTGGCGATATAACTGCCGATTTGTATCCTTATGGTCATAACGGCTCCCGTACTGACATCGAGGTACATGATACAAGCAGTAGCATAGACATTACGCTTCACTCGTCTCTGTCACACCCGACGGCACCCTTAAAGCAACTGTACGCATACTATCGTGGTATTTCAGGCAGCATGACCCTATTCTACCCAGCACAATGGCAAGGAACTGTGGAAGGGACGACGTTGAGTGGTAGTATTGACTTCAACTGGCAAGGACTGAAGGTTGTCAAAGATGAAAAGAAAGGATGGGTGAAGCGGACAATTGAAGCCATCAGAGGAGAAGGAGAGGGCAGATTGGTGTTCTATGAGACTTCGGGCAGCGTCAAACTGAGTGGAGAGTCGGGTGGGCTTTGAGATTCTCCGAGGAAATATCTGAAACCAAAGCCAACCAGGATAGATGCTAATGGTATAGCTGTTGGGCTTTGTACGGCATTCGCACTGGTAAAGGGGCCTATGGATGGCTAATGAAGTAATGATATCTGCACTTAGTACAGTCAAGAATGCATGGCCACTCTGTAGAATCAATCAGCTTTGAACCCCTTGTGCTATCGTTGTAATTGTTTGAATTGAGAACACTTTCAGGCGAGTAAATGATCGCCTCTTCATGTTGTTGTCTGCCCAATAGGGCGTCAACGTTGATTGGAAGCTTCGAGAAGGGAACCATTCCACCGACCCCTGCTGGCAATCTTCGCCCACGCTGACGACCGATGATTGGATTCCACCCTCCTGATTTCAATAGAATCAGCCAGAAAGTCGGTACACGAATACCGGGACGATATAACCATTTCGAGAGGTTCGGCAAATGGTCGAAGTGTCGAAGTGTCGAAGATTTGACGCAGGGATCCCCCACGACGAAAACGAAACGTCCGTGAGGACTAGAACCTAAAACACCGCTGGACCTGACCCCGGCGGCCCCTTCGTCATCCATGAGAGGCTTCTTCACTAAATCCTCATCCTCATCCTCATCAAAGAAGAAAGCCGAGTCCGACACCAAGGAGAACAGCAAGGCCTCACCACGTCCGTCAGTAAGGAAATCAGTGTCCAGTTCCCCCATCAAGTCTTCCAAGTCACCTTCACGCTCGCCCACCAAATCTCTCCACTACTTGGACCAGCGCCCGAGTAGGAAGAGCTCTGGACCATCGCACACTCTGCGCAAGAAGTTTTCCGTCGACACTCATCCCTTGAATCTCCCGCCAGAAGAGCGGGAGCGGAGACGCTCTGCTATGTCTACGAGCAGTGACAGCCTGGGAGCTCACCCCACGGATGATGATGTAGAGATGCGGGATGCAGAAGAGGCAAATGGCCACGAGGACATGAACGGCGATGACAGTCCTGTTCCTCCCCCACACAAAGCTCCTTCGCCGCCTCCGAAGCCAGCGTTCGACCCCGAGGCGTGCAAGACTACAGGGAACAAGTACTTCAAGGCAAAGGACTTCACGAAAGCTATCGCGGAGTATACCAAAGGTGAGCAGCTTTGTCCCTGGCAAATTACCCTTGCAGACCAGAGACTGTAGCTAATCTTCGACTACCTATTTCCAGCCATTACTGTCGAACCACAATCAGTCACCTACCTGTCCAATCGAGCTGCTGCATTCATGTCTGCAAATCGATATGAGGAGGCATTAGAAGACTGTAAAACCGCGGACCAGCTAGAACCAAAGAATCCCAAAATCCTCATGCGGATGGCACGGATATACACGGGCCTTGGGCGGCCAAAGGAAGCTCTTGAGATTCTCGATCAGATCTCATCCTTCCAAGCAGTTCCGCAACAAGACAAGTCGCCCGCTCTGTCGATGCAGACGCACATCAAGCAAGCAGAGGATGCTATACGGGAGGGTACTTCGGGATCTATGGCGATACATGCACTGGACCAAGCAGAGCGCGGGTTAGGTGTGGGTGCGCAGAGACCGAGGAAGTGGCAGTTGTTGCGCGGTGAAGCCTACTTGAAGATGGGAAACGTAAATGCATTGGGCGAGGCACAAAATGTAGCGATGTCTCTACTACGAAGGAACGGGCAAGATCCAGAGGCATTAGTGTTGAGAGGGAGAGCGTTGTACGGACAGGGGGATAACGACAAGGCTTTACAACATTTCCGGCAAGCTCTGAGCTGCGATCCTGATTTCAAGGATGGAGTAAAGTATCTGCGCATGGTGCAGAAGCTTGATCGCATGAAAGAAGAGGGCAACGCAGCTTATAAGGGAGGCAGACACAAGCAAGCCGTTGACGTTTACAGCAAGGCTCTGGAGGTGGATCCTAATAACAAAGGTACCAACTCGAAGATATTACAGAACAGGGCCTTAGCATCGATCAAGGTACATATCAATCTCCACTCCGTTCATCACTGAGAGCAAACACATCCTGACATTTCCGCAGCTCAAAGAGTACAAATCCGCCATCGCAGATTGCACCCGTGCCCTCGTTCTCGACCCATCTTACACCAAAGCTCGCAAAACCAAAGCCCGCGCCCTTGGCGAATCAGGCGACTGGGAAACCGCCCTCAAAGAGTACAAATCCATCCAGGAGAGTTCACCAGAAGAGCCTTCGATTGCCAAAGATATCCGCAACGCCGAGCTCGAGCTCAAAAAGAGCAAGCGAAAAGACTACTACAAGATTCTCGGGGTCGAGAAAGACGCTAATGACAACGAGATCAAGAAGGCTTATCGCAAATTAGCAATCGTGCATCACCCGGACAAGAACCCCGACGACGAAAGTGCCGCGGAGAGGTTCAAAGACATAGGTGAAGCATATGAGACGTTGTCGGATCCAGAGAAGAGGGCGAGATATGACAGTGGGGATGATCTGATTGACCCGAACGAGATGTTTGCACAACAAGGTGGTGGGTTCCCAATGCAAGGCGGCGGAATGAACATCAGTCCCGAGATGCTTTTCAACATGATGGGCGGCCAAGGCGGAGGCGGTGGAGGTGGGTTCTCGTTCAGCACTGGAGGCATGCCTGGTATGTCGGGGGGCATGCCAGGAGGAGGAGGGAGGTCGAGGCAGAGGGGCGGTGCTTCCGGATTCCCTGGCGGTTTTGGCTTCTGAAGGAAAGGAGAGTAGTGAATATGCTCCAAGACCTTTGTCTTCTTCACGATTCGAAGCGGGTATGCATAGGCGGCGTTGGACTGATGTCAAAAATTGCATGGCTACACGTACTGCAATCCTGAGGCGAGATAGACCACGAATTAGGAATCATGATAACCCAAAGCCAGTCCCGAGCCGCACGCCAACAATCTTGCCATTCAGACGAGCAATGAGGAAAAGTCACAGCTCCCAAGAACAGCTCCCGAATACATCAAGCGTCCTCCAGAGCTTTCAGTGGCATTACTTACCCTCTCAGATTATCTGAATACCCTAGCTCTAGCTTATAAACATCTATCCCAAACGCCCCTTCCAGAAATACCACTTCATGCACTAGAACTACCCACTTACCCATCAATACCGCTATAAAGACCCCCAATACCACCATCATCCAGCCTCGTAGTATCATTCGCCTGCCCAACTCCCCACCCCTTTCACCCCTCCACCTCATCCCTTTACCCCCTCGTCCTTCCCACTCAATCCACATTCCTCCATCAGTCCTCAAGATAAGAGATTTCTAGATTTCAATAGCGGCTGTTATTTTACTAGTATTCCCCCTATGGAGCTGCGATAGGTATAACTAGCAGAAGGTGTCTGGCGTATCACACACTCCTCGAGATACCATTATGCACTCTTCTAGAATTTCTTATAAAGTAACCCTCTCATTGCGCAAAAGTAACCCTAACCCCTTGAAAGATTCCTTGTTAACGTCCCCTTTTAACGTTGGAAACAGCATCTTGCACCTCCTCTTTAGAAATCACCACTCCACCACACATCTGCGCAAAACCCATCCAATCACACCCCCCATTTCTCCCTCCGACTTCACCCAACTCCCCCCATCCCCTTCTCAGCCTTACATAAAAATCAAGCATTATAACCACCAAAAACAGTAGATCACACCAAAGTCTCCCATACTTCCATACACACCACTCTCAAGCCCTCATCAATCCCACAGTCAACCATCGCCGTACCTTCAAGTTAAACCTAAGCGCTGTATCAGCAAAAGTAAGAAGTCGTTGAGGCTCATGTTTGCGTGGTTGGGTGGGGGCAAGTATCTAGATTCAGCGGTGGTGGCAGGTAGCGAAAGATAGGGCGAGATTTGGTGGATAATTTCATGGAATGAAGGGAAATTCGGGTGAATTGAGGAGGTCACATATTTTTGGTAGTAGCTTTGTAAGACACCTGAGAATTATTGGTTACCGTAGGCCATACAAAACTAGAAGACAGGCGGTGAATACCCAGAAATCTAGCGAACAGCATCAAACAACCTGGCACCTTCTTCGCTATCTCATCGGTCCTACACCTAGAGTGATGAAAGCCTGTAAAAGACATCCTTGACTTGGACGCTTTTCAGTCCCGATCGCGACAGCTGAGACGTCATGCACTATCACTGGGCTTGATATTCTTGAGCCAACATACTTTGACATATCATAGGGGAACGATGACTTTTTCGCTGCATCCGTTTTTTGCGTGCTGAGATTGTGTACGAAAGACGATATGATCACATTGCGAACGTATGACAGAAACCCATCTCGATAGATAATAAGTAGTAACCAAGAAGAAGTGATCTGCAGGTCTCAGTCCACCGCGAGCTTGCCTAGTATAGATCTTCACCCAATCTTTCGGCGGCCACTTGCTCCATGACAGCAGGAGCTTGGCCCACTATGCTAGTAGCCGGCTTCGAAGCTTTGGTTGAGGTTGTCCCCCGATTGTTCTTCGATGTACTCGGGACTTTGGCGTGCGTATGACACTGTGTACCGTGAGCGTAGTTCAAAGACGAATGGGTGTCGAAATTCGGCCCTACCTTGTAAGCATGTCTAAACCAAGGTACACCACTTCTTTTTCCTCCAACGAGCATAACCCACTCCCCACATGTCCCACACCGGCCTTCCCACCCTCCAAGGTCTCCACCCTTTCCGCGCGTGGGCCTCTCTTCCTCCGGTTCCTCGAACGTTGCACCAGTAGTAGCGCAAATACCGTGTCCGAAGCACTTGTCATACCAAAAAGCGCTATTCTTGAGAACGAGCCAGCGGCCGGGACGACAGAAGCCGCACCAGCCTTCGCGAAGGGGCCCGTCCTTGCGAGTGTAGATGGGAGTGTAGAGATCGCTGGGAAAGCGAGGATTCTGATGGCGAGGCTTAAGAGCTGCGATGTTAGGGGGCTGTGTGGGTGGGGAAAGAGGAGGGACCAGTAGGTCGGAGAAAAGATCAGGAGGACCGGAAGAGAACGGTGGAGAAGAGGTTCTATCCAATGATGGAGACTCAAGACTGTGTGGATCCGATGGGCTATAAGCTTTGTTTGGAGGCGTTAAGGGGCGGTCCGAGGTGGCACCCGTCACGTACTGGCCAAGGAAAGGAGTGAAATCATCTTTCGTGTCGGTCAAGCTCACAGAGCATCCTTGATCAACATTGAAAGTCCTTTGACCACTAGCGTAAGCATTCGAGTGTTGGAGAGCTGAAGCTGGTGTACTAGTAATGTTGTTTAACGGGTAGGTACTCTGATTTGCCATGTTCAACACAATTGCTGCTCCATCGGAGAAGCTTCGGCCTCGCTGCGCTGCAGCGTATGGAGACAAACGATGTACGTGGCGTCGTGGTGAAGAAGACGCTACGCTGTTGTGGCGGAACGAAGTCCGGAGAGACTGATCTGGTGAGAGTTCTCGACTCGCATTGCTCAGAGTCGGATTGATATCGAATCTGTCTGGATCGGAATACGCTGAATCAGAGGCAATAGAGACATCTATGAATGGTCAGATAGACGATATATGTGGTTACAGTGGTCCTCGTAATGGGGAAAATGACCTGAGGTTGTGGAGCCGAGGCCCCATCGCCAATGTTGTCCTTCTCCAGTCGCAGGTGAATAGGTTGCTCCAAAGTTGGAATGGAAGCCCGTCGACTCAGGAGAGCTATTATGGCTGGTATAATCTGTATCTCTGTGCATTGCGTACGCGTAGCTTGCACCTAGAGAGATGATTAATTGACCAGCTGAATTACAATTCCAGGACAACGACCTTGGTCTAATGAGCAATGAGACAACTGCTGCATTGTGGAGGACCAGTGCGCTGGAGATTGGATGTTCTCATTTACGAAAGCCGAGATATGACCCGGATGGTTCGACTGGTAATCAACATATCCAGCATCAAGGTTCTGTGCTTGTGTGCTACGAACCGTCGAAGGTTCAAGCGACGATTCATCAAATGTTAGGAAAGGCGGACTCCCATAGTGAAGGTGAGAATTGTATTGATAAAGCACATCCTGGTCTGATTGCTGTGCCATAGACAGTCTGTTCGATTTGGCCGACCTAGCTAAACTCCAACAGATTCCACCATAGACGTCCACCCGCTCACCGAGGGCTTTCAAACTTATAGTAAGACGGAAGATTGTCCGACAGCTTGTGAGACATAATGTTTGTTTGCGACTCATGCGATATATCACAATGCAAGTTGCCATGTGCAAAAGCTTGTCAACTCGGGACCGAAGCGAGAAAGAAAGTAAGGGAGGTCGACCATAAGACTTTTGATTAGAACACCGAAAATGTTTATTATTGGGGGACGACTCAATTTGGCAAAGTGTTTGACGCGGTTTCAGCACAAGTAAGGAATGGACAATACACGAATAGACGCAGGGGAAACCTGAGCAGCATCTTACCGCTGCAAATGTCGGTGATCCCGCCTTTCTGGGCAATTGAGGCGGTTGTCGCCCCAACTTACATTCCCGACACCCCACGAAAATGTGTGAAAGGATACTCTGCAGGGCGGAGGACAGAATGGATTGAACGTAAGCCCGGTCCGGGCTATGTAGCATTGTGTTGTCGCTGTGGGTCGTAAACGGTCAAACGAGGCCGACGTGTGGAATGAACAAAAGCGCAGATACTTACCCAAGGGTGATAGCTATCCGGGATTTGGATGGTTACATGCCTTGATAGTGGCATGTTAGCCCGCCTCGTGGCTTCTGGTGCGTATACATGTGGTATCTCTATGGCTTTTCGAGCTCCGGAAGCGCTTCGTAAGCACATTCACCCGCAGTCGTGGCTTGATGGCGTTGGGAATGTGTCAATCTTCATGCACGTTCCATCTCAGACCCCAATCACTTCTTGCTCCTCGCTGCAGCTTTCACAATATCCTTGATGCCATGCCCTAATCTGTTCCATACGATTTGTTTGTTGATTGTGGCCGTTCTTCCCTACTAGGAGCTCAGTGCTATTCTGACGAATCATAGCTCCCAGTTGCTTGCATTTTACGCTCTCTTCCAAGAGCCAAGTCTCCCACTCCGCGTGCACCATCTCACGCTCGATGCTGTTCACGACTCGTATCGCTACGAGCAGATCATGCCGCTGGGTGCCTAGATGCTGACGACTTCTCTGCAATCGACGGACGGCAGCTGTTTGAGCAGGCCTCAAAGACGTAAGACCATTCGATGAGTGAGATGCATCGGTTTCTGCGAGGCTCATGATGCTATCGAACGTATCTCGGCACTGGCTCGTTGGGGTTCCCAGCGAGCCAACCTGCAAAGCCGTGGAGTCTTCCAGATCGTTAAGATAGATAGCTTTCCTCATGGTCAGGTCAGGCCCGACACCTAGTCGTGTCATAAACTTCCTGGCTTTCCGCTCCCTCCACCAGTCAGAGGTACTAGTCGAGGAGTACGCAAGATTTAAGAGGATGCTGATTCCCAAGATCGAGAGTATGACGCTGTTTGCACTGGTTGTTCTCCATATCCACGCAAGGAATTTCAAGACAATTTGCCCCACCGAGGTCACTACGCTTTCGGCCATTGATGCGAAGGACTCGAAAGCCAGCGCGGTCAATGTGCGATGTTTCGTCAAGCGCCTTAATTGGGCTCTCAATGGCGCATCACTGCTGGCAAATTCGGAGACTTGTGTCTGCACCCCAACTTGGCCAAAGATCTGGATAGCTTTCTTGGTACGCCCATTCGTAGAAGCAAATGTTCTCACCTGCTGCGCTATCACATCTGTTAAATCTAATGCGTCTGATTCCAAGTCTTTCAATGCTGCCTCAGCGATGATGCCCTTCGCATAAGGAGGAAGTTTCGTCCAATCGACCTTAATGTAGAGAGCTAATTTGCACTTCGATTTTGCAACATGGGTGATTACGACTTTTGTAAGGAGTACGAATCGATTGCGATAAGGAAGGTGCCATGCCCTCTTCCTATCTGAAACCACGTAGAGAAGATGCTCATTGGCTACATCCACCATTTGATGATCTTCCACCCTTGCGTGACGTACCCGACGAAGAATATCAAGATAGTCAATCTGATAGTCAAAATCGCGTCGCAAGTACCCTTGGTCTAATGGCGTCCACGGTCCTTGTCTGATATTTTGAGCCTGGCGTTCATGATATAGTAGCTGCCAAACAGCGCTCTTGTCTCCGAACATAACATGGAAAAGAGCTTTGGGGCTGACATCAAATTCTTTCACCACGGCTAATCTGTCCATTCCAGACGGAGCGTAGATGATAGGTTGCTTTGGTAATTTGAATGTCTTACTGTCTCCAGCACCGTCCAGCTGCTGAGGATTGTCTCCGTACAGCCCACGGTCGATTAATAGGTTTGCCCTGAGATCACGTTGATCCCTATAAGATGCATCACGCTTCGGAGGTAAGCCACGGTCGGTTCTGGTGTTGATGACACCGTTCTCGCGGCTATCCATGCTGGGACTATTCTCGGAACCCTCCTGTTCCATCTTGATGAGGGCCTTCACAGTATCCTCGATACTCATCTCCTGTGATGCTTGGTTCCGAACTAGGAAATTCAGTCGACGTTGCAGAAGGTCGAGAGGCTCAAGGAAGGTTTTGATGGTGATGCGAGTGTACCCAGACTGATTCTCGCCTGCTTTGAGATGACAATAAATGAAATCGCAGTCCTTTCCCGTGGCAGCAGTTATCTCTGAGATCGAACTTAGACAAATGCTTGAGATCAAGGTCATTCCGCAGTGATTGCTGTAAAAGTATATCTCCTTGGCGGTAACATACACTCTTCCTGGAAATTCTTGCTGCTCATTTGGGTTCCATGTAGCTTTGAACACCATCACAACCTTCTCATCCCTACGTACACTTGGAAACAAAAGGCGGAATTGGGCATCCTGAGTCTTCAGTTGTAGAGGATAGTAATTGGGATACTCTGGCTGAAAAGACTTTGACTTCTCATCGTCGTCTAGACTTATGGTCTTACGGTGCATGGGAGAAGGTATAGCTGACGCAGTCGGGGTTCTGTCCGAAGGTGTAAAGCTCGACGTCGACTCAGTAGCTTTAGAGACTGCAGTATTTTGGAGAGGAGACTCATTTTGAGTGGAAGGGCTCAAGGGTTGTGCTAAGGGGCCTGGTGGATTAGATAGTTTCACGGACGTAGAACGCTCTTGTAGTGGTTTTAGCTCGCCCTGAGCGAGCCGATTCAGGTGGCCCCAATTTGTGCTACCCCAAATGTTGGCCATTATCCCACTGGGCATACCGCCTGACGAGTCTATACGTCCAATTCCGATACCTCGCTCACCGTTGACAATCACAGCTACTGAGCTAAGATTTGTTGGTGCAGGCGGGTTCGCTAGGGTGTTCGGAGCCAGTGAACTAGTAGGTAAGTCACGTATTGAAGACATAGGTGCTGAAGTCTTCCGCGGGGTTTCCGGCGGTGGAGGTGTTGGTAGCGCTCCGGGACCCACAGCCATAGAGGTGTGACTTGCAGCAATGAGACTAGCAATACCCCCACCTGAAAGACCAGCGCTTGCAGGTCCTTTCGCTTCCCCCACAGGCTTCCTGTGCAGGTCCAACTTCTGAATGATTCTCGAAGCAGGATCCCGAACAGTGTCACTGTCCCTCTCAGCGAAAGAACGGCGATGAGTAGAGACATCAAAGCTACCTCTGTTGACGGTGGATTCACCCCCTGGGACAGGAAGAGTCGAGCTTCGATCTACCCCTAGCAGAGTCGCATTCTCCTCTGAATGTTGCGGCATCCCCGAATCAGTAGCGCTTGCTGCAAATTCTGGAGCACTTGGCGGCGAGATTGCGAACGCAGGATCTTGCGCTCGTGGCCCTAAACCCGGTGACTCCGTGCTTGAAGGGTCCTCAAGGGCCTTTTGCTTCGCCACATCAAAAGCTGCCTGCCACTCCATGAGTTCTGGATGGTTCTCTGCTTGAAGGACAATTGTGGTGTCCTTGGTCTTCACCTCGAAGACATATCGCCTATCGTCAGCGTTACCAGCTTTGACATTGCAAAGCAGGACACCGATCCTCTCACTTTCCTCGACCCCGCCTGATCTAGATCCCTGAACAAGCCAGCCGAAGATTCCATTTTTGACGTAGAACCACCTTCTAAGCCATATGGTTCGGGACGGTTTTCCAGAAACGGTTCGTAGGTTAAGCCAGCCTTGCTTTTCTGATCGGAGAAGTCTCGGCCTATCGCCGGGAGTCGGTAGGTTCGTCGTAGAAGGGCCCTTCGAAGCAGATGTAAGGGCTGGAATGCTAGCATAGTCCTCGAGCTCACGAGATGGCCGGATAGCTAGCTCAGCGCTCTCTTCGATTTGTTTTCTTGCGTTGAGAAGTTCTCGTTGGAAAGCTTTCTCCCCATTCCCCATTTCACGGCTCCAGCCTCTAACTCGGTCAATTTCCTTTCCCCATTTTCCGACTGAGCCGCTGATCACTTGCCGAGGGCCCAGCATGTCTAGCCATTGGTCTGAGATGACTCTAACGAGCAATTTATCTAATGCCATCCTAAGCTGCGGCGCCAATACGCTGAAGTCCATTGATGCCTTCAAGTATGCTTTACGCGCCTCATGCAGCTGGAAAGCATCCTCCCGTAGAGATGAGGCTTCCTTGGTCTTAGCCTGTCCCGAATAGCGGGATTGTAGGTTGTCGAATTGCCTTTGCGTCTGGTCGAAGTTTCTTCGAGTGTCTCTAAACGAACGAAGGTCACTTTGAAGAAAGCCTCTGATAGGCTCCACCATGTTTGCCTCCATTTTCTTCATCCCCAATATTGTAGTTGTCCAGAGTTCTCGAGTACCCTCCCCATACCTCTTCATCGCTAGCAGTGTATAGTCATGATCAAGGACTGCATCAGATATATGCGCTGGAGGGACGATTTGCGCGAAAACCCCATTGATCAAGCTCTCGAATGTTCCGGTCTCATGGGATAGCTTGGTGATACATCTGATGTAGCCTTCAAGCCACTTCTCAACGAGGTCCAACTGTTCAGTGAAATGCGTAAACCCAGCCCTGAATGTCGGCGAGTCAAGCGCAGCTTCTTTTAAGCCCACTGGACTGGCAGTCATCAGCGGTATCATCCAAAGGGGTATTGAATTATTCCATACATCAGGGTGATCGGCCTCCCAGCTTGGGTGAGGTTCGACATCTCGGCCATCTCATGGCGACCTCCACAACGCGGGTCAGACTTCTGAGGATAGTCGATTGCTTAATCGTCAACACAGCACACCTTAAACGAGGATATTGAATGGTTAGTTCTATCTTGGGAGAGCTCTGGAGTTATCTCTCGCTGCCAAGGGCGTATAGAACTAATTCGAACTAGGGTAGGCGGGCCGCCTGTGGCGGCGGGAGAGAGGCCAATTTGCCACAGTCTTCGACGACCAGATGCTCAGTAGTCTACCATTGACGAGAAGTCTCTGTTCTTACTATCATAACATGTACACCGATTTTTGGCGCCTGTATAAGTCGGAAGCTATCCATGTAGCGTGTAGACCTGGAGTTTTCAATGCAGTATATTGATGTACATTAGAGCAGGAAAACAGCTGAGCATATGTGCAAACAATACGAAAGGGCATGCTGATGCTCAGAATTGGAGATAACTATATTCAAAACCAGTCTGTAATAAGGGTGACTGGTATGTTAATTTCTAGTGGCGCCGTACTGAGCCAAGACTGCCTGACAGGTTCACCGACGCCACTGCCGAGGGTGCCTTCAGTCTCAAATCCCTGGTATACCTTATGCTTAGCCTCAGATCAAACCCAAAGCGTTTATCGGCCAGCAACCGGAGCCACATCAGCTCCAGCAATGGCTCTCGCAGGCGGCTAAGAATCCAGCTCAGAAAGCTGCAAGATATATTGTGAGAATTAAGCTACCCAAGCACCAGACAATATTCATTTCGACGAATGTTAGTCATGCTAGAAAATTTGCAGGGCAAATTTACAGGGAAAATTTGTCGAAGTGATGAGGCTTCCGGTACGTGGTACATTACGGGTCTACAGTAAGTGAATTGGAAGACTATTCCTCACGTCGTGCCCACAACTTGCAATGGTTGCGGCCTTGGGTGTCTTGAATGAGCGGCAAATATGTTGAAGCCTGGTGCAACCACATCAAGCTTCATTGTCATGTGCTGCTCTGCTGTTGGCCCTCTGCTACTATCAAGGCAGATCTGAACTGGATCAAGCCTGTCGAGCTTACGGTTCTTAGGAACGAGTACTACCCTTCTTATCCAGAAGTACCGACTGTCAAGCACTTTTTAGCAGCAGCCTGAGACCTGATAGAAGGCTCTTGTTTGCTAGCAGGCTCCTTCTCATCCATGTACAGATCATAATTCCCGCAGAAAAGCAGATCGGAGCATCAGGGCTGGCCCGCACAAAGTCGTCGATATCGTAGGCATCCTTGGAATATGGACGCTTGCGTCTTATCCATGCCGAGACCGTCGCCCCACGAATTTGAATACACGTGAGCGTCATAGGTTTTGTATAGCACCTCGTACAATGTCTTGATCTATGTGAACGCGATGAAATCACCATCAGCCTTTTTCAAAGACGCGAGGACCAATTTGGCACCTTGAGCCACACCTTCCGACCATTTCTTGTGAGTCTCGATCTTCGTACCAACAACGGTCCCACACACATGGGTCCTGTGCACTCTTGGATATTTAACCCTTTGCGTTTCTGTTCTGTTCTTGTCTATAGCGTGACCCACAGGGATCAGTCTGTGCATCTGGCCGGTGACACTTGGACGGCAATTTTCGACGCTGCCAAGATCCAAATCAGATCAACGACTGCCATGGTCTGTTCATTGCCACGAAAGTCACCAACATCTTGGGGCCGTAAGGGTGCAAACACGAGCCGCTTTCCTTGATCGTCGAACAGGACTTGAGTGTCTACTTTTCCGAGTATGCGGGCGCGGTCATCGGCTGCAATTATCTTCAGCTCTCCAAGTTTTTCTTCCAGCCGGATTCTATCTAGAGTGTTCTCCAAATAACTCTGATCAGCTTGAGCAACATTGGAAATTTGGTCTCCCAGTGCCTCCAGGTCTTTGGCCTCTTGATGCACGATCAAATTGGTCGGGTAACTCTTGGGTTTGAACTTCTGGTATTCACCTGAATTTTTCAATCATTGCCAACAGCACTGCCGGAATTCTGTACAGTTTTCGATACACACCAGCTTGCTCGACGAAGCTGAGATCTCAAAGTGGCTTCATCTCTGAGCGTTTGTAGCGACGGAGGATATTGTGGTCGCCAAGATCGTCCAAGACAGCCACCTGAAGCTTTTACAACTCGGCTCTTTGGTCATTGTCAAGCACACCTCGTACAGTCATAACGATGTGGTCCGTTGGTGCGCATCTCGGGTGAAATGTTTACTAGGATCAATTATCTACCCGTTGACCTCCATTAATTTGGCGTCAACTGGCGGATCAGCATGAAACATCATGGTATCGGTGGTGTTTAAGCCAAACTGCAGACACTGCAACACGGAACAGGGTATCGACTTTCTACTGCTATTGCGTCCAATAAATGCAATGTGACAACCTGAGTGCTATAGTAGACATTGAACCCTGACTTCGAGGACAGACATCTGCTTAGCTTGATTAATGGTCTGATATATAATTATGAGTTTACCTCCTGCCGATTAGGGCTCAGTCAAATCCAAAAGACAGTAGAGGCTCCTCGAAACGAAACACGATCGACAGCAATCCAATCATCTCGTCAATATTTTCTAACAGTAAATGACCTTCCCAACTGTGACTTACTCCACCGTCACCACAGTCTTCCAGTCAAGCGAAGACGCCGACGGCAAATCCAAGATCAAGGGAATCAAGTCTCACAAAGTCAGCTTTCCAGACCTGCAAAGTGGAAATCGACACAGATCAAGTTTTCTTCGTCAATGCCTAGCATGGCCGTAAGATCTGCTGGCATGATCCAAGAAGTCGTCAATTAATTAATCTTTCTGTTTGTTTATGGGCTACCATAACATTGACGACGAAGAGACTGGTCTGTACTTACTGCCGCAGGTACACAGATTGGTACCAAGTACACGCAGGCATTGATAGCGGTATCAACGTTGAAACCAAAGTTTTGCTATGGTATGTCTCCAACCTCTCTTAAGGAGCCTACCTGAAAATTCCTGTTTGACTGGGATTTTCATCATTATCCGTCAACGCTTATCATACTATGATCTTTTAGGGTGCAGTTCCCTCTAAATCGATCACGCAAAACCTATCAGCGTATTTTCAAGATGCGTTTAGCATTGTTTGTAAGGAGTACAACAGCCGCTGACCACCGACTTTTGTCGTTCAAAATTAAAGTGTGCTGGAGTAGGGATAACATTTACTCTCTTGCTACAACAGTATTGGCCTTGTCTTCTGAAGATGCCATAGTGGGTCTGCTGGCGGCGTTCATCTCGCTCTGCATCGTTGAACGAAGTTGTGTGGTGTTTTGTCCCCATCACTTTATATAAGCGTTGGGAATGAAACAAGATTAAAGAAGCACAGCAGAAAGTGTGCGGAGGACGAAATTCAACGCTTACTCATCTGTCCCAATCGGGACTACCCTGGAACTGCATATCCCCGAAGAGTTTTAAATCCGGCCCTAGCGAAACTTCTAAGCAGTCGAACAATCGCTTGCTCACTCAAGAGCCACGAAAAATGATGGCATCAAATTTCAGTCAGAGCTGGATAGGAAGTGCAAAGAGGCAGGCTTTGAATCACGACGTCCATAATGGAAGACCCCACAAAAAGATGAAGGCGCTATTAGAGGAAGGCGATTCGTCTGCCGATGAACGAAGGACTCCAAGCAATGCTGGAGGTGATCCCGTCACTGAGAATACACTATCGGCCAATGGTGATGGTTTCACGGTAAATCAGGACTTTGCGCGGCGCTTCGAGCACAATAAGAAAAGAGAGGAATTGCAGAGATGTTAGTCTTGGTTGGCCAACCCTAGTTCTTGAGTACTGATCTCAATAGTGGAAGAGAAATACGGCAGTGATGAGTCTTCTACTGATTCTGAGGACGAGGACGAGGACGATGAGGGCGTTCTAGCATCCGAGGTGCTCGATGCACAAATCAAAGATACGCTTGAGGCCATTCGGAGAAAGGACCCTCGTGTCTACGATGACACAGTGAAGTTCTACACAGACCCAGAAGGAGAGGCGCAGAACGTACCGGAGGGCACAGCCAAGAAGGAGAAACCCATGTATCTCAGCGATTACCACCGCCAAAATCTACTTGAAGGAAGTGCTACTGATAATGAGGCTGATGACGCACCTACGACCTATGCACAGCAGCAAGATGACCTGAAGAACGTCATTGTGAGAGAGATGCACGCTGCTGCAAATGGCGACGAGAATTCCGGTGGTAATCAGAGTGATGAAGGTGAAAGCGACGACATATTCCTGGTTCGGAAGCCCTCTACATCTATAGAAATGGTCCGCCCGAAGCAGGCGAAACGGAAGCAGCAAGACCTTGATGTTGAGACAGCGGACAGGGACCCTGAGACGTATCTGTCGAATTTCATGTCCGGAAGAGCATGGGTCTCTTCAGATAATTCTAGGCTTCAGCCCTTCGAGTCCGATGACGAGGAAGAAGAGCGTCGAGCAGAGGCCTTCGAAGAGGCATACAATCTAAGATTCGAGAACCCAGACATGTTGAATGGGAAGCTCTTGTCACATGCTAGAGATGCCGCTGCCAAATACTCTGTTCGAAAGGAGGATATGAATCCTCGAAAGAAAGCCCGAGAGACTGAACGTGCGAAAAGAGATGCCGCACGACAAATTCGTGAGGAGGAGAAAGCCCGAATGCGCAAGCTCAAGGTGGCCGAGGCGGAGGAGAAGATCAATAAGATTAAAGAAGCGGCTGGGCTTCGAGGTGAGTCGCTTCGGGAGGAGGACTGGTCAGCTTTTCTCGAAGAGGGCTGGGATCATGCCCGTTGGGAGCAGGAGATGAAGAAGCGTTTTGGGGATGACTATTATGCCGATCATGATTTAGGGGCCGATAATGACGGTGAGGTTAGAGAGAGACGGAAACTGAAAAAGCCCAAATGGGAGGACGACATAAATATTGAAGACCTTGTTCCGGATTTTAACGCGACGGAAAAGGAAGAACCGCAATTCTCGTTGACGGAAGATGAGTCGGATTCAGGTGGTGCACCTGTTGCAGACACCGTAAACAGTAGTGTTGGAGAACATCCTGACGAAGATCCTAACGCCAAGAGAAAAGTGAACAGGGAGCGAGAGAAGGACGAGCAAAGAAAATACGCTAGGAAAGAGCGTCAGAAGATTCAGCGTCTCGTCGATCAGCAAATGAATGTCGATGAGACACTATCGAACTTCAGCAAGAAACATGCTGGTCATTTTCGGTACAGGGATACCTCTCCAATGGCATATGGACTGACAGCTCACGATATTTTGATGGCTTCGGACAGTCAGCTCAATCAATATACTGGTCTCAAGAAGATGGCAACATTCAGAGACCCAGATAAGAAAAGAAAGGACAAAAAGCACCTGAGCAAGAAAGGACGTCTTCGCCAGTGGAGGAAGGACACTTTTGGCAACGAGATGGGGCCGCAGAAGACCCTTGCTGAGGTATTTGCCGAACAGGATGGTCCGCAAAATCACGCCAAGGTCAAGGAGGCTGATGGTGTTGACTTCAAAAAGGAAAAGAAGAATAAGTCGAGGTCGAAAAAGAGCAAAGCGCGATCGACTCCTGGGTGAGGGATATAAAACTCATAACCTGCAGATACTTTGATCTGACAAGCCTAGATATCATGACTTGATAACTTCGATCCACAAAGGCACACGTTCCATAGTAGCTTGAGAAGTAATACATTGACATTATATACTATTTCACTGTGTATTCTGTAAGAAGAGGGTCCAGGAAGCAGTTCGGAAGGAAACGGAGTTTGGGGAGATCTGTATTCGTTATTAGCGCCTTGGCACGCTAGCTCCAAGCTTGCCTCGCCAGATTTTTCTGCGTCTGCGCAACATACTATCTCCTTCTCACGACTTCTAACATCGATCCGAAGACTCACGTCAGAGACCACTCCACTCAATCCTTATTCTGAAAGCTCATTGAGCTCATTGCAGGCCACATCTGCTCAACCACCCCACCTCAAACCCTTATCCTTTTCCCGGGGTCCATCCCTCTTTGTTGTCAGAAACACTGTCACAATGCCCGAAGGAGATGTCGTCCAGGCGAAAAAGTCCTTCATGGGCATGCCAGGGTTCGTCGTCGACTTTTTAAGTGAGTAAAAGTTTTGGTTATGAGCATACGCAGATGTCTATGGCACAGAACCTTGCTGGGTGGGATTGTCTTGTTCAGAGCTGCAACCGCGCTCTGTTAGACTAGGGATCAGTCCTCGTCTTTGGTCCAAGAATGGAGAAAGCCATCGCTATGTTCAGTTTGGTACTCATGATCAATGCCACTGATCAATGACTCTAGTGGGTGGTGTCTCCGCCGCCGTATCCAAAACAGCTGCTGCTCCTATCGAGCGCGTCAAGCTCCTCATCCAGAATCAGGTAGGATCCCAACCTTTAATACCCTGCCATTGATCGGTACTCATCATTTGTTCAATTAAAGGATGAGATGTTAAAGACCGGTCGCCTCGACCGCAAATACGATGGCATTGTCGAGTGCTTTACCCGTACGGCCAAGAATGAAGGGGTAGTTTCGCTGTGGCGTGGTAACACGGCCAATGTCATTCGATACTTCCCTACGCAAGCTCTCAACTTCGCGTTCCGTGATACATACAAGTCTATGTTCGCCTACAAGAAAGAGCGAGATGGCTATGCCAAGTGGATGATGGGTAACTTGGCCTCTGGAGGTGTAAGCATCAGTGAGTAATGTCGGAAAAGCATTTATCTGATTGTCGCAGGCTGCTGGTGCTACCTCCCTCCTCTTCGTGTACTCGCTAGATTATGCCCGTACCCGTCTAGCCAATGATGCCAAGAACTCCAAGACTGGCGGCGATCGTCAATTCAATGGTCTAGTCGATGTCTACAAGAAGACTCTAGCATCGGATGGCATCCTTGGTCTCTACCGTGGCTTCGGTCCCTCAGTCCTCGGAATAGTTGTGTACCGTGGATTGTACTTCGGAATGTACGACTCGATCAAGCCTGTTCTCCTAGTTGGTCCTCTCGAAGGTAGCTTCTTGGCCTCATTCTTGCTCGGTTGGAGTGTCACCACTGGTGCTGGTATTGCCTCGTACCCTCTGGACACTGTCCGTAGGCGTATGATGATGACTTCTGGTGAAGTGAGTCGCCTCTGCAAACCATTGACTGTTTGTGAACCCTTGCTAATTCCATCCAATAGGCTGTTAAGTACAAGTCCTCAATGGACGCTGCTCGTCAAATTATCGCTGCCGAAGGTGTCCGATCTTTGTTCAAGGGTGCTGGTGCTAACATCCTCCGCGGTGTCGCTGGTGCTGGTGTACTCTCAATCTACGACCAGGCTCAATTGCTCATGTTCGGCAAGGCCTTCAAGTGATCTGGCCAAGCGCACTACAGTCGGCAAACATTCGCAAGAGATGGATTACAGCGGTTCGAAGTTCTGTTTTCCAATCTGACGAAGATCTGTATTGCTCGGCAGAAAAGGGTGATGCTGGAGGGGTGAAGGGTGGAACATTCGGTGCAGCGGATGCTCCTGATGCTGTACTATTCAAGCTTGCAACTTTCATACACATGTATTCCTGTACTATGCGTCTCACTCCGCTTGACTCTACTTCTTTACTACCCTGACCTTAATACATGGAAATAGATTGCATAGTGAGAAGCAGATTCATGGTTTCTAACAATAAGCCAGCACGCCAGCTGAACCGAAGCCGCTAGGCTGCGCTGAAACGGTCTTCAACTCCAGAACATGAAGGACCGCAGCTCTGACAACCAATTCTGAAACGGCCACGCATATCTGTGTTCGTCTGCAATGCTATGTGACGTAGGCACAATGATTGTAGGCTCCCCTTGCTTTGTTCTCGAGTCGAATAAAGCGGGTTCTCTGCCCGACCGTGCAACCCACCCTCACACTTTGCAGCTATTCGTTGACGGCACTTTATAGCTACAAAGGTATCAACTACCTTCAATGTCAGCGTTATCAACATGTCTGGCGTTCAAATTCACACAGACGACCCTATAAGCCCAACCATAGGCAGCGACGTCATCCCCAAGACATTGAACAATGCGAGTCCGAAGACAGCTTCAGCGACCACCAATGATGCGGCCCGCTACCCTCCAGCTCGACCAGGCGCTGCAGCACCTACGCCTACAACTAGCGTAGGTACGGCCACAAACAGTGGCCCACCACCTCCGCAACCGGGGGCGACGCCAGCCTCTCAACCACCCATGACCACAGCAAGACCGAGTCTACCGCCTCCTCCCAAAGCCGGCGAGAGATCGCAGTCTATGAAAGCGCAGACCCAACCTTATCCTCTCCAAATGGCACAAGCCTCTATGGGATTAGGACCCAATGAGATTCTGCCTGGATCCACGAAATCTACCATTACAGAACCCATCTTTCCTGCTTCGGCGCCTCCCACGAGCGTCCCTGCATCCGCGCAGACGTCTGCGCGTGCCAGTCTCGAGCATCCTCCGGGTTACTTTCAGAACCCGTATGCTTCAGACTTGACACCTGATCAACGGTTTGCGACGGAGCTACAGGAAAAAGAGAATCGATCTGACAGTCTCCCGTCGCTAGGCTACAACGATAACGCGAGGACAAGGGCAAACAGCGTTGTGGATGACGACGAGAGCGTGTGGGATGCAGCGAAGAAATGGGGGACGGAGGGGATGAATTGGGGAAAGGAAAAAGGGAAACAATTCGGGGATTGGCACGAACAGGTTTGGGGCAGCATCGGACGGAAGTAAGGCGTTGACCGTGAAAGAAGCGGGTATTTCATATCACGGAGCATTTAGGGCTTTGACGGGCAATGACAGATGGGATGAGGCAGGAATGCCGGTATCGCATGATGGGCCTTTGCTGGTAGCTCACACAGTTTATTGTGCGACACATTACCCCGAGAGGCTGCGACATGCAAGTCCCTGCCCCTGGTGGTCAAACCAACCTCGCATGTATGCTCTGGCTCAGCTGGCGTTAGTTTAAGCCACAAGGATACAATACGCAAGAGTGTGGAGCTGGCGCTCGGGATCTTTTGATCGATATAATAATAATCATCCTTCATTAATAAGACTCTTCATGCTGTCGAAGATCAGTGCAACTTCTTACTATGCCATACCCTCGGTTCCTGAGGGCCGTTGTAGGACCGACGTCATAGCGGTCTCGACCATCACGATCCCTGTGCACTCGCCACTTGATTATACGTAGGGCCGCCCACATCTTCGCGGCCTTTGGCGGTATGGCATCCTCCAGTGCTCCGAGCTGGTCCGCCATAGATGCTCATGAATTCGCTGCTGCGGAGAGCATGTTGCAACATTCTCGCTCGGCTCGAAGCAACTCCCAAGCCCTCAATGGCTTCCCAATGCCCAACGTCCAGAGATACGCCCTCGAAGCAACTCAAGGCCCGCCTCAGATGAACCCACTGGCGCCAGTGTCTTACCCCAGTTTCCGACATCCTTTTCAGCCTGCCAGCGCGCAAGAACACGCCTCGAGCTTTGGCGTACCGTTCGAAGGGAAACTGCCATCCCCTCATGATCTGCAGAGTCACTTCGATCAACAGAAAAGGGATTCTTTCTCGGAGATGTCTCAAGGGCGAGATTCTGATAAGTCAGCGAGAAGTCATAGAAGGAGCCTCCCAGGCGGCGGACCAAATGGGCCAGACAATAGGAATAGCGGCGGCATCGATGACTCTGAGCCTACAAGCCCTGTCAGCACCCGAGGAATTAACGAACGTCAATTGAACAAGTCCGGGAGCTGGATGCACGGCTCTAGCTCTGATGTTGCGGGACAGCAAGAGATCAAAGACGAATCGGACAAGAAACCCTCATGGAGCGAACTCAAAACCAAAGCAGGCAAAGAGCGCAAGAGGCTACCGTTAGCATGTATAGCGTGTCGACGGAAGAAGATAAGGTGCTCTGGAGAGAAGCCTTCATGCAAGCATTGCATGCGCTCACGAATACCATGTGTCTACAAGGTCACCCAACGTAAAGCAGCCCCCAGGACGGACTACATGGCTATGCTGGACAAGCGGCTTAAGAGGATGGAGGAAAGGGTTATCAAGATCATTCCAAATGACGAAACGGCGGGGCCTTCTACGATTCCAAGGGCAATGATAAAACCTTCACCAACGGCACAAGGCAGCAATGGGAAGAAAAGAGCTGCCGAGGAAGCCTTCGGACCGGAATTGGATGAATGGGCGGGATCAAAGGCCAATTCAGCACCGCTCAAGGGTCACGAAGGCGGCGAAAGCAATGTCAATACTGAGGGTGCAGAGCTCCTCCCATCCGCAGAGCTCCAGGACCACTTATCGGAGGTCTTCTTTGATAACTTATACGGGCAATCATATCATGTTCTACACAAGCCAAGCTACATGAAGAAATTACGGTACAGTAACCATCTCCCGATACATATTCCATGATGACTTGCTGACATCTGGACAGGGCTGGCACGGTACCTCCCGTTCTTGTCCTTGCAGTGTGTGCCATATCTGCCCGCTTCTCTACGCACCCCCAAGTCAGTGGGGAGCCTGCTTTCCTCCGAGGAGAATGTTGGGCGGGTCCAGCACGAACTATTGCTTTACGTCGTTATGATGAGCCAAATATTACGACTCTTACTGTTTTTGTACTACTTGGTCTTCATGAATTTGGTACCTGCCAAGGTGGACGGAGCTGGATGTTTGCCGGTATGGCTACAAGAATGGCATACGCCCTACAGTTGCATCGAGAATTGGATCATGACCCCCTTGGACGAAATCAGGAGAAGCCATCCTCCGAGCTCAGCTTTACTGATAGAGAGATTCGAAGACGAACTATGTGGGCTTGCTTCCTCATGGACCGCTTCAACTCCTCGGGTACGGAACGACCAATGTTTGCCGATGAAGAGACTATAAAGATTCAGCTTCCAATCCGGGAATCAAACTTTCAGATGGAAATACCCGGTCCCACGGAGGCTTTAGACGGTCGAGTCCCAAATCCAGTAACTAGCGATACTGGGCAGCTATTAGAACCAAAAGAAAACATGGGAGTCGCCGCTTACATGGTCCGCATAGTCGCACTCTGGGGTCGAGTTATCAAGTACTTGAACATGGGTGGGAAAGAGCGTGACCCGCACCCTATATGGGACTCTGAGTCTGGCTTCGCGAAACTTCGACAAGAAGCAAATGATTTTAAGACATCATTGCCACCTAATCTTGTAAACACTCCGGAAAATCTGAAGAACCACGCCGCCGAAAAGCTCGGTAATCAGTTCCTGTTCCTGCACATAGCCTCCAATCAGACGATCCTATTCTTGAACCGCTTCGCCATTCCTACCGCACCAGGCGCAAGGAACCCTAAAGACATGCCAACATCTTTCCTGAACGAAGCTGGACCCGCAGCTGTCGATGCTGCTCAGCAAATATCATCGCTCATCAGCGAAGCTTGGGATTATAATGCCGTCGCGCCGTTTCTCGGTTACTGCGCCTTTCTTTCAAGTACCATAAACGTATGGGCCATTTTCTTCCGCAAAGAGCCGAGGATAGCAGAACTTTCCAAGAAGCATCTTGCTACGAACGTCAAGTACTTAGGTAGGATGAAGAAGTATTGGGGCATGTTCCATTTCATGCTTGAAAACCTTAAGGACATCTATCGTCAGCACGCGGATGCATCAACGAAAGGCTCGCGGGAGGTGACCGGTCAGGATGACAATATCTTTCAATATGGGGACTGGTTTCAAAAGTACCCTCACGGCGTCTCAGTGACAGATTACCAAGATCCTGTGGTCCGATTTAAGAAGGACCCGGATGGCGACGCAACACTTAGCCACAAGTCCGATCTCCAAAGCGTGGAAGAATTTTTTCATACTCAGTCACCACCATCACGCATCAGAGATCCCAAGAAAGCTGTGAAGAAGAGCGCCAAAACTGCTTCACAGTCTGATACACAACAGCCCCAGGTACAGCAGTCGGAATTTCAAAACGCCACAGCCCAGCAAGGCATGCTACCTTTACACATGACCGATTCTCAAAGCGCTGTAGATCCATCGGCTTTCATGGCTCAGCATCCAACACAGCTTTATCCACAACCCTGTGTCAATTCCTTCCCTCAAGCCTATGATATGCTGCCCTTGTCGACACCCGCCAATACGGCACTTCTACCTCAATTGGATCGTCATCTCGTCTACGGTGCCTACGCAGGTCAAGACCCCACAGGATCATCCTCAGCCTCTGTTTTGAGCGCTATGACTAACGGTCAGCAAGATTCCAGCAGTGCGCTCAACGATCCTAGTAATCCAATGTGGGACAATCCCTTAGATCTTTCGTCTCAGCAGCAGGAGCAATTCTGGAATACAGGAGGTTATATGGGCGACATGCAGACGAGTGCGTGGTTTATGCCCTTCAACTTGAACCCAGACCAGAAGTTGGCGAGGGGAATGATTCTGGAGGGCTCAGAGGTTCTGGAGGCGCGAGCGGCTAGCGGATGGGAGTCATCAGACGTTGGACCCAACCATGCGGGCGTTTAAGTCCAGGGTTCGTACCAAAGGAAGCGCAAGAGTAAGCCGCTTCATAGTGTTTGGGTCTTCAAGAGACGGATATACCCGAGGGAAAGGCAGCTGGGTCAAAGCATCGGGCTCGAACTTCCTACCTAATCTCCCACAATAGCGTTATCGATGCGACCATACATTTGGCAGTGTCTTAGAAAGCTCGTACCAAGAAAGACAATTATAAAGAGGCTACGAGGAGCACTTATCGCCTCGTACAGCCTCCGGTTTGATGCCAAGCCAGGCTTTCCTCCGCGACTCATCGCCACCAATCGTCAAATCGCCGAAGCACTGCAAGGGACCCTGAACGACATCTCGACTAGCGAGGCTCGTGCCCACTGTTGCCGATTGACCCTCTCACCTACTTCTTCTAGACGCCAGTTGAATATGATGACTGGACCCATGCACTCAATCTGCTTTATGAATCTGAATGATATGCCTTTCCAGGCTCGGTACTCTTAAGCCAAGTATATTACTAGAAGTTCCAACCGTGACATGACCAGACAGTCTCCTTGAGTACTGGACTGTCCGCATAGAAGACATGATCGAGGCTTCCGAGCAGAGTGTCACTCATCATCACCAAGGACGCCAGGCTTCGCCTGCGGCGCCCGTCTGAAGGAAGCGATCACAAGTCCCAACTCCTAGCTTACGGTACTTGCTACAAAGGATTCCGGTTCCAGCCTCTGCCACCACCACCAGCATCTTTTCGGCCTCTCTTCCCGGGCTTGCAGCCCTCCTAAGCCGTAGGCTACGATAGCGATGTGTAAACTCCTTCATCTCCCCACCACACTACTGTCTCATTGAAATTCACCACAGGTTTCATCCGCATCAATCCAGCAACAGCTCCCCTCACCCCTCCAGGCGCCGCTCCGACCCTCACAACAATCGATAATGAAGGCGACAGCATGCTCCCCCCCGAGTCCGCTTGCCCTCGCGATTCCCTTCCCAAGGAACCTCATATCCCAACAGCAAAGCAGAGTTCAAGACTGAAGCGTCGTTTAGGTATGTCTGCAAAGCTGGCGTCTGCTGGTATTGTAGTAGAGGGGACGGAAAAGGAGAAGAAGAGGGCCCAAGGGATTGCCGATAGTTTGGACTTGGTGGGAGATCTGGGTGCGAATCAAGAGTCCCCTCCTTCGAACGGGCCGGGAATAGAGGCTGAAAGGAGTAGAGGAACGGTCAGTGGAGTCGGAGAGCCGAATCGAGTTGTGAGGGAGGGTGATGGTAGGTTAGGTATCAAGGATGGGAGGAGGGCAAGTATCCCATGTCCTGGTAGCTTCGCGCACTCGTCTCAGCTAGGTCTTGGCAGACACCCGGCGGATAAAGGAGGTTTAGTGTTGGATACGGCGTGATTTGGAGATTTCCTAGCACGTTGATGGCGTGCTTACGAGAACCCCTCGTAAACGATGCAAGGGTGAAGCAGGTACAATTCTGAGAATTCGTTATAATAGCTTTCTGATTGTGGACGACAAATGATGAAGCTGTTGAGAAAGGTCAGTGATCGCGAAGGCTTAGCATCAGACAAGGTCTAATAGCAGCTTTCGGAAGCAGATTTGGGCATTTGCCGCGCAGCTTCGATTTCCATGATGCAAGAGACTGTCCCTTTTCCAAAAGCAAGCCTGCAGAGCAGTACGTTTGCAACCTGTTCGACATGAACATAACGTCGTCCCTGGTCCCCGTGATTACGCCGTAACATTTCGAGCGGTTCAATGGCGATGCGCCTCTGTTGCGCTCCTGATCAATTTTTACATCCGCGTCTATCACGACCACCAACGTAATTTTTTTCCGCGGCGCTTCGTTTGGCTGACATCTGGTAAAAGCCTTCACTCGTTGCACGCTTTGATTGCACCTAATAAATTGCGTATCCTCAAGAACATGTTCCTACTATCCCAGTGGCTCATCTTTGCGTATGCTTCCCTGACCCTAGCTCAAGTACTAACGAACAATGGCAACATTTCAAATCTTATCGTCAGGTGAGTCTAACGTAGGTAGCAGATCATACGACGAATTACTCTCCTTACTTACAATAAGCACACTAGTCCGTCCGCCATCACTATCCCTCCCAATCCCCCGGGCTTCGATGTCGACTATCGCTGGAGCACAGACCTGCCCTTGGATCCACTCGCAGTATACCCCAACACTATCAAAATCATATTTGCCCTATCCCAGCAACATTGGGATGCCCCCGTGAAACTAGCAGCGCTCGACGTGACAAAGACACCTGGTCTAAATCTTGCGATTCATCTAATTAAACTTCCGAATCGCGATTTGCTTGAACCCGGTCACTTAATTCTCGGTCTTCGTAGCGCTGTTTTCAACATGGCTGGACGAAAACCGGGCTTTTATCGCTGCATGGCATTCGTAAAATTATGGGATTTTCAGATCGGAAGGATGGTCGTGATGCCCGACCCTGACTTTATCAGCAGCAATAGCGGCAGCTCGGTCTTCAATGCATCCATCGATGGGGTTGCGTACCAAGCCAAGAGCAACTTGACAGCCACCTCAGGCACAATAACCGATCCGCAAGACAGCCACTTCACAATTTCCTGGCAATACGAAGGAGTGGATATCCCAGTAAACGATCTCTTTACAACCATCATAGACGCCCAGACTGCCTTCGCGGAGTACAACATAGCGGACGAGTGTGACCAGATTATCGGACAGGGCATATCGACCAAGACCATGTTCCACATCACTCGTTTAGCCGCCGGCCCCAAGCTGAGATGTGGTAGGATCATGAGAGCGCTGATTCTGATGAGTGATGTTATCTTGGCCTATGCCAAATATGCCGAGATGGGTTTTATGCTCAAAGATTCTGGGGTGGATATTGGGAGAGGTGTTTTTTATCGGACCAGGCCTCTCGCTTTGGGTCAGGGTGATGGCACCCGATCGGTATCACGCTTTTGAGATTGTTCGGTCTGTTCCCCATTTCTGGCAAGCTAGGTTTGGTTCAAGGTACAATTGTGCACCAGCAAGCTGACAGACAAGTCAAGCAACATAGTGGCCGGTTTCCCAAATCATGCTGAGAATATCAGGTTGAAAGAGCTGTTGGATAACGCTGTTAGGACTACGCTTGAGAACTTGGACGTTCACTTGCTCGGCCTGTAGTCAACGTCCTAGAGCACGAGATCATTCATCCTATTCCTAGAGGCAAGCGAATCAATGATACTGCCGTGCTTTACGTACTGCCGGGCCTGAGACATAAAAAATCAGTCCGTCCTGTTCAAGGATGACATTATTGTTGCTGCGATAGGAAGGGTGTGACTGCATCTGATTTCGCAAGACTTCTTAGAAGTTGAGATGTCATGATTGCAGTCCGAAGATCAGACTCTTGAAGGCAAAATATGATGATAGGACAGTAGTAATGAAATGAATGAAGTGATGCTTCTTCAAACCATCAAGTACGTATGGGCGTAAAGGTAGTGATCAGTGACGCACGTCTTCGCGCTAAACCTCACTTCTGAAATGAACTTTCAAATTTTATCACGTACAATTTCCCATCTACCTGACTCTTGTCGAGCATAATTCCTTTGACCGCACAGCTAATGGCTTCTCGAGTCTGCCCAAATTGGTAGGAAGCCATACATATCTTGATCCCACGGGTATCTGGTACCTCGTATCTCAAGTCCGTTCGAAAGGTCAACCTCACCGCACCTCATCCGCTTACATCAACGCCAACATGGAGGAAAGTAACCGGTACGTCAAACACGGTGCCGTCGGAGCACCCTACCTCCCCCCACATTTGAGGGGAAGAGCCCAGAAAATGCAAGAAAAGCCATCTGATAGTCCCTGCGTCCTTCCTCATCTTAGGGGACTCGGCCCAAGTAAGCAATCTCTTGACCCAACTCGGAAGGCTTGGGCAACCAAGTCTGACACAATTGTGACAGGACAGAAACGCGCTACCGGCTTCCTAGATCTTGCTGGCGAAGTTCGAAACAAGATATACCGCTATGCATTGACAGCGAAGCACAATAAACCACAGAAATGCGTCTGGTCAGGAAAGCTTCCGCATGAAGGCCAGACATACAGCTTCGCGACTGGCCTGCTTCGTATCAATCGGCAAGTCTATCACGAAGCGTCAAGCATTTTCTACGTCGAGAACGGCTTGGTATTCGTGCGAGAATGTCAGACCCATGGCTTTCATTGCAACGCTCTCGAATCAATTCTAGGGCGAAACGTTCCTGCAATAGCCATGACGAGGAAGGCTTCCGAATGCACCCGAATGGCTATGATCTACCAATTTGGTAGCCGTGACATAATGCCCACCGGCTACCTGGAGATACAAATTGTGATCGCTGCAAAAGATTTCGAGTTGTTTGCTTTGATTGCACTCGAGATGTCACTGTCTTTAGTACTGCCGCTGGCGGTCATGTATTCGGTACAAGCGACCGAAGGCCCATGTTCTCCGTCCAAGGCTACTAGACAGGAGCTCTTGATAGGCTTGAGTATTCCTAGGGGTTTGAAGACGGCGTTGACAAACAAGTTGTCCTTGCAACAGCTCTCGCAAGGCCCGCGCTTCACGGAGTATTTGAAAATCGACTGCGAGACTTTGCCAGGGAGAGTGGAGGCCAAGGTTGGGGATGGAAGTTATCCATCGGCACTGTTCTATTTCCAAAAGCTGGAAGAGTTTTGGGTCCGAGAGCTGAATCATAGTAAGCTCAGGCGATGGGGCCGTTGTGCTCTACCCGTCATCAAATGGAAATCAAGGTACGCTGAGGCCCTGCGAAAGGCTGGGCACGACACAGTGGCACACGAAGTGGTCAAGTCCGCGATCTCTATGTGGCAAGGACGGGATGTCCCAGGAATCACTCAAGTCCTCCAGTCTGAGATCTGTTGCTTGCGAGCGCGACTTGATGAAATCCCTGGATCACTCTCCAAGATGCGTCATGCCCTATTCTGGTTCGGAGAGGCGCTGCGTTACGATCCAAGCAACGCTGCCCTGGGCGACGACATCGAACGTGTTGAGAAAGAAATCTTCGTACTCGATAGCTCGAATTGGTGAGAACAAGATTTGCTTAAGATCGGATGGGCTATGTTTGTGAGAGACGGCAGAATGAGACTGTGATAGCATATGCTTCAATCGTGGCACTGGTCTCGCGCCCCGTGCGGAGTCTGTTCTGTTGCAGGTTTCTAAGGGACCCTTCTGTCGTCTCGAGGACTTCGAATTTCTATAGGCAGGGTGAAACTTTGAGACCGGGAGCTTCATTTATGGCACTGGTCTCCCGCCCAGGTTGCTAAAGGACCATTCTCTCTTCTCGTGGACATCAAATTCCCATAGGCAGGGTCGGACTGTGGAACTGGATGCCTGAATCGTGGCACCGATCTCCAGCCTCGTCTGGAATCTATTCAGTTGCAAATATCCAAAGGCCTCTTTCCTTGGTCCATGGACATCGAATTTCCATAGGCAGGACAGGACCCAATAAATGGACGCTTCAATCATGGCACTGGTCTACTGCCCTCTCCGGAATCTATTCAGTCGCAGGTCTCCAAGGGACTCTTCCCTCGTCTCGTGACGTCGAATTTTCAAACACACCATAGAACGGACGAAGAGGTGTAAAAGCCCTACCAGAACCTCAGCGCAGATACAACGATTACGCATCGCGACATGTAAAGGAATTGAATGCGATCGGAATGTAGCAAGGCCAACTCTATTTCTTCTAAAATTGAACAGAAATGTACACGAGCAGCAGCATCAGATTTCCAAACCCAAAATTCAGACACAACAAGAGACACTACAACCTACATATCAAAACACCCCACGGTCCAAAATAGTGCCTAGTTCCCAATCCCAAAAAGCACATTCACTTCTTAACCTTCTTCCCCCCCAAAAGCCCATCCAGCGTCCCCTGCCCCTTCCTCTTCCGCCTCCCCCTCCCCTCCTCCACATAATGCCCACCCTTACTCTCCCCCCCCACCTCCGCCGCCTCCCCCTCATCCTGATCCACGCCCATATCCCCACTCGCCTCTTCCCCCCTCTTAACCTTCTTTTCCC
>JAABUL010001217.1_pt1 | contig 49973 bp, 58 predicted proteins | sample 5559151 | NCBI WGS metagenome assembly JAABUL01 (sample SAMN10711876, study PRJNA513368) | rock metagenome | isolation source: Antarctica rocks | place: Antarctica: Victoria Land, Pudding Butte sud
AATATTGGAATATAATATTGGAATATAATATTGGAATATAATATTGGAATATAATATTGGAATATAATATTGGAATATAATATTGGAATATAATATTGGAATATAATATGAGTCAATGAATATTTAAAATTAAAACCTTGATACTTCTTATTTACTCAAGCCGAGTCATTCACAATATCCCTCAACACAGGCCTTCTCCCCAACAGCGCTTGCATATTCAATTTTCCCTGCTTAGCTGGCATCCTTCTGCCCAGCATATTCTCCTTGCCCTTGCCCAGCGCAAACTTGCTAGTGTCCACTGCCATCGTTTCCTTCTCCTCGGCGCTTCCTCTGCCAGAGGACAACGTAGCCATCTCCTCCCAAACATGCCCTTCGCACGCTCCAGGCGGCAGATTGTAGCACCAGCCTCTTCGATCCATCAAGGTTATCATATCCCTTAGTAGATCATTACCTACCAGCGTGCTTTTACTTCCCAAAATAAGTAATTTCGTCCTCGCCCTCGTCAACGCAACGTTGATTCTTCGCCAATCTTTCAATAGCTCACCGACGACTTTAGAGTCGTTGCTGTGTACAAGACTCAGTATCACGACTTCTTTATCACGGCCCTGGAATTTATCAGCGGTGTGCATCTCGACGCCGGAGCGGTGACGGAGTGACTGTTTGATGAGCGCGAGTTGGGAGCGGTAGGGCGTGATGACGCCGATGTCTGTAGGTTTGAGACCGACGGTGAGCAGGGCCTCGACGAGTTGCGTGGCGAGTGTAGCTTCTGTGGGGTTCGTGATCCGTGAGCCATTTTCGAGGACTTCGCGTGACTGGGGTATGAGTCCGTCGGTATTTACGAAGCAGGCTTTCAATGAAGGGTCGAGAAGGTCGCGAAGCCAGCAGGAGCTGCGGCTTGGATTGGTACAGATTGTCTTCGCGTCGGCAGCGAGTATGCTCATAGGGTTGTGATGGTGCAGTCTTAACGCAGCTATGTTGGGGATGCTGATAGAGCGAGACGCGACGGCTGAAGTTCCGCATTTGAGACGCCCATCGTAGATGAGAGTGTTACTCAGCGTCATGACGTCTTCGCACATGCGATATTGATGCTCGAGATTGGTGACCGAGGCAGGATGATTATCTGACAACAATTTGAACAGGCTGATATCCAGGCCGCCTGCCAAAGCCTCCTTGTTCTGAACGAGAGGAGGAAGCTGGTAGTGATCGCCCACAAGAATGAAAGTCCTCGCCATTCGAATGGGCCCTAAGCAGACAGGAAGGGTGATCTGGGATGCTTCGTCCACGATGCAGTAGTCAAAGATTCGCTGATTGAAAATGGGGTGCTTTATTCCAAGGCAAGTAGTCGCGACAATGGGTTGAGTATAGCACCTTTTCAGATCTTCAACAGAATTGATAGGTTTGCCGGCAAGGTCTGCAAATTCCTGAACCTCAGGATGCACCTTGGTAACGGCACCAAGGCGAAAGATGCCAATTTTGTCACTCCGCAGCTTCAGCAGAATATTGTCTACAGCAGTGTGCGTGTAAGATGTGAGTAAGACACTTTTGCCCTGTGCTACAAGAGCACGAATGATGTGGGCGATGGTCGTCGTTTTCCCAGTCCCAGGCATTCCGAGCACCAGGGCGTAGTCCTTAGCACTCATGACTTTCTCAATAGCAGCCTTTTGATCAATATTTAGATCTGCTTGACTTGCTGTACCTGCAAGAACATATGCAGACGCATTGGGCTTGAAAGTGGGAGCCACATTTTCGACGATCAGTCTTCGAAGAGCCTGAGCGTTGAAGACATCTTTCTCCATGAGTCGGATCAAGTTGTTGCGGACCATTGCCATGCCATTGCTGAACTCATCCTTGTCGATTCGGTAGACCACAGGCTCCTCAGGCTGATTAGGGGTAGTGGTCGATTGACTGATACCATCCTCAACAACCTCCATGATACCGACAAACGACTGGTTTCGCTGGTCATCAAAGTTCTTGCCTTTCACTCGAGCGTTGTGTAAACGCCGGTCGATCGTGACTTGAACCTTATGATTTCGTATTCTGGTCACGTATCCATTGGCAAGGGCAAAGTGGCCTTTCTCATCCGATATCACGACCGGCTCTCCGAGTGTGATCTGTGACTCTGTGAAGAGGAAGCCTGGTAATGGCTTCTGCTTAATGAAGCTGTACTGGAACCGATTAATCTTAGGCGCGCCTTCGACCTCGAGAAAAGAGCCTGGGTCAATAACGACTTCGCCCCAACATCTTCCAACCTTTTGACGCTCCAAGCTCCGCATCGACCATAATTCTCTCCGGAACTTGACCACGTCTTTCTCTTCCTTGGTTAATAGGTCGTCCCACTTGCTGAAGAATTGCTGGTGGTTAGGATTGAGATGCTTCACAAGATCATCGAATTTCGCTCCCATACCGCTCGTCTCCCCGTTGCCATCATCGACCATTTTGTGGTAGATGAAGCAAGGAGTCTGTGCGTAGCACTTGCCGCAGACATACGGTCTTTTAATCATTGGAGGGAGCTCAACGCGGTGTCGAACGTACGTCGCCAGTTCGTTTCGCTGCATGATCATAGGCACCAGCTCATGTCGGATTGTAGGAACGTTGGAGATCTCGGAGGTCTGCATGTAGTACAGAATACCAGAAGCGATCTCAACGTCTGGATATGAGTCTATCAGCAAGCACAACGATTACGATTTGCAGAGGGCATCATTTACCATATCTATCAGATAGCAGAAGCGTATAAAGTGACGTTTGCGCTTTGTGTGCTGCACTTTGATGCTTGCCTGTTTTCAACTCCAAGGGAACAGTCAACGTCTTCTCATCGTCCCCGTCTTTGAGGAAAACCTGCACTGTTGCATCGACATTTCCTTTCAGACCATAAGTTGGCGACCATACTTTCTCTTCGACTTCAAGGAGCTTATTGACGGCCATAAGTGATTGTGCCCCGTTCCGGTCTTTGACGAACGCGTTGGGCTTCACCATGGTTAGCTGCGGAACTGCTTTTCAATCCCAAGGCTTACCTTAGGTTTTGCCGAAACGAATATCTCTGCCCACGCCTGCAAATTGACCACCCTGGTCTTGAGCTGTTCAACAGCCATGGTATGCTCAATCTGGACCTCAAACAGGGTCTCTAGGTACTGTGTAGCTAGATTATCAATAGTAGTAGCCATGAATTCATCATCCCACCGATTGGCCCTCATCGCTTCCTGGAAGATTTCGTGTAGCATGTGCCCGTATATCGTCGACTGATTCGCATCGCTTGTGGCCTTGACGCGGTCCTGCAATACTGCCTTCCGAGTACATGTGAAAGAGTCTCCAACAACAGTAGATGAGATGAGATGATCAGGATGGAGGATTAGCAGATTCTGAGCGTTATCCACAATACACTGGCCATAGCGATCGAAATCTCCAATGAGATGTATGAAAGCCTCGGGATTGCAGGGACTCTCAGTCCACGCTTGTCGTAGTAGAATTACTTTGCTAAGCCTGGTTCGTTCACACTGGACCGAAAGGACCTTCTGAAGTTAGTTATTGATTGAATGACAAGACTTTGGGTCCGGCTACCTTCTCTGGTCGTGTACGTCCATTATTGTCATCATACGTTGATTCTACTACGGCTCTAATTACGTATCGTTGTATTGCGAGAGGCTTTCTGTCATGCTTCCGTTGTTTAGCTAGCTATATAGAGGAGCCAAATCTGACGGTACGTACAGACGATTGAGGTTGTGGTTCGTGCGGTGTCTTGGTCGCTTCAGCACACTCGGCAGCAATATGCTCAAAATCAGAGTCGCTGCCAAAGTCCTCATCATCGGAAAGCACTTCGACTTCAGCTACCGTTGCACTCTTCCGCGTCAACTTAGCACCTTGATATGAATCTATTATGGTATGCGCCCCGGCCGGGTCTGCAGTTTCTCGGTCTTTCCGGGCCTGGTGCTGTACTTGAGAATCGTACTTGGCGCAGACATCTTCTAGGTCGGCGGCAAAGATGTCGGTCTCATCATCGTCAAATTCATCATTCTTCGGGGGTAACACCTTCACGGAGGAGGAGGATATGTCAGTTGGAAATGATAGATTCGAATAGTCTTCATCCTTCTTTTCCGCTGTCCCGTGAGAATTATGAGCATTTTCTTTCTCTAAGCCTGCCGCAGCGTCTATCGCTACAGCACCCAGGCCTGCTCCTGAATCTCCGACTGCACAGGGTAGCTTTCTTGATTCAGTCGAATTCGGCCTATTCGTTTGGGTATGTGTGTCAATATCCTCCATCATTTCTAGATCAAGATCGTCGTCATCGAAATCCGAAGAGTCAGCTCTCTCAAGGCTCGCAATCTCCTCGTCAGATAGTACAAGCGGTCGAACACCAGTCTCCCTAGGGACGACGGCCGTTTGGCTCAGTACAGTGACAACAGCGTCAATAGCTTCTTGGCTTGCTTGATCTGGGAGCTCATCATTCTTCCTGGGCGACGACGGAGAGTCATCCCTTTCTGCTCCAGGCGAAGACCTAGAAGGCTCGGATGATGAATAGTTGCTATGACGCGCAGCTGGCTTTACGAGGCCGTCATGTATCTTGTCGACAAGCAAGCTAACCCTGGACATCTTCGACCTCTCAACATTGCCACTCCAATCATCTGCATCGATGGGTATGCCGGCGGGGGTTCTTTGGCTGGTATGATGAAACAATTTCCGCCTTTTGGCTACTGACGTAGGCCACTCAATACAGCTCAACGATCTCCGAAGTCCACCGATATCTTTTTGCAAGCAACTTGCGGGTGTCTGAGGTGATGACGAATGCATTAGGTGGGTGAATCCGCCTCCAGCAGGAGCTGTGGGTGACCGGCGCTCAATGGTATCCGTATTCAAGGAATAGCGAGTCCATAGGTCATCTGCAGGGTCTGCTTTGGGTGTTCGCAATGCCCGTTGTAATGCTTGCAGGTCGGTTGCCTTCAATTCGTTCACGAAATGATTCGAAGTCTCATTCTGAGATGATGAGGCCGGAGACGAACTATGGGCTCTTTTTCGTCCTTTTCTGGTGGGGAGAGAGTTCGAGGGATTCGAGCCTCGAGGCGAGTTTTCCCATAATACTCGCTCGATGGGCGTGAGGTTGAGGTGTCCACGGGAAGTGTCTTCACCAGTAGCTAGAAGGTCTGCGAGGGGAAGCCTGCCCAACGGGGTTTGGGGGCACTCTCTGAGATCTTTCGTTGCAGACCTCTGCGATAGAAGCTGTGGCGGAGGTATCATCTGTAGATCTGCCGTGTCTGATCCATCAGGAGCGTTCTCTTTGTCGGCCTCGGCCGTCATTGCAGTAGATCCAGCATCTTTCTGCTCATACCGGAAGGCCTTGAGCTTGGATTTCGACTGCGATGATGCTGCTATTGGAGCCATGTTGGGTGGGAACCTAGGAGGAGGTTCGGCTGGTCGACGTATGTCATTTGGCTTCCTATCTTGACGCCAATATGGACGAGCCTACGAGAAGCTCTCAGCTGGATTCCATGTAGAGTTGCGTCGAAAATTGAGCATACCTTTGTGTCCTGATCGAAGAAAGATTTCTGTCGGTTCGCCATAGCCGGGCTTAGTATGTAAAATGATGTCCGCTGATTGGCAGGCTTATTGGACGATGCCCCGCGTTGAAGGCGACTTGTTGTGATCCACGTCCGAAAGCGCGTCTGAGATCGATTAGGTAGCGCGTCAACACGTGACCCAAATCGGTGGACCCTGAAAGAACTCTCCGACACTTTGTTCAGATGCAAGAGAAACTGCTATTCAATCCTGACATAAATTTCAGCGCGCCTTCCCTTGTAACAAAATTGAGGACCTTTCTAGACACAATTGGATCTTAATAACCGACATCTTCTCTTCAGCTTCCCCTCTCATCCCGCCATCATGTCGCAAGACAAGCCTTTACCGTTCGTCTACCAATTCGCTGCTGGTGCTGTGGCCGGAGTATCAGAGGCAAGTGCTGCCTAAATCTATCATTGCAAGGAGACATAGCTAATGATATAATATGTCATAGATCCTAACAATGTACGACCACAAATCGCTGCCCTCTTTGGAATAAAGCCAAACTTACGGGGTTTTAGGTATCCCCTCGACGTCGTTAAGACTAGAGTGTAAGCTGTCGACGATTTTCCAGCTATCGATAAGCTAATGCGCCATGGCAGGCAGTTGCAACAAGGCAAAGGCGTTGGCGAGGAATACTACAATGGCATGGTGGACTGCTTTAGGAAGATCGTCAAGAATGAAGGTTTCTCACGGCTGTATCGAGGAATAACGGCGCCTATATTAATGGAAGCTCCGAAACGGTAACATCTTGACTGTCTCTTGCGTTCCAAGCAATAGCTGAGCAGTTCGAACAGAGCAACCAAATTCGCTGCAAATGATGCCTGGGGCAAACACTATCGCAATATGTTCGGCATGGCCAAAATGAATCAGCAATTGTCCATCTTGACAGGGGCATCTGCCGGTGCAACAGAAGCCTTTGTCGTGGTCCCTTTCGAGCTTGTCAAGATTCGACTGCAGGATCGTGCGTCTGCTGGGAAATACAACGGAATGGTTGACTGCGTCATGAAGATAATCAAGCAGGAAGGTCCCTTGGCCATGTACAATGGACTCGAAAGTACGCTATGGCGGCACATTCTATGGAACGCAGGTTATTTTGGTTGCATTTTCCAAGTCAAGTCGCTGTTACCGGACGCAAACGGCAAGGGACAACAGATCCGAAATGATCTGATAGCTGGTGCAACTGGAGGAACAGTCGGTACAATTTTGAACACGCCAATGGATGTGGTCAAGTCCAGGATACAGAACTCACCAAAGATATCCGGTTCTGTCCCGAAGTACAACTGGGCCTGGCCCGCCCTTGGGACAGTAATGAAAGAGGAGGGGTTCGGCGCGCTGTATAAAGGCTTCGTGCCCAAGGTGCTCAGGCTGGGCCCTGGTGGTGGTATCTTGTTGGTCGTCTTCACTGGTGTCATGGATTTTTTCAGGAAGATGAGAAGCGACATATGATCGGCTGCCACATTGAATACTTCCTGCAATATTATTGGTGTTTCGGACGAGAGATGTAGGAAAGACATCGCTTCAGAAGGTCGAATCTTATCCAATGGCCAATTCCTAATTCATTCCAGTCGCTGCCTCACGGTTCTTTCATCGCTGCCAGCACCTCTGACAGCGTCCTTGATCAATTCTCTCAACTGTCTTTGCCCCTCTTCTCCTTGAAAGTCTTCCGTAGCCGCAAGTTCTTCTATTCTTTGTCTGAATTCGGGGTCGACCTCTGAGACGTCGCCAATTGATTGCTCATCCTCCAAACTTCCCAAGTGCATTTTCACATTTGGAGGCAGAGGTGGTGGATGGTGTCCATGTGAAGGATGATCCATCGAATCATCGCCAGTCGTCGGAGCACTTCTAACTCTTGACTCTCTCAGAAAGTCCGCGATAGTGACATTGTCCCCCTCGGCCTTGATCTTCTCCTCCGCAGTCATCCCTTCGACATTTTTGACCTTCTGATCGGCCTTCAACTCCTCGAGCAAACACTGCGCAGCTTCAACGGTTTCTACAACGAATAGGGGGGTCTCGCCGTCTTCATCTTTGATGTTGACATCAACATGAAATTCGTTGACTAAAGTCCTGAGCAGATCAAGATGATTGTAGGAGGCCGCGGCGTGGAAAATAGAGTAGCCGTGTGCATCTTGCGAGGAAGCCAAAGAAGGATTGGAGCGCAGAAGTGGTAGTAGATGAGGGCTGTTGTCAGCAGCGAGAGTGAAGGGGTTCTGTTGTGCCATCTTTAGTCAATATGGAAGTAGGTAATCGAGAGCGCCGTGAGCAGATACTTTAAGGTGACGAGCAACAGAGCCAACCGCGAAGCCCGCAATCGTAGGGATGGTTCCGCCCGCAACCTACTAGTGGCCAAGCCCTGTGGGGCTTACGCCCCACAGGGCTATTATGTCCGGGGGCCAGCTCTAGGGTCAAACGGGTGAATTCAATTCTGATAAGATCTTCGCGAAACGCGGAAGATCATGAAAACTTCTGAGGAGATATGATGATGAGCGTGGACCACTGGTAGGTACAGACCCCTAAAACTAGTAGATGATTCCTTCTAGACTTCGGACTCATGGGTCTCGTCAGAAGAATCCAACGGTCACATTTGACTGGAAGCTACTGCGAGAGGAAGGTGTGGGGCGCAGTCGATTCCTGTTGACGCAGGCTTTGACTCATAAAGGGTGATGCTCGTCCGTGGTGTACTTGAGCGCAGGTTCTTCACCTTGATCCTAAAATTTCCCACAACGACACAAGAGCGGCCTACAGTTTGCCAAATTACCCGTGTCTGTCAGTTCCAAAAACATTGGACGAAAAGAAGCATGGCTTCCCAGGAATCAACACCGTATGCTCCCCAGGACATCCAAGAGGTTACTGCCCTTGTCAAAAGTCTAGAATCTAGTACGAAAAAATTCGGAGGAGGGCGGAATAGCGCTGCTGCGAAGAAAAATACCTACCAAGTGGCAGGTTTCGACAAAGGTGCTGGTTCTGTCGACTCATGGCAATTTAGAGATTGGGACTACAAGCGTCGTGACCTTCCAACATACGCTCGTGGCCTCTTTACCTACCGGAAACGGGATGGTACCCCAGAAATTGCCATACGAGGATACGACAAATTCTTCAACGTCGGAGAGGTACACGAAACTAGGTGGGAGAATGTTGAGTCCATGACTCAAGGACCGTACGAGCTCAGTGTCAAAGAAAACGGATGCATCATCTTCATATCTGGTCTTGAGGGAGATATCCTCCTAGTCTGCAGTAAGCATTCCACGGGAGCGCGAGCCGACGCCGACTTGAGCCATGCTGTCGCTGGAGAGCGTTGGGTAGACAAGCATCTGGGAGCAATTGGAAAAATAAGAACCGATCTAGCAAAGGAGCTGAGGAAGAGGAACGTCACCCTGGTCGCCGAGCTTTGTGATGATCAGTTTGAAGAGCATGTACTTGCCTATGAGCCCAAAGATGCGGGGCTCTATATTCATGGCATGAATCTTAACCTACCGGAATTTGCAACATACCCTAGCGAGCTTGTGCATCAATTCGCCGATCAATGGGGGTTTAAGAAAGCACAGTACCTGATGAAAGATGACGTTGATTCGATGAAGACATTCCTATCTGAATGTGCTGAGACTGGATCCTACGCAGGTCGAGACACCGAAGGCTTTGTCATACGATGTAGACGCACAGATCCTAAACCCAGTGGAAGCCATCATGATTGGTTTTTCAAATACAAGTTCGAAGAGCCTTACCTTATGTACCGTCAATGGCGCGAATGCACCAAGGCTATCATTAGCGGCAAGCCCCCAAAGTACAAGAAGCACAAACAGGTCACAGAACAATATCTACAGTACGCCCGACGCCAGCTTGCCAAGGATCCTTCCATTGGCAAGGATTACCAAAAAAACCATGGCATCATTGCCATGCGGGACGGTTTTCTGCAGGAACTGGGTCTGACAGGCTCCCACATCATTCGACAAGAGGAACAGGAGGAGGGCGGTCTGGGAGAAATCGTCACCAAGAATGTCATCTTGCTCCCAGTTGCTAGCATTGGGTGTGGCAAGACGACCCTGGCGATCGCTCTCACTAAACTCTTCAACTGGGGTCATATCCAGAACGATAACATCACTGGAAAGGTCAACCGTCCAAAACAGTTTACATCTCAAGTCTGCAATACACTCGCCGCCAAACCTGTTATGATTGCGGATAGGAACAACCATCAAAAAAGAGAGAGGAAGCAGATAATCGACGACGTGCTTAGTATCATCCCCGATGCTCGATTAGTCGCGTTACATTATGTTCACGACCCTAAATCAGAAATGCTACCAAAGATACGCGAGGTGACACAAGATCGAATTTTTGCTCGTGGTGACAACCACCAGACCATCCAGGCTGGGAGCAAGTCAAAGCCAGAGATCATCGGTATCATGGATGGCTTTCTAAGCCGATTTGAACCCGTGAATCCCAACTCAGACCCGGACGATGGGTTTGACAATATTATTGATCTTGACGTTGCGTCATCCTCGCGGAAGAATCTTGAGATTGTGGTATCAAATCTTCATGCTATGTATCCCAAGCTTGTCGAGAACATGCCAAGTTCAGAGAAGCTCGATGAAGCGATAGAGGCAGCACTCAGCGACTATAAGCCGGACATCAAGCATGACCTGAGCTTCAAGAGCAACAAGAGAGACAAGCCAGATCAGAGGAATGGAGCTCTAGCGCACCAAAATAGCCAGCCCCATTCATCAGAGTTACAGCCCAAACCTCCCAAACTTGAATACTTCGCTGTCAAGGTCCCTCCGACCGAAGTAGTATCCGTCCTTGACAAAGTCTTTAGCCGGCTCCCTCCCGAAAAGGCGAACATGTATCGCCAGCTTCAGCAGTCTCGCCGCATCCAACCTTCCTTCCATGTCACGCTGATGCATCGTGCATCAATCCCATCTAACCCAGAGCTCTGGTCGCACTTGACAACGCTGCATGCCAACACCCTTTCGAAGCAGTCTCAGGATTCTTCGACTCGATCTGCTGACCCGTCGATCGGCGAGTGCCGTGTACGTCTAGAACGAGTGGTCTGGGACGATCGTGTCATGTGTATAGTAGCGAGGCTGCTTGACGAGGGATGGGAGACTGCGAATGAGGTTGCCCATATGACTGTGGGGACTGCGAGTCAGGACATCAAGCCGAAGGAGAGTAATGATCTATTGCAGAGATGGCTAGAGAAAGGGACGGCGACAGGCATTGAAGATTGTGAGATTGACGGCCATGTGGAAGTCCAGGGCAACGCAAAAGCTGTGATGCAACAGCACCAGCGATGACAATGCGGGAAGTAGTTCCAGGCGTCATATGTTTATTGAGGGAGCATACCGACCATTTGCATTTTGCAGTTGCTTCAGCGGAAAAGTACCAAGATACCACTCATTGTAGAAATAGCACAACATCTTCACTCGTCTCAGCCCTTGTCATGACTTGGTGAGATCATTGACTTGGTGAGATCAGATCATTTCACCAAATTCCACTTTGTCATCACAGTCCCGCAGTAAGACTGATGAAAAGTTCAAAGCAGAGGTTTATATGCACCAGCAACAGGAAGCTCGTCAACAATCTGACAATCTAATAAGACTTGAGGAAAACTAATGCGAAAAGGACTGAATACCCTAGGTATCCAACGGCAAAATTTGGTCATTTATGTTCCAAAGGAAAGTTATCACTCCCACCACAATCGATCTAGACATGTCTCTAATTATGTCGTAGGCTCATGATGCACCCACAGGCTCGAAACGTGTTGAACTCAACACTAGATTGGACGTTGTATCTTTGTTCACCTAATATCGGATCATACAACAAGAAATACAAAGAAGCCAATCCACCTGTTGCCTAAGGTGTGGTGCGGTTCTCTTTTGGGGTGCTTTCGTCAATGTGACATTGTTTTCTTACTTTTACAATCACGAGATGCTATTTTATAATATCTTGGTTGATGTGATTGAGAACCTCACGCGCGCGGCAATATATGTGCATCCCGATTGGTTGTATCACACGATGAGCAAGCCCTGAGTGTCCGTTGTGGTACGCAGTCTTTCAGTCTTGCGTCTTCGTCTTTGTGTAGAAAAGCGCTTACTGCTTAGCCGAGTGTTAGACTCCGATCGTAGGTTTTGCTTCTTGCTAGAGTCTCTTTTCTATCCTGTTGCGTTGAGCTTGAAGGACGCTGGTGGGGTACTAGAGGTTATGGGCGGTGTTGTTGTCGGGCAGACGCTTGAGGGACTTACGAAAGCGGGGTTTCTGGGGAGTTTGGGAGGATGGTGAGGGTTATGGGATACTGATCATAGGACGGATGTATGTCCCCTGCCTTAGAAGGTTTTGAGGTGTTAAGTAGGATGAAGAGTTTCGAACACAATCGAGGAAAGATAGGCCTCGACAGTTGTTCTGACTCATATGATGGAAGAGTCGAACTGTCCTGAACCTATACTGGGCCCCTCGCAACTTCGACACAGCCCTCGCTCAAATGTCCATATGGGATATGGGACAGCCTACGAAGACTTTCCTTCCAAGCCGCCGACAAAAGCTCATGGTATGCAAACCCTCGCAAAAGTTCACTCCCCACTCAACCCAACTCGCTAGACGAAACCCCTTCTCCCACATCACGCCCATCACCAATCTCACACCTCAACCTCCTCCTCACCTCCTCCTCCACCTCCCTTCCCTCCGCCCCCACAACCTCAATCTCCACCCCCCCAAAAAACCTCAACATCGCAACAGCCTCCTCCACAACCTCCCTCCTCCTCCCTTTCCAAACCCCATCAACACCTACCCTCACACATCTCAACCCCCTCAACTCCCTCGCTATAAGCGGAAACCCCGCCTTCCACAGCTTCAATTCCCTCGTCTGCGGTGTAGGCGTCAACGATGCCATCTCGAATGCTACAACACAGATGCAGCTGCGCGCGTAGGGCGAGAGGGAGGTGAGGTGTTGGAGCGCGAAGTCGTGGGTTGTCCAGCTGGGCCAGTGGAAGGTGGAGTGGGAGTAGAGGAGGGGGAGGGCTTCGGTGTAGATTTGGCGGGAGGTGAGGAGGAGGTTTAGGCGCCGGGGGGTGGGGGACGGGGTGCCGATGATTGTTGTGGGGGGAGGGAGGAAGGCGTGGTGGTAGATTTGTAGGCGGAGGTGGGCGGGAAGGTGGAGGAGGGGGAAGGGGGGTGGGTCGGGCATGGTGGGTGGTGAGTGTTGAGTTTGGGTTGTGGAGGGGGGCTCTTTTGGTGTGTTTTTGGAATCGTTATTTGAGTTGGGTGATGCGTATGTTGAGATGATGGGGACACTGAAGTAAAATGTGCCATATTTGATGATAGTAGTCTTTGTGGAAGTTTGCCCGTATGCCGTTGTTCAGGATGTCAAGCTGTAATCGAATAATGAACGTTGTTCTTAAAAACCCTTGATTGATCACCCGCATGTTATACATCTGCCTGGATTTTCTGCTTGCGCAAATCTCTCAGTTTGAAAATAGGATTGCTTAAGGAGGCCATTCAGTTGTAAATAACAAGGCGCTTCTTAGTATGTCTGTCGCGATGCCCGCAATAGGTTTATCCTGATCCAGATCCTTGCCATACAGAGATATGAGCAAACGCAATGCTCTAGGCTGTGTCGATGTTGGGAGGGGTTGAGTGTAGAATTGGGACAGATTGAATCTCTTGTTATGGGTCGAAACTTTGTCGAAGGACTGTGATTGCACCAAAGGTCCTGAATACAAATATAGGCGATAGTGAAGGTTTGGTCTAAGATTAGCCATGAGATGGGTCTCTTAGGGCTCACTGGTATAATCGATTCGCTTGATCCGTGCTTGTATTACATTTGCCTCATTAGATATTGAGTCCTCATAAATCCACCTTATCACCATGACAACAAAGTAACAGGAGTCAACAATTTGGAAACGAAGACAAAAGCCATACATCGCTGACAAAGATAGCATGGTAGTCCTACTGCGGGAAATGAGAATGTTCATTGAAGAATTGAATTGCAGCAACAGAAATGGAGAGAAGAGAGAAATCGACGACGCGGAGAAGCCACGATACCACTTTCATAAGATCAAGATCATCTCAATCACATACGCTGCTCATCTACAGGGTTGCAGACAGAAATCTTCTCAGCCGTTGGAAATAGTTGGAACCGTTGGCGAGGGTTTGGAAGTCGTTGCACCAAGGATGAGGCGTGATAGAATCCGAGAGAATTATCACTGGGCTGAGTGACCCTTGCCGCCTGATCCAGAGCGGAGTTCAATCAAGACGTGGCATGGCGGATGTTGAGCGTGGAGCATGGTTTCGATCCAAGGCTTGACATAGGTGCTCCCGGGCTCCGTTTCATCGTATCGTGAATCCGCTGCTACCACTCGATAGGTACTGAGCCACGAGACTGTGGAAGATGGCGCTGTGAGGTTGGGGACCCGGTTGAGATGAGTGCCCTAGGTCAAGGATAGAGCGTGGGAGCTCTGCGAGACAGAGCGGGCTGTTGACAACGCTTACCGGGTGTGACGACCAAAGCGGAAGAGAGAAGATACAATGGTTTCGGACGTGTGTCCTTAAGGATGTGGTGTAGCAATGATCCATCCAAGGAGAGGAAAGCATCTATCGTCCAGATGGGTAAGGCTGGAAAACGCCTCCCGAAATGTACTAGTGCGAAACTGCAATGATTTTTGCCGTTGCCCGGATCTCCAGTAAAAACATGATACGCCAAACGCCGTGGAAAAATTCAAGTGCTTTCCAACGAGGCCGCATCTTCAGTCTTCGCACCTGACGGCATTCTGGGTCTTGCGCCTTTGACATGGAGAACAGTATAGTTGTACCGCAGGCGACGTTTCAAGTTCTTTCCTACCCCAAGTTTGCCTAAGTCTATCGAGGTCACAAATCCCGCTTTGCGTTCGTCGTCTAGGTAAATGTTGACTCGGTTCCGCCACCTCGGAAGATGGACTTTAAAGCTGGTATCGGTTTCTGGAGTAATTAGCGGAGACCGAAATCTACTTGCTATATCCATACTGTTCAGGGTTTCTTCGGTCTCGAAAGATAGATCATGATTCAGCGGATCGTAAACAATTACCCGCGAGTGTTTGTAATCCCAGCTACTGGTCCGATGCCTAGAGCAGTGTTCTTCGGATGCTGTTGAGTTATTCAAAGCCATGAGTTTTGGATTTCGAGGCCCACGATACTGTTATGTGCTGCGCGATGATCGCTGATGTGTATAGAGCGAGCAATCAAACGGGCGACAGTGATTATAGCACAATAACAGAAGGACAGCTTGATGACAGATCGCTGAATGAAAGGAAGGGCACCACGGCCGACTCATATTAAGGCTCATCGCAGACGAGATGTGCATGACACGGCGACCAAACGAAGCATTATGCATCCACTACAAAAAGGAACGCAGGTGGCGTCGCATCAAACGCTGAGACTGCCAGTCAGCTGCGAACCAGTTGCAAATGCAGCTGCCAGTGAGCCTGGCTCCCAGGCCATATCGTGGGGTCCCTTTCGAGATGACTTGGTGGCAGGCGCCTTCGTCAGCGTCATTTCTAAGCCCAGAAGGAACGGCTTCAAGGCTCACACATCAGCTGATCCGCAGTGTCGCATTTATGTATGTTGTATGGCTCTGAAGAGGAAAGGAGCTTCAGTTGCTGCGGACAGTCGATGAACGCTCCCCCCTGGAGATCCCGTCGCTTGGGGCGCTTACCAATGATCTTCAGGGGCCCTACACCCTCTTCTCTTCCATTCGCTAAACGTCTCCCCATCAAGCATGGACAGGGCTTCTAGTCCCATCTGGTCGCAGCAGAGCTGCTCCCACCAGCCCTCTCACAACTAAAAATGGGTTACAATATTCGATCAATCTCCCGGGCGTCAGTGCTCATGATCCATACCGTTTATGGCAGTTTATCAGCTACTCCTACGACGTTGCATGCATCTGGGCGCTGGAAGACATCCATACCAGGTGGGAAATCTTCTTACCCCCACACCCTATCTTGCAAAATGCTACCACCTCAAGTGCTCAATTGACCGAGAAACGATTGTGGTGTCCGCCGAGCCGCCTCCTTTCACGAACACCTCCAACTCTCGACAGCACTTCTGCAGCCTCGTCCTAGCCTGATAGCCTGGTTGCCAGAACGCAGATATTCAGTTAAAATGGCTGACATAGCTATTGCGTGGATTGTTTGCGCCCCATATGATAGTATGCTCTCGCTTTTCGCAATCGTCTGTGATCATTATATCTGCATATTATATTCGAAGCTCATTTTCATGTCTTCCTCCAGAGACGGCCTACGTTCACGCTCCGCCCCTGCATCTGGGAATCCACGTAACCAGGAAAGCCGAGAAAGAGAAACTCAGTTCTTGTCCGTCAATCGGAGCACTACCCGTGGCGGTCTTACCTCAAGTACACTACGTCAGGAGCCAACCAATTCCTCTTCGGGCTCTTCGCGCAATGACTACTCGTTTATTTCACGGACAACCCCGACTGTTGCGATATCGTTGGAGAATGGAACGAAAGTAAATTCAGAGATTACTTCGGCTGCTCCGAGTTCCGCTGCCTCCACCACGAATGATCCATGGAAACGAAAGACATTGCTTACACTTGGTAAGTGCAACCGCTAGTCAGAGATGCATATGTATTTCAAAGGCTTGAGGATGTTGGCTAAGGTAACATCAGACGGTGGCGGTATCCGAGGATACTCAAGCCTCCTAATACTGCATGCTGTAATGATAGAGATTGCAACCATAGAGCAAACAGAGCCTCAAGCCTCTCATAGCGCGCATCCGTTGACCCCGCGACCTCGAAAGCCTGTGCGAATTTTACGAACCAGAGCTACCGGACATGTTGCCACTGCCTATCCGGATACGACAGTCTTCGGGCCATCGAAGTCATCACACTATTTTCCATCACACTACTTCGACTATATTGCAGGAACGAGCACAGGAGGGTAAGGATTTGCAGCACGGTTGGGTATGAAAAGACTGACCTGGAGCAGTCTCATCGCCATCATGCTGGGGAGACTATCGATGACCGTGGAAGAATGCCTCGAAGCCTATGAGACGCTAGCGGGCAAAGTCTTTGGCCATCCCCGGCTTCTACATATGAGAAATAGCCTATGGCCGAAAGACAAATATGATGGTAAGGTTCTGGAGAGCGTTATCGAGGATATTGTACGACAACGCGAAGGTAGCACCAGTGCTGCTTTCCCTCAGCTCAATGAGGATATGTGCCGCACGTATGTCATCCTTCCCATCCATAAGCCAGCATACTCCAACAATATATTCTGACAGTGCTACAGGATGGTCCTGGCTTGGCAAAAGCGCCATTTCCTGCGCGAACGAGTCGTCTACGTAATCCGTTCATACCATCATCACAAATCCGCCGAACCTAGTGTGATGGAACGGAATCCTGGCAGACATGACAACTATCCGATCTCCCAAGTTGGAAGAGCAACTTCAGCGGCGCCGTTCTACTTCAAGGCCGTAAAGCTAGACAAACATGATCCGAACCTCGAGCTGATTGACGGCGGATTTGGGGCCAATAACCCGTCTGAGGAAGCCTATAGAGAGGTGGGACAGATGAGTCAGTCAGATCCAGATCCTTCTCACCATTTACCCTGTATACTCAGGAACAGCTAATTTCTTAGGTAACAATGACACAAGAGCGGTCCAATTATTGCTCAGCCTCGGCACAGGCAGAAATCTTGAGCCTGATCGCTATCAGGGCACCGGTTGGGCCATGTACCACTCATACGTCAACGCGGCGGCGAAATGGGCCACGCAATCGCAAGGCACCCACGCCACCATGGAATGGTTTACGCAAGGAGTAGCAGACTACTATCGTCTCAACGTGAAGGAAGGTCTTGGAAAGATGAAGCTTGACGAATGCAAAGGCGAAGGAGGTCAGAAGACTCTGAGATACATACGAGCAAAAACCGAACGTTACCTACAACTGCCAGGGACGAGGAAAAAGATCAATACGGTCGCCAAACAGCTAGTAGACATCCGGCGAGCTCGCAGTGGTTATGCGGACGGCGATCGCTGGGAAAGATTTTGTTATGGGGTCGAGTATGCGTGCTGCGTACAACCCTGTCATCGGGGTCGCGAGAGGTTCAAAGAGCGCCAGGACCTTTGCCGCCACATCAAGAACGATCATCCGAACCATAACATCGCCGATCTAGATTCATTGCTCGATCAAGGGAAGCGATTTCCCTTCCATGACGTTCGAGAAAGAGAGCGAACCCCAAGCCGAGAGTCTGACTCCAGCTGAGGGGACGTGACCGCTCAAAATAAACTAACAATTCAGCTGAAGTATTGCATTTCCTAGCCTATGGGCTAATTATGGTTACTCACCCTGGAACAGCAATCTCATACGAGGCAGAGCCCTGCGGACATTCCGGAGTCAGCATTACCACCTTATTAAGACATCGAACAGAGCCACAGAATGGGCAAAAAGCGGCCCGATAGAGGGGACTTCTCCCGAAACACGAATTAATCATCAAAAATGCGTAAGCAATGAAGTGCTCAGAATAGCAATATGGTCTCGTCACATTCAGTCAGTGGACAAAGGTGGTAAGCCAGAAAGGCTGGAATGAAGAGCACTCTACTCAATATCATTTTGCAATCAAGGGGGAAAATTTCAGGAAACTGCCTTACCTCCGTGCAGAATGCTCAAGCGCAATCTGTCGAAAATGTTAGTGTACATCCACGTCTAGATATATCGAAGTCATCTAGAGTAGCAACTAACCGAAAGACTAGTCATAAAATTGTCTCGTACCTCGAACTCTTCGAAATCGGTGCTCTAAAAACATAAAGAAGTGTGTCACAACACGTCTTCGTTCCCACACATTGCACAGACTCAGCGATCATACAGGAATATATGTGAAAGTCGTTCAGCCGGACATCTTCCTTCGCAATAATGCTGTACCAAATAGCGAAATAGATTAGCAACGGAGGCTTGCCGTTTAAGATCAATTTTATTTATGTACCAACGCCGGCGAGCTAGGAAAACGCGGGAAAAAAGGGGCTGGGGGTACCGCATGAACAATGTCTGATACCCACTGATCCAGCGTCGAAGAACTTTCTGGAGACTTCGATCAGCGAATGCGGTCACAGGCGAAATTGCAGACAGATGTTTCTAATAAAATATTGTATTGGAGGTAGCAGGCAGACGATATAGTAGGTGCGGTAAAAGCTTCATAGTGTCTATAATCTTGTAATTGTGAGCAACCTGATCGATGAGGAGAAGAAGCCGTTATCCTCTAATAAAGATCGGTAGATATATCCGCCTTAAAAGCTTTATACCTTGCATGTCAATGTTCGTTCCTTTCAAATTCCAGACGCAGCATCCTTCAGGATCCTTCGTGTGTTGCGGTACTGCGGCTACAGTCTCCATTAAACGACAGCCTGCTGCCTAGCCTGCCAGCCGCAACTGTGCTCTGTGTGCGTGATGAAAAGCTCAGCCTTGCTGTCTTACTCCAGATTCGGTATTATACCGAATAGGATGGCGATCTTCCGTGTACGCTCTTCCATGGCCAATGAGCTTGCAAAATCCTCTGCTTTAAGGGCTCGAAGGTCGTTAAGTTGGTGCCAGCGGGTAGGAGAAAACATCAAGCTAAATCATCCCTGTCGCTACATTACGACCTATGTGTCCTACTTCGGACAAGTACAGTAACAGGCAAGATTCTGCACGCCATATCCAGCATATTGACATTGACACGAACCAGCGCCCTTGCATTTCCCTCCACAGTCCTGGTCCGTGGTGTAGGAGCCTGCGATACACACCGGTGGGGCCACCGAATTTGGCGTCGGTGGTGGCGCCGAAGATGCAGATGGGGTCGGTGCCAATGCTGTTGCAAAGGTGTTGCCAGTAGCGCAAAGGCTTGTGGGAAAGCCGGTCTGAGAAGCGTTGAGTCTGTTGAGGTCTACGTTCTGCGGAGCCTGAATGCATGCGCCCTGAGCTGGTGCGACGCGAACAGAGGTCATTTTGTCGGAAAGGTATTGCTTGACCTGTGTGAAGCCCACCGTTTTCGGGTGAAAGGATCGTACAAAGTCTTTGCCGGTAATTGTCGGCGCGTTTTTGTCGGCGCCTGGGGAAGCATAGTAGATGGCCATGTCACAATCGAAGGCGTAGGCTTCATCTGCTTCGTACTGTGGATCAGAAGCGCAACTGCTTGCATCGTAGTTACCAAAATAAGAAGCAGTGACCGCTGTATCGTCCTGCTCTCCCCAGACGCCGAAGAACCATGTTCTTGGGTCTTGAAATTTGCGGTCTTCGACTCCTAGCTCGCAAAAGCGATGCCCTTCGAAAGAGCGGCTGCCATCTGTTGTGTCAAGACTTCCAAACAAGATTCTGTTTATCAGCCAACCCTTTTCCTTTGCCCCATCTTGACTAAGTTTCTGGTTGGCATAGCTTAGAACAATTGTCCAAAGAAGAACGTTGAAGTCATCCGTTAGTTGATTAAGCTTCCGACGCAGCTCTAAGGTAAGTTTAGGAGGGCTGATAGTGAATGGGATCTTTCCAAATGTCCGGTCGTTGCACCAAGTGCTATCGTCCTCTGCATTAAAGAACTTCGAGTACCCGAGTTGAATGATCTGATAGTGAAAGTCAGCCGGCATCTTGTCGAAGATCTTATCGTAGATGGTGTGCAGATTGTCACGGAACTCTTTGCTCTGGAAAGTGGTCCTAGCGCTAGAACGAGTACGTGAGTTTAAAGTGGTATAATTTAAGGATACTCTGAAAAGTGCCACACATACGTATTAATCTTGTCGTCACAATTTCCGGATCCAATCAGATTCATTAGGCAAGATTTGATGATCTTACTAAATCCAACATCGTTACCTCCAATGGTAAGGACTACTACATCACGTGCCGGATCGTTGGGAATCGCAGGAATTTGGTTGTCTAGCACTTGCGGCGTTTTTGCAGCGGTGCATGCGAGGAATTTAATTTCGTGGTCGCCAGTATAAGGCCAGTCTGTTTGGAGCTGGGGTGCATATGACCCAGTGGATCGCATACATTTGCCCTCATTGCTAGGGTCGGGATCTCCAGCACCAGGTCCCGCCGTGTAAGAGTCACCGATGGCAGCCCAGCGAAATGGAGGATCATGAGGAGTGAATGTATCTTTGATAGCGCGCTTGCCAAGATCTTGAGTGAGACTTCGTCCTGACACCGACACGGACTCTAGAATTATATTAGTATCAATGGAGAAATACTTTGCATTACATACCAGTTTGTAAAGAGATCATATACACCCCCAACACAAGGTATGATATGCGTGTTACCCCAGACACTGTGACATGGTACTTCATCATTTTAGATCTGCAACTTGCAATGGTTATAGTCAAATGAAAGGCTGGTAACGTGGAGTTCTGCAGCAGTCTAGAGCACAACGGTGCTTGAGCTCTGGGGGGAGCAGCTTTGAATGCGAATGCAAGGAAACAGACATCGTTCGCAAAGGATATATAAGTACTCTTGAAATAATGTATCACCATGGAGGCCACAACAGGATAGGCAGTCTATGGCAGTGTTGTTTCGCATCAGTGAGGCGCATGACAGCTGTCACAAACTTGCAGGAAATGGATTCTCTCGAGGAAGGGCTGAGACAGCTCGCTGTAGAGTTTTGCAAACTCCCTGACCGTGGCCTCTATTGCTCTCCTAAGTTGTTTCGCTAATTCTCTTCCATCCTCGATTTGTGAGAAAAAGAGACAATGTCAAAGAGACTAAGCACAACCTTGGAATCGTTGATACTCTACTGGTGCTATCTGGCACCTTCTCGCTGGTGTCTGCACACGTGGGACATTCCTCCTGTCGTTGTCAATATGCTGAAACCGCACAGCCACAGGGTCTCGCATCGAGTATGCCTGCTTCTTTGTTGATTAGATGGCCGTGGTGATGCTGTGTACAAGTGGGATCCTGACAAGAGGGATTGTGAGGATGCTTGTTTCAATCTCCTCGCCACAAAGAGGCAATACAACAGAGGATCAAAAGCCAGTCATGCAGGGGCAAGCACGCAAGTACTTTTGCAGCGACAGCCATCTTGTTGATAGAGCGGCTGAGACGATGTGGCACTGGATAATGATGCATGGCTCTACTTAGGCGAGCCATGACAGGGTAGCCCAGTGCCCCAATATGGCGTTACTGATCTTTCGAAGGATCCATAGCCTCGTGCAAGAATGACGCTGTTAGTTGGATTCACATGTAAGGTGCAGGCATCGACACTTCTAATTCTTGGACCTTCGAACAATCATCTAGGACAGCAGATGACTAGTAATCAAATAGGCGCGATCCATCCTTGGAATCATCTAGATGTTCGAGATATGTAAACAAGGAAGCCGGAAGGCGCGGAGAGAGAAGTTTCACGCTAGCCCAGCCTGGTGGGGCTGAGAGAACAGCGCCTAGGCAACAGGCAGCATAGCGCTTATAATCTTGTAATTCTAACCAACCAAGGCGATGTAGGAAGGAGAACATCGTCCTCTGGGAAGGACAGGTAGACGTCTTCGCCTTGGTCAGGTGTGTACCCTGCATGCAATTGTTGCTTCCGTTCAAGTTACAGGCGTGAAATCCCTTCAGTGTCAGTACTGCGGCAACAGTATCCAACATATGACAGCCTGCTGCCTAATAAGCCGGACGCTGATCATACTTTAATCCTAGAATAAGGGCCATTTGATATTGCCTGATTCCTGTAAGGGATTAGGAGTTTCGAAGTTTCACAGTCTCTGGCTCTCTATTACAATCACAAATTGGACATTCCGCTTCCCTGTATCGTGCTTACTCTCGTCGGTATCCTCCATCGTTGCCGGCTTTATCCTACACCAACTTGTGTTGTCTTGCCAATTTGACATTGTACTCCTACCCATGCCGCGTCGCACCGCACATCATAACGATGCATCGTACGGACACTAGAACCCGCACCTCATTCTACCTCCCATCTCCTGCAACAGCGACGTTTGACTTTTCCACTCCAGACCACATCCGCATCACCGTTCCAAGATCAAGCACCTGGCACACCGACGCTCATTGGCATACTGCCGGTCACAATGAATGCGAAACCCTCGAGGCCGAGCGCGGTACACTGCAAGTCGGCGACTGGAAAGAGCCGCGAACGGGAAGTACTTCCTACGGTTGCAAAACCTATAACTTCAAACCGGACTACTGGACCACCTGGGGGGCCGACGAGCTGAATCTGGGCCGAGAGGAACTCATCGTCGTCCTCGTAGTTGCAAATGAAGGTCTTTACAGGAACATGGCCAGCGCTGTACTGGACGCCGACCTCTTTCCCTCCCTTAACTCCACCCCATACTGGCTACGCGCGATTTTCACTCTGCTGTGGAGCGTTAGGGCACGGAGGTGGTTAATTGCTAAACTACTATACGTGCAGATTCAGGCAATCTACTATAACCATAGCTATTGGGAGTATCATGGTGGAATCAATGTTTTGAGCTGGTGGCAATGGATGCATCCGTTTGATATCGGCGACTACCCCGCTTGGACCGTCGATGTGCAATTCAAGAGCCAGAGGCTGTTCTCACGCGGGGTGCAAGCCTTTTATTATTGGGCCGGCAGGGCGGTGGGGATGAAGGGTGATTATGCGGAGTATAATCCTCGTGTGGGTGGTGGTGAGAAAAGCGAGAAGAGGGGCTTATGAAGATATCAAGCCATTTCGTAGAACAGACAAGTTTAGTTGACTATTAATTTCTTTCCATGTATACGTCGGCCGAATCCAGCGAAACACACAGGCTCTCTGCGTTCCAAGCTAGCTGATCTGATATGATATTAATAATACTCGTTGGTACAACAGCTCATAGATTTAGGGGATAGAATGCGAGGTTGTCCCACGTTGTTCAAAGGAGATACGAAAAAGATGTGACAATCTTTACACTGTCAGTGAAGTTAAGTAGGTTGGCCTAAAGCAGAGCGGTCTTGGAAATAGAATAAGGATGGACCTGAGATTCTGTGCTATTAATGCAAACATTCCACACCAACGTATAGAGTTCAGCAGTGAAAGTGGTGCTCGACCAATAACAGATTAGATGTATTATTGCTTAAAAATGGCAGGTCAGACGCCTATATCACAAAGAATCTCATTCTCGCCTTCCCACCTCCCTCCTCTCACGTTCAATGTCCTTGGATGTTGATGAAAGGTCTGTCGAAGATCAGCCGAATCAGCCATATCCCAGTGCGTTGCAAGATAATCATGTAAAAGTGTACGTCTTACAACATATCTTCTTAGATATCAATCAATCAATCAGCGTCCGCCAAAGCTAGACCGTTGTCAAGGATTATAGCTTAGAAGCAATTGGCGCCGCAGGTTACGCTGCCACCAACATTTTCCTCTTTCGTCGGAATATGGAAAGCTACTCACATATCAGAGTTTCGCCCACCGACCGTGGCTAAGATAGTCTATAAAAATGATCGCTGTGACTAGCATCTTAATCCTTCGACGCAATTAAACCCGGTAGGTTGCCCCCTTGGCGTGCATCACATTTTCCAGGGCATCAGATAAGTCTAAGTTCTTTTAACCCCTTGGGATGAGGCTGAGGCTCGAGTGATGCCAAACGTTGGGATCGCCGGTCCTGGAGAAAGAGTTGTGATAGTCCTTACAAGTGCTCATAAATTCTGACTCAAGCGTGTTAAATTCTTAGATGAGACCTTCTCATCCCCTGAAAAGGGACATAATACCTACACCGTGAATCCATGGCGAGCTCTGATACAACATAGTCTATGTTGTAGCTGCCTGGAGATCTGGGTTCGGCACTGTAAGCAGCCGCCGCCCAGCGAGTGTTGCAGGTAATAGCAGCGTCCGAATGAACGTTGCTAGACGCTCTTTTTGTTGTGGTGCCATGGCAAGCCTGACATTGTCTGATCTCATATCGTTCTAGTATCTTTTCTACCAGAGTGTTTGTGTATTTGGGAAATAACTCGGACAGCAATTCTTTAGAGAGTGTGTCGTTGTTGATATCATTAGTGGCTAACATCGAGCCTTCAAGTAAAGCATGACACAGGATGACCGTATCGAGATCTTTCCAGTACTCTCCTAAGTGATACATCAGCATATTTAATGACGAGATATAGGGTCCTGAAATCCTTTATCAGTTGCAAATCCAAGACTCGGTAGCTGGCGAGTAAGACGTCCATCCGGAGCTGGCCCGAATATGAAGGCTCCCTTTTGTCTGTCATGTATGATGATCTTGTTTGCGGCGATCATACCCTCTTATTGGCTTTCTGAAGACTTTTGTTAAAACCCTGGACTGTGCAGCCAGCTGGTGTGGCAACTCCTTTGGAAAGGTTCTGGAAAAGCTCTTCTAAATCGCCTCTGCGATCATACACGGGCATGAGGGCTGGATTCGGAATTTCAACTTGATCGAAGAGCGGGCTGATACAGAAGGGAACTGGCACCAGCAGATTGGCCGACTGCTGTCACTATGGACATATTAGCACCCATAGATGGAATGTAATCTTGCACCCACTGAAGTGCATATCGCTGACCAAATCATCTAGCATTTGTAAAGTGCTTTTTGCTCCATGCTTGTACCCGCAAGCCATCCCATGGTTCCTAATTATGCTAGGATTTTCCTACAAAGTATACCACAGTCATCCAAGAAATCCATCATAGAGTTCTATCCGCGCCAGTGAATGACGTCAACACCAATCCATAACGCTAAAAGGGAAGGAACTTATCAAGATGTTGGAAAGGAACGTGAGGGAAAGCGGCGGTGTGTCGCTGTGGTATCCATCATTTGAGTGCGCTCGGGAGAAAGGCTGTGAAACGCTTCACGAAAAGAGTCGAGTAGACAAATGTTCGGCAACAGTTTGCTTTGCCATAAACCGTCAATTGATACACGGTTATCAAACGCAACGTGACTGAGAACATTAGCGACCGGAAAGCTTTGACGGTCTGTTCAATCAAGCAGCTCTTTTACGAACAGGTCGTCGGCAAATCGGACATGCTTTTTGGCTTTCAAACCAGATCTTTAGGCATCCAAAATGCACTGTATGCCCACACGGTAGTCTCTTCGGCCGAGAACTTTGATGCTTGAATTTGGTTGCACGCCTTCTCGAGCCCAACCTTTGTTCAACCTGAGCAGGACCTTCTCTTAACGCGTCAGTCTGCTGCCATGCGTACATCTCCTCCCGACAGACAACGCAAAAAACCTCTCTGTCGACTTCTTCAGGTGTCGAGTCCGAACATCGATCATCGATATATGAGATAGCCCGTTGGTGATAGAGGAGGTCCCGAAGATGCTTCGTGAAAGTATGAACGGTGACAAAGGTATCGTGGATGATCTGAACAGGCACACCTGAGGTGGAGAGGTGTATGTACAGGTAGAAGAGGTATCCGAGCATTTTGACAAGATCTGGGCCCAATGTAAACATATTAGCGTTCCAGTCACGTCGATCTGGGGCTGAAATTGACGTGATGAGAATTCTTCCCCGAGCGTCAGCGCCTTCGGGGGCGCTGTTCTCTCATCATGCATCAAAAACGCTCAGCCTCAGCCTTACCAGTTGTCAAACTCAAAGAAGCCATCCATCGGTATTTCCCATCCCAGCCCACGGCCCCCTCCTCTTGAAGTCCACATTCAATGATGAACGATGCGGCGACTGAAAACACAAAGTGGATTGCGGTCGATACTGAAGATATCGTCATGACACCAAATTCAAGAGCGCCCAGAAGCATCATGCTTGGTCCCGTCGTCAGCCGGATGGCTTTCACAGCATACATCGTCATATAGACATCGAACAACAGTGACAGCAGTAACGCGATTGAAAAGCGTGCACAGCTGGACTTGGAAATTGAAAAGGGCTGCTGCTCGTGTGTTTCTAGCTTCGCTTCCCCCATCCAATTCCATACCTTGCCCGCTAATATTGCCACGAACATCAGCATAAAGCACCCATCTATATCCAATCTCAGGATGGATGCCCCTAGTATCAAGCCGATAGACTTGATGATGAATCTTTGATAAATCCACTCGGTCTCGAGGGGTCCGAGCGGGCTATATAGAAGGTACTGTAGCCCATAAACGACGAGTGAAGCGTAGAGGAGGATGATGTTCAGAAGGAGCTGCATCTAGTCAGTCGCTACGCCGAAAGATGGACATAGAACAGAGTGTGGAGACCATAAGACCGCCATTGTCCTGTGTGAGAGAGATGTATATTGCGTAGAGATTGGCACGATAGTGGAATACCAGTAAATTCAGACTGGCAGCGACTGCTGAGAAAACCTGAATTGCTCGATTAACATTGGTCAGGCTTTGCGACAGACGTTTTCCGGAATGGACACGCATTGCCGGAATAGTAAATTGCGTTTCAAAGTGTAGGGGTAGACATACGGCAGCGTATGGCACGAATCCCATCTCGGAGGGATCAGATATGGTTGCTTTCAACGTTTCTCGGAAGGATGTTGGCGAAGACGTGTCTGTATGCCTGGGGCCTTGGGGGGCATTGGCAGTGCTCAGTACGGTACCCTAGCTCTGCAGCTTGAGCGACTTTCGCGTGTTCTAGACTAATTTCAAAAGTCTTGGGTATTCTAGTGGCGCGCACTTTCCTCGCTCATTTAGGTTGATGGAACCGCTAATTGCACATATACCATACCTGTCTGACCAATAAATAGCAGACCTTGTCGTGATACCTGTATGGGTTCTTGATCCATAGCATTGATGCTGCCTCCCGACCAATTGGGGAGGTTATTGTTCATGAAAGAGCTTCGTTCTCCGTCAAAGCAATCCGGTCAACCCGAACAACGGCGGCAGTGGACACAGTGCGGACAGCAGATACATAGTACATCGATGGACAATTATATCACGAAGGTGCTTGGTTAGATATATTTTGTGCGCGCAGGAAGGAAGACACAGATGGTCGACGAGATCACATGATCATACTAGGTACAGTATTCAGGGTACGATTGACTGTTAGCGCGACAGGGGATTCTTTTGGCGAGGACACCACCAGAAAAGTGCCAAGACGCTAACAGCTAGCCCGATACTAGTAGATGCATCAGTGCTCTAACCTAATCCGGTGGACCATCCTGTCGAGCCTGTACTAGTATAAGGTAAAGTATTTTACATAAGTGACAGTATTCTCATCTTACACGAGCATGCCGAGGACTTGACACTACGCCTCGATCCTTTTTTGGCGTACTGTAGGCATAACATGATGTGAGCATACTAAGGGCGCGCAGCCATTACGTCTGTGTTGCCACGATGTGGTGTGAGCTCTTTGTGCGCATTTTAGCGCGCTGGTTGACTTATGGCGTGGTGATTGCTAATCCTGGCGACTTTTGGCAATATATCTTCCGGAGACTCTCTCTATTTCACAGAAAAGGTTACACATCCTCGCGAACTCGACACTCGGTACATTTCGAACGGCAATCTCGCCGATCATGGCTATCCCCAACGAGAGTCCCCATCAGCTTTCCACCATATTCTTGTTACCAAACCTCCACTGTCCCTCATGTGTTTCCGCAATACAGTCCGCGCTCAACTCACTCCATCCCAAACCGCTCGCCATATCCCCATCGATCGTCTCCCGTTCTGTCACCGTCACCCATGACGTTGCTCTCTCAGCAGCTCACATCTCCAAAGTACTGGAGAACGCTGGCTTTGAAGTCTATGACATCTTCCAGAATTCTTTAACAGGTAAGGCTGCGGACCATCCGTCATTGGAAGAGAGGTTTGGCGCTGTTTGGACGCGACGGTTCGAATTGGCCGTATGGAAATGGAGTCGGATCGGCGCAAGATCTGACGAGGATGACAGCAAAGTACGGATGCGACACCTCGAAAAATGCGAAGAATGCCAAGCTGAAGCGACAACGGAGAAAGAGGCCAACGTATCCACCTCGGGTGGTTTGATCACGGACGAGAAGCTAGGACTCGAGGAACAAGGAAAGAATGAGCGGAACGACGGAAAGAACAAGTCTACCATTGTCGAAGACGACTCCTCAAACAACTCATTCGTAGTCATCGACAAACTTGCTAATCGAGGCGTCTTCCAAGCATCATTCCTGATTGAGGGTATGACCTGCAGCTCTTGTGTTGGCAATATTACTAGTGCTCTCAATGCGAGACCTTGGATACGCTCAGCCGAAGTTGCTCTCCTCACAAACAGTGCTTCAGTGAAGTTTGAGGGAAAAGAACATTTGGAGGATGTGGTCACGGCTATCGAAGATGCTGGTTATTCTGCAAGCGTGGAACAAGTGGAGGAAATCATTACTAAAGGGAAAGCCCGTTCTCCAGAGCCCAGCAATATCTGGAAAGCGTCTTACGCAATCGGTGGGATGACATGCAGCTCCTGTGTTGGAAATATTACAACCGCACTACAACTGCATAAATGGGTCACTAGCGTCGACATCAATCTCATCTCCAACAGCGCATCGGTAGTATTCATTGGCAAGGACAACCTCGCACAGATCCAAGAAACAATTGGAAATGTAGGGTATACCGCTACCTTGGATAGTGTAGTCAACATGGGGCAAGTTGTTGTCGAGGATAGTCAAAGAAAGGTCTCCATTCGGGTTGACGGAATGTACTGCGGTCACTGCCCTTCGCGCATTGTCGGTGCATTGGACCAAGAATATCGCAAGAAAGTGATGATCGTCAAGGCATTGACCACTGACGACCCGATCTTGAAAATTGAGTATCTACCTAGTGCGCCTCACTTTACCATCCGCCACATCTTTGCATCCATCTCAGCGGTCGATGAGGCTTTCAAGCCATCAATTCACCATCCTCCGACCTTAGAAGAACGTGCTCGCCAAATGCAAATTCGGGAGCGACGCCACGTTCTTTTCCGTCTCGCCCTATCTGTTACCGCGGCCATCCCGACGTTTATCATTGGGATTGTCCTCATGAGCCTTGTCTCATCATCAAATCCAAGTCGTCAATATATCTCAAAACCAGCATGGGCTGGCCGTGTGAGTCGAGCCGAATGGGCTATGTTCCTGACCGCCACTCCTGTCTATTTCTTTGCCGCAGATGCTTTTCACCGGCCCGCCGTGAAGGAATTACGAGCCCTATGGAGACCAAGCAGTAACACGCCAATAGCTCGGCGGTTCTTTCGATTTGGCAGTATGAACATGCTGATGTCTTTGGGAACTACCATTGCATACTTCTCTTCGGTCGCCGAATTAGCGATAAGCGCCTCCCAGTCTTCAGAGACGATGTCTACGGCACCAAACTCTTCATATTTTGATTCTGTGGTATTTTTGACCATGTTTCTACTTTTCGGTAGGTTTCTCGAAGCCTATAGCAAGGCTAAAACAGGCGACGCGGTCACCTTGCTGGGGAAGTTAAGGCCAACCGAAGCAATACTCATACGCCCGAGTATGGATGATGTGGTCGAAAGTAGCAAGGAATCCTCCAATACTTCGTCCAACCTCGTCCCTGTGGATCTCCTGGATTTCGGTGATGAGGTGAAGGTCTTGTATGGTAGTTCGCCACCGTCTGATGGAGTTATCACTAGCGGAGATTCCACGTTTGACGAGTCAAGCCTGACAGGAGAATCAAAACTTGTCCCGAAGACATGCGGTGATGAGGTATACTCTGGTACGATCAACAAGGGCAAACCGGTCTCAGTTCGATTGTCCAGTGTATCGGGAAGCTCTATACTGGACCAGATTGTAAAGGTCGTACGCGAGGGACAGACAAGGCGTGCGCCTATTGAACGCGTGGCAGATGTGATCACAGGCCATTTCGTCCCTCTTGTGGTCCTATTTGCTGTATCAACATGGATAGTTTGGTTATCCCTTGGGCTTTCTGGATCATTGCCAAAGGATTACCTCAACATTTCTACAGGGAGCTGGTCGCTCTGGTCGCTACAGTTCGCCATCGCTGTATTTGTCATAGCCTGCCCCTGCGGTATCGGTCTTGCAGCACCAACGGCACTTTTCGTAGGCGGAGGGTTGGCCGCTCAACATGGCATCCTTGCCAAGGGTGGAGGAGAGGCCTTTCAAGAAGCCAGCAGCTTAGATTGTATTGTGTTTGACAAGACAGGCACATTGACTGAGGGCGGCGAGCCAGCTATCACAGATCATTTATTCTTGGCCCCAGAAGATGAGCAACGACTGTCCAGTATCACGCGCATCTTGGAAGCTAGCAGCAGCCATCCTGTGGCCAAAGCCATGGTCTCCTTTTGCAATGCTAGAGAAATCTACGCGATTGATGTCAGCCACGTCGAAGAGGTCCCCGGCAAAGGAATCAAAGGATCCATTGCATCGAACACTGGCAATAGACGCCTCGACCAAGTACTCATCGGCAACGAGGCTTTCATGGCTGATCACTCTGTTCCCATTCCCGCACAGGTCATCAAGAAACTAGATGTCTGGAAAACACAAGGCAACTCGATAGCCCTGCTTGCTGTCTCCACAAACTTTAATGACTCGACCACAGCCAAAACATATCCTTCAGATCATGAGACTTGGAAACTTGCAGCAATATTCGCGGTTGCAGATCCACTTCGACCTGATGCAGCTATCATAGTCAGTGCGATCCAAGCCCGAGGCATACAGGTCTGGATGCTTTCCGGCGACAACCCAATCACAGCACGCAATATCGCTCAAATGGTCGGTATTCCGGCAGAGAATGTCATAGCAGGAGTGTTGCCAGACCAAAAAGCAGAGAAAATTCAATACCTACAGAAGTCTCTTGCTCAAAACCAAAAGTCCGGTTGGTTTCTCAGTGGCAAAACCCGGAATGCATCTCAGAGAGCAATCGTTGCTATGGTGGGTGACGGAATCAATGATTCTCCCGCCTTGACCATGGCAGACGTCGGTATTGCAATCGGATCTGGATCGGATGTCGCCATATCTTCCGCCGAATTTGTTCTGGTCTCGTCAAAGCTGGCCTCCTTGCTTACCCTCATTGACCTCAGTAGAACGATCTTCCGGAGGGTCAAATTCAACTTTCTATGGGCTCTCATTTACAACCTGATTGCGTTACCGATCGCAGCCGGTGTGCTGTATCCAGTAAAGAGCAAGGGTGCTCACGTAAGACTGGATCCTGTATGGGCCAGTCTAGCTATGGCTTTGAGCAGTGTGAGTGTGGTATGCAGCAGTCTTTTGCTCAAAAGCCGATTGCCACTGGTTGGATTCAAGGCCAAAGATGAGCGTTCGAAGGAGTACTGATCTGCTAGTGTGGAACATAGTGTGCTGCTGACTTGGTTGGCTGTGATCGTTTGCAGATTCAGAGAGCAAGAAGGCCTTGGGAAAGAGCTAGTACCAGTCGGTAGAATGTCCTATCCTCTGACCTTCAGGGGCATCATATTTGTCAGGTGTGGCCAATCAAATGTGTTACCTTTTTGCTCGGCCTTGAGGGCTTTGTGCGTACTTTAGCTTAAAGTATTTTGCCGGTCCAGAAGCGGAATAGATCGCCATCCAGGCGCAGCGGTTGCTTGGCATGCTTGGCTGGTTGCGCCGAGGGTCGGCAGGGGCTTTCTCCAAAACACGCGAAAATAACTCGCATGAGAGTATTGGTAACGACCACAAACTATGACCAGTTTTCATTTCTCATTTCTCATTACTCATTACTCATTCCTCATTTCTCACTTCTCGCTTCTCGCTTCTCGCTTCTCAGTCCTCAATCCTCTTTTCATCTTCACCCGCCAATCCACGAGTAAACACTTCCATCAATCATGACCTCATCTTCATACCTTCTCCTTCCACTGTTGCTGCTTTTGAGCAGGTTCTCTGCAGCAGCTTTACGTACTTACAATTTTACCCTCCATAGCGGCACGAAAGCTCCCGGTAGATATGCACCCTATGGCGTGTCCAGGCATCGATCTCTTGGGCGATGAGGAAGCATCGTTGCTGACTCTTTATAGACGGCAATTCTCGAGAAGTGTACCTTATCAACGGTCAACAGCCTGGCCCGTTAATAGAAATTGATGAGGGGGACGATCTCGAGGTATTTGTGCAGAATGATTTATCCGTGGAGAACACCATCCACTGGCACGGTAAGCAAGTCGATCTTTCGCCTTCATAAGCATATTCTTTCTTGGAATGTAATTTAAGCTGTCGGGACTGCAATACTGACCTTGTACTAATAGGCCTTCTTCAACGTGGAACACCAGATATGGATGGAGTACCAGGGGTAACGCAGGTTCGCTACCATGTCTACTAGTCAGTTGAACGCGTGCTATCTGACATAGACTAGCATCCCATCGCCGCTGGGGGTAATTTCACCTATAAATTCTCTGTTGGAAGTGAGTATGGCTTTTACTGGTACCATTCGCACTTTCGTGCCTACTACAACGATGCGATTCGAGGTCCATTGATGATACACCCATCACCAGCGCGTCCTCGGCCTTTCGAGGGACTTGCGCAGAACGGCGATGATCTAGCGAAGCTTCTTCAAGCTGAACACGACGCCCCTCCCGTCCTGTTAAACGATTGGACTCATGACCTTTCGGATACGATCTACACCCGTTATTTCACTACTGGCGCGTTCCCGCATTGCGTCGACAGTCTTCTGGCAAACGGCCTCGGACGTGTCCAATGTCTCCCTGACTACATCCTGCAGGCGGGGACAGGTCTAGGGCTCGATTCTTCATCTGCCGGAGGCAACGGATCCTCTCAAACTTCTACTGATTCCTCTTCAATGAGCATGACGGGAATGAATAAAAGAATGGTCGTGGGTGGATCAAGCATGTCCACGGATATGACAATGATGGAGATGTCAACGATGGAAAGCGCAATGCAGATGACCTCAACCTCGCCCATGCCGAGTATGGCTTCGCAGTCGAGTATGGCGTCAATGTCGAGCATGGGTTCGATGTCTGGCTCAAGCATGGGTTCGATGTCCGGCTCCAGCATGGGTTCGATGTCTGGAGCACAAGGAACGGGTTCATTGAATGCTCAGGGTTGCACGCCCCCAATGATGTTCAACCCAGGCTTCAATATCAGCTCACTTCCTCCCGCAACATGTGCGAACACAACGTCTCCCTTGTTAACAATTCCGGCAAATTACACGCAAGGATGGCTAGCCGTCAATCTCGTCAATTCAGGAGCGGTCAGCAAGTTGGCTGTATCGCTCGATGCACACTCCATGTGTGTATACGCCGCCGACGGCCTATATGTTACCATACAAGAGGTCAAGGTTGGTCGAAAGTTGTCCGATAGTCGTCTCCACCCTTGACTAACATCCTAAGGTCCTATACTTATCCATCGGCCAGCGGTATTCAGTTATGATCAAATTGAATCAAACGCCTGGCAATTACAGTCTTCGATTCTCGTCGTATCCAACAGGTGACATGCAGCAAGTCCTGGAAGGCCAAGCCATAGTATCTTACAAGGTATGAATCCCACAGAAAGCGGTCTCGAATGGACGCTGATGAATTAGATGGATTCCATGATGTCAAAACGTACGCTCGAAGCACGGGACGACTTAGCATCGGTGTATATGCTAAAGAATGGATCGGCGATCATGAATGCTTCGACCCTTGATACTACTCTACTCCAACCGTTCAAGAGCAACTCGCCACCGTCGGGGATGGCGGATATCACCAAAGCTTTCAACATAAGCCAAACCGGTATTGTTACTTGGGTGATGGATCGTTCCCCATATAGCGAGGCTTCAACGCCGGTTCTCTATGGAAATTCATCCGATGGATGAAATGCAAATACAACGCTCCACCTACCTTCTAATTCAACTGTTGACATCATTATGGCAGTTGCGGAGGATTCGATGGACAAGGTAAGTTCTTCTCATGGCATCCTAGGGCCTTGATAGCTAATATCATCAGATGGGTCACCCCATCCACCTCCACGGCCACAAATTCTGGGTTTTAGGTTCTGGAAGTGGACAGTTCCCATATGCTTCCGCGGATGCTGCCCCTTCGTCTATGATCAATCTTCACAACCCTCCTTACAGGGACACAACAGACCTGCCGATGTCCGGTTGGCTTGCGATTCGGTCAGTGTTGTGAATTCGTTGTACATGGTATCAAGCCTACGGATTGCAACTGACGAGGACAGGTACATCACGGACAATCCTGGCGCATGGCTACTTCATTGCCATGTCCAATGGCATGCCGTGGTAAGCAAACTTTCCTTTTGATCAACATCATCACCGCTCAATATCCAACGGCCACATGCTAACGTTTCAATCCTTGCTTTAGAGCGGAATGATATTGGTACTCGTTGAGGGGGAAGATAAATTACCAAGCATAATTGGCACTTCGAAACTTACTTCCGCCTCGAAGAGTCCTCAATCTAGCGGCGCTGAGACGAGCAATACTGCAGGCCGAACAATCAAATACGCCTCCGTCATGTGTATCGTACTACTTTTGGCCACGCTCTTCTAGGCGCATAAGGCTCCAAAGAAGAGTATCTCGGTCGCAGATTATGGGAGGACTTTACACAAAGAGGCTGGGGTTAGTGCATACCACGAAACAGAACATCCCAGCTCTGTCCGGTGTTCCATGGAGAATATGATCTAGTACTGGATGTTGGGATGTGGAATTATCGCGACCAGGATATATCGTCCTTCATACTGCAATCAAAACCTCCCTAATCCGAAGTTTTTTATCGTCGTGATTGCCCTGAGAGAATATTGTAGTTGCCGTATGATTGTCCTTCGAGAGGTGGAGATGAACACTCCACCTCATCTTTCCAGCAGATTCATCAGTCCACGTATTATACAATCATACCCATCGTCCGAGAAATAATAATAATAATGTCCACCCTCTTTGGAAGGAGGAGTGCGTATCCTAACTCTTAGCAAGGCACTCGTTTCAGGGGATTTTGCCAAGGCCTAGCTGAGGCAGGACTTGGGATACTGTCGACATGTCCGATGCGCTAACCGTTCGATGCTGCAACTGCCGGAAGATGACACGTTTCGCATTTTACTCAAATTACGAAAATGTAATTTGGAACTGGGCAGTCGGAAATAAGAATCTGCGATCTTGACGGGTGTGGTTTAAACATAAAAGTTTCATGTGTGGTTTTCTATGTTGTTGTAAGACATATTCTATAATCTTATGACAATCAACGTACGCTAAGGCTCGACTAACTCACTAATCGCCCATAGATCAGACCGTATGTTGTCTCGTCATTGCTTCTGACTGCTATGATCGAACCTAATCTGTTCTAAACAAAATCATAACAGATGCATGCTGAACTACCTTAGGCTGTCTCACCAGTCGAGGAGAATCGCTAGACCCCGAGAGTATATCCATAATGCCGTCGTGGTATCGATCAGTTCTTGCCGTCTTCGTATGAGTGAGTTTAATGCATAAATGTAGTAAGTAACAGCCATCCATGCAGAACTTCTATTTGACTTCATTGGAGAGCGACGAAAGGCGCTGGGCACTGGGCACCGGGCACCAGGTGCAGCATTCAAGTGCGATGTACATGCGGCGTGACGAGGGTTTACCACTCGTCATGGCTAGTGTCCACCTTCGTAACGGCCATGACCTCCTTGATATCCACCATGGCCTCCACCGTGGCCCGCATCGAAATTGCCCTGTCCGCCTTGGTATCCACCTGGGCCTCCTTGATAACCGCCATGATCTCCTCCATGGTTCCCCTGTCCTCCCGCGTATCCGTCCTACCCTCCACCATGGTTTCCGTGTCCGGCTTCATTCCCGCCGTGACCCCCTCGATAATTCCCTGGTACGCCTCCATACGGATCATGCACTCCACCGTAATTCCCCTGACCAGCTTCGAAACCCCCATGACCTCCTTGATAATTTCCCTGTCCACCATAGCCTCCGTGCCCAGTTTCATTCCCGCCTCGACCTCCTCCGTGACCGCCTTGACCGCCTCCATACCCGCCATGCCCACTACTGTAGTTTCCCTGGCCGGCTTCAAACCCTCCATGACCTCCTTGATAATTCCCCTGTCCACCATAGCCGCCATGCCCTCCACCATAGCCTCCGTACCCAGCCTCGCTACCGCCGCGACCTCCTTGGTAATTGCCTTGTCCACCTTCATACCCGCCATGCCCGCCTACAGCATTCAAATTAGCTCGACTGATATGTACGATGCGTAGGGTCATGGATATGACCTGGTTGCGGATAGCCGGGTCCTCCGCTATGTGAAGGCATCTGTGCGCCTGGCTGGCTCTGGTAATTCTGAGGATGCTTCTGTCCGCTCGCCGCATCCATGACCTTATGCAGGAGTCCAGAAGAAGATGATTGTTGTTGGCCTTGCGCTGGCTTCTTTCCAGATATTTGATCAGTGAGCTTGTTTAGAAGACCCGACATGATGGAAGGATGAAGTAGAACGTCTATGGAATACGTATCTCGATAAGTATTGGCACGATGTACGATTTTCAAGGTTGCTAAGATGTGGATGCAGGAATACTCCCGAGTTGATTGTTTATGTAATGACAGGGGCCACTAGTGAAAATAGGGGCAACAATGACGCCTTATTTTTGGAAAACCCTCATCAACCCGCCTCTGTTACTGAAAGACATGGTCTATGCACCTCTCATAACCTGGCTTGTTCTGCTTTTTGCTAGACATCTAACTCGATTAGAGGATGATTTGCTTGATCTGCGCTATGTGCTCTTATTTCCCTCATCGAATCCACGAGGATTGAGTCTACACCTTCACCTCACTTCGGATCCGCCAATAAGTGGCGACATAACGCACCTTCTAACATATCTCTGATCCCCGGAGCCAAGACCCTCAGCGCCTCGTTTGGGAGGTTTCAGGAAGGGGTGAGGGCGGTACAGACACATTCCGCCTTGCGGATAATCAGTGCGACGTCAGTATAGTATAGATACCCCATTTGATGTGCATTGTTCTACCAGTTGTGGGTTGGATTGGATTGGACTGAAGTGATTCGACAAAGAGCACAATGCTCGCCTGAATCGATCTAATTCTGCGACGCTGCTGAGAGTGTAGAAACACGCGAAGGCATGGGCCCTGAAACGCTCCTCAAGAATCAATGTAGCCCTTCACTACCTCACTGATCGCTTCACTCTCATTGTGTCAATTTTCTGAGCCTGCCTCCTTTATATCGGCTTGGGCTCTCCGTCCGCTTCACCCGACTTGATGACCTTGCCAGTCTTCTTGATCGTGGACAGGACTGTATCATAATCGAGGTTGTCTGAGGCCGTGATATCTGCGGCCTGGTTATCGAGCGAGACATTACACTCTTTGACACCTGTAGCGGATCGCTGTTAGCATGGATGTGATAGCCGCCCTAAGGGAGGCGTATAGATCGTTATTACTCACCATCAAGTTTCTTCAGCGCCCTCTCCACCGCTCCGGAGCATCCACCACACGACATGACGATGTTGAAGTTGTAGTGATGGTCCCCCATCTCGCTGATGTAGATTCTTTACCCCACAAGGCAAGATTTCAGGCGAGAGTGGTCGCTGATTGTTGTGTTGTTCCGACCTCTTTGAAGACGCAGAGCAGCACTTGAGATTGTCCCGAAAGGCAGAAAAACGCAAGGATGGAGTTGTTGCAGTTTGAAATTGGAAGAAGGAGCACGGCCCAGAATGAAATTGTACGAGCCCTAAAATGTGTATGCGTTATTTGTGCGTGTACGCCATTTGTGCGTCCGAGTCATTTGTGCGTTATTTCTGCGGCGCCCAAGCCCAGGTCTTCCGTCATCTGGCAGTTTCTTCCTTCGTAATCTGTTTCTGCTTCGATTGTCGTCAACATGAACGCAAACGAATCGTCGTACAGCCCTCCGTTGGCATTGACCGTCATCTCTGCTATCTCTATCGGCGTCGCAGGATTGGTTTCATCATGGATCATGCTTGACATCATTCGGCGGAAAGGGTGGAGGACTATGATGGGGGTGATGTAAGCTTCGTCGGTAACACTCGAAATGTCGGAGATCATCAAGCTGACAGGCATGTGCTTTGACAGGATTCCAGTCTACATCTTGAACGCACTCTATCTAGCCCCCATAACATTATGGACCTACCTCAAGCACGGGCGACCGGCCAAAATCCGAACTGACTACGAGCATATCGACGGCGTAGTTGAGGCTCATAGGTACCACGATCATGGAGATCATGCAACAGATGTGAAGAGCAATCAACGTGAACCTTATACATCCGAACACAATGAAGAGCCGCAGGATATGCCCCGACGTGGCCCGGAGCAGGTGCATACGGGTGACCACCTTATGTCCGGGCACTCTCATATGCAACACAACAGTGGCGAACGACCCATGTTTGCGACCATCACAATTGCTGTCTGTCACTGCGGTGCTGGTTGTTTGCTCGGCGACATTGTTGGAGAATGGCTCGTGTACGGAACCGGTCTTGAGATTAACGGAAGCGAAATGCGGGCAGAGTTCTTAGCAGGTCAGTGGATCTCCCTCGTCGTCTGTCCCTGATGCCCTTGATTATCACTGCATAAAATGCGAACTCTAATGCACGATTCAGATTACGTCCTGGCGCTCTTCTTTGGCATCTTCTTCCAATATTTCTCCATTGCTCCAATGACAGGTCAGTACGGCCTGACAACATTGTGGCGGTCCGCCAAAGCCGATTTTCTCTCCTTAACGTTCTTCGAAATCGGCCTGTTTGGGTGGATGGCTATCTTTCAAGCTGCGATTTTCGACGGAAAGTTGCCAATGGACACATTGACGTATTGGTGGATGATGCAGGTATATTCGGGCTCAATCTGAAAAGGCTCCATCCAGGACGCGTGGCTGACAGACGCGTAGATTGGGATGTTTTTGGGGCACTGGACGGCGTTTCCAATCAACTGGTGGTTAGTCAAGACTGGGGTCAAGGAGCCATGCGCGTGATACCATCAGATCAGTATCTATACCAGAACTGGAGGCTTTGAGAGACAAGGCATTCATTGCCTAGATGTAATTAGAAGGCTTCTGAGTTTACTCTATGTGGACACTGAGGACTCGCCTTGTAGTAAGGATAGGGATGCGTACATATACAATGTATGATATGCCGATGAGTGATATCTGTGGACGTCCACAGGTCAGAATGTACGCTGACATTTGCCATTGCATGTGCGGACACTCGCAGACCCGGTCATTGGCTGCCTCAGGATCACCGCGTTCACAAAGAATGGCTCGGCAGTCCTCAACGAGCTTAAAGAATTGACCGAAGGGGATACGCGGATCTATCTCCTATTTTCCACCATGTTTGAGCAGGTGCCGAGCAAGAAGCCTTACTCCGAGGACCCTACAGGGCCATCGCCAAGTTCATGACTACAGTCATATGCTACAGCTGCTTAACCATGTATTGACCACAGCGCTGTCGTGGAGCGACAGATCGCACGGGGTCGGCCTGGTCGGCCTCCCTATCAATGCATTTTGACCTGGCCTATGGGAACAACAAGTGGTTTTGCCGTTTTCTTAGACCCTCAAGTGAACAACATGCTCAAGAGGATACTCAACATATGGGCACAGTACCTCAAATCTCCGGCATCAGCTGAGGTTCTCAATACTGGTCCGATTGGCTGGTTCGGAGCCACGGTGGTGAAGGACCTCACGGCAACTGCGAATGTTGGAGCGAGTTCATACACTTTCGAAGAGTTGTATTTGTGCGATCCCTCAGCGGAACACTACGGTTTCAAATCTTGGGACGACTTCTTCACTCGCGCTTTCAGAGAGGGTGTACGTCCTGTTGCAGCTCCAGATCGTCCGGACATCATTGCAAACATGTGCGAGTCAAAACCCTACAAGATCGCGTACGGCGTCAAATCTCGTGACAAATTCTGGGTCAAAGGGCAACCCTATTCTCTCGTCAATATGCTAGCACACGACAAAATCGCCGATAATTTCATCGGCGGCACAATCTACCAAGCTTTCCTGAGCGCCCTGAGTTACCATCGCTGGTATAGCCCCGTAAGCGGTAGAATAGTCGAAGCGTATGTGTAAGACGGAACGTACTATTCTGAGCCACTCTTTGAGGATTTTAGTCCCTCGCACGGGGCTGATAGGATGGGAGAGAGTACTGGACAGGGCTATATCACCGCGACTGCTACACGGGCTATCATTTTCATGGAAGCTGACAATCCGGCCATCGGCCTGATGGCAGTCTTGGCAGTTGGCATGGCAGAGGTTTCCACCTGTGATGTCGGCGTCGAGAAGGGTCAACGCATTGAAAAGGGTGAGCAAATCGGGATGTTTCATTTCGGCGGATCAACCCATTGTCTGTTATTCAGGAAGAACGTCGATGTCCACGGATTTCCTGAGCCTGGGAGAACGCACAACGTTCCCGTACGTAGCGAGCTTGCTATCGTAAGGCCTAGCCCTTCCTGGTAGCGTCTTCAAGATGGGTGAAGACGAAGAAAAATGGTCGGACGATCTCAGCGAAATTCGATCGTTCCAGCACATAGACTGGCGAAGCAAAGGGCCCGATGGAAATCATGACCCTTCTAAAACCCTCTCAGTAGTATGTGAAGTGCGGTTTTGAAAAGCCCTATCCCTCGATTCATTTGCGCTTTGAGGTCTCTCTGTCTATGGATCGGCCTTCGCATGATATTGGACGCTTTGTTATATGTTGATCGCTTGCTTTCCTATGCAGCCACCTCAAAGGCATAGATGAAGTCATCCATATCAACGCCTGCAATCGCCCCAAGCAGCATGTGTCCGACGGCTCCATCCCATAAAGCATCGATTTCTTCTAACTGTCCCGTTGATTTGTAGGCCAAGGCTAAGCCTACCACGTCCGAAATTGTATCGTCTGCTCCTTCCCATTTGTCACTGTTGACGATCATTGGTTGGTACTTGCTATTCTCCATGGAGACATTCTGAGAAGAACGAGAAATAAGAGGTAATTCATGACCGATCGTCTCAGAGTCAAAAGGTCCAGATGTTTATGAAACAATATCGACAAGCTCGCTGAACGCTTTCATCTGTTCCAAAGTCTGTTCTGTCTTGGAAGCTAGCCCAGTCATTTCTATCAGGCAAACTCCGTAGCGGTGAGCAAGAGCTCCTGGAGACTTCTAGTATAGAATGGCCAGATTGTTGAACAGGTGGTCTACTTTCTCACTCTTCCCGAATTCTCTGTGCATCACAGCGATATCCGACAGAGCTTTCACCGCAATTTCCTGGGAGATTCCTCAAGCGCGGAGAGGCAGTCTTTTGAGAAGAAGGCTTTATGAGACGTACTCAAGATAGTCATTGGGGGACCTTTAATCTGGAGTATATAAGATTCGTCTGTTTCGACTTCATCCTCATCAGCAAATTTTATAGATTCTTCAACGACCTGGATCATCCTCTCATAATGGCCGAGCGTTGATGAGAAACGAGAGAAGTGTCGATCAAAATTCGAGCTGTTGAACCTCAAGCTCGATGGCTGCGTCGTCCGCTGCCGCCTCAAGAAGCAGCTTCATAGGTATCTATATCAGCTCATCCGTGTGTTCCTAGTCGTTTTCACTGAGACGAATCGACTCCATCCAAGACTCTCGTCGTTGCGACCGAAATCGGCGGGCTCGAAGGAAGCCGAAGCTGACAAAACCAATTAGCCTGCCAAATCTAGAACAGTTTTTGATTCAAACATGTTATTGAAGTACAGTAGTTTTTTTAGTTTAGCCACGCTACTCTTGTTCCAAAGCAATCAAGGAGCATGATCCAGTCCCCAGATCCAGTATGGAGTGATGGGCAAGATTCTGCGGCCGCTCCTGGAACGGATAGCTACGTATGCTTGAACGCTGGTAATGATATACGTCAAGAGAAACGACAGAGCAGGCAGAAGAGATATGAACAAGATGTTAAATCCTACGGCCGATGAGAAAGACATAGCCTTCGATATATTACAACTATATAGAGAATAGTGGCGGTTGTGATGAGCATATACCGGAAGCCGCCACGCGACTGAGCTATGCTCTTGTATGGTGCCGTCATGTCTATGACTCATGGTACTTGGGAGAGCACTCCCAACTTCCAAATGGTGCATGGCAGTGAAACCACTCACAGCTCATGTCAGTTCACGGTAGTGTCGAGGCGTACCAAGGCAGAGTCCAATAGCCTTGATGCTCTTGTACATATCGTGAAGCTCACAGATCTCAGAAGCTTTCCCCAACGTGAGCAAATTCTATGACCGATAAAGAGTTTTGTGTGTCACTCAATCCCTCGGAGTATCACGGGCTGTCGGCTTGGGACTCCACATCAGCACCTGCGTCGAAGCTGGCGGCTACCACCATCGTACAGCAAAAGCGGACGATGTGTTAGCTCCCAGTACTGGAAAAACCAGGCAGCGATAATGTCTCAGTGGGGTGGGTGGGCCGGAACCGTCGAAGCATGATGGAAAATTTCCATCGCATAACGTCAATCAGTATGGGACGAAGCCACAGCAATCGAGTCCCCTATACTCAATGAATATTAGACAAGGTCTCCACACTTCATCGTCTTTCTATGCAATCATTTGGCGAGACTGCGCTATGTCAGCCTTGTGTGCGAACGGTCCTCTGATAAAAATATATGGTGTGATACTCCAGAGAACGAAAGAACGGCAAATGCCCGTTGTGGCATGCTATCTCCGCCCTGCGACTAATCAATTTGCACAGCTTTGGCGTGCATTAGCAAATCCTGCTACCTTAGCCTCCCGAGCGACAATTAATTGTCGAATTTGACTTAGGATGCGTCTTTGTTTCAGCTCTTTTAGCGAAATCTCAGTTGTTCATCATGCTAACTACGCCGCTTCGTAGCAGACGTCGCTCTCCCCTCTTGCATGGAAAAGACACTGTGGAGATCTTACTAAGCAAGGTGAGGGATACCTTGGTAACCCATACGAAGACCATCAAATGCTGTTTCGTTTCACACCGTGGGTGAGCTAGCACAGAGTCGAGATGAAGTATTTCCACGCTCTTTCCCATTCCTCGCCCCCGGCATATCCCGTTGAGTCGTATTACTACCGAACAAGCTGACTGCCTCTCAAGGCAGAATTCCGGGAGTTGCCTCCAATGTTTGACAGTCCTCTCTTGAGACTCTGGGCTTAACTTCATCGGCGACTGCGAATGCAGCTTCGTCCGGATGACGACCTCTTGTCAATTGCGTGCATATCATTCACGGCAGGCGCAGTACTTTTAGCCCCCGGGTCGTCTTCCATTTGATTTGTACAAGCACTCCAAGATTTTCCTGCTGCGGCACCGGGTACAGCGGCATCTGGATCAACCCCCACAGAAAAGGAATATGAGCAGCTAGAAGCGATACTCGAGGAAGTCGTACATTTTCAGAAGTTCAGCTGGGCCTACCTCGCAGTGAGTTGGGCCGCTATATTTGCCGTGAAGTTTGTCTTCCCGTCATTCTTCAGATACTAGGTCAACCACTTTTGGAAAGTGGTTGTTAGTCGAGCGGTATTGGTCTTTAATCTTGCCGTCTGCCAACTTTCCATTGCCTGCCCGAGGAAAGGTGCCGCATCTTGTAAGCTCCCCCAGTTCCAGTGCCTGATTTTGAACTGAACAATTCCCGTGGAGTGACATGTTTTCAAGGCAAGGGGATAGAAAAAGCGTCAGCGCTTTAGATCATCGGAGATCAGTCTTAACATAGTCACAGATGCTTTGAGCATATCAGATGATTCCAAACCTATCGAAGTATGCTAATAATGTAAATGATTCTCTTCGTTCCGGTGTCTCTGCTCTGGAAGGTACGAATGAAGATCGGCAAAAGCTTGGTCTCGGAGCTTTCCTCTGCTTGAGCATCTTCATGTGCATTACGGCTGCCATCAGAGTTTCCGGATTTCTCTACCAGCGCGCATTCGATGGATCCTGGATTCGCCTACGAAGAGAAGTGGAAGCGTGCGTTGCAGTGACCATGATTTTTCTGACGGCTTTGCGTTCGGTCTTCGTTGGTCATGCCCCTAAGCCTAAGCCTAAACTTAGACCAGGGCGTCGCTGCAAGTCCACATAGGTAGCCGGCCACTCCTAAGAACCGCGCTTGCGATTCCAGAAATGCCTATGCCAGCCATCTACCTGCTCATTGTATTGACTCGGCATGGGAGATCATCACTCGGTTGAGCACGTTGAACTTGATAGCCCCGTTGACCGTAAACAGTCCTCACTCTTCTACCTGGATGTTTGGGATCAAGCTCCTCATACACAGGTTTGATGCTGAAACTTCGTAATACCAAGACCATGATAATTTTCATCTCAAGCACAGCCAGTTCTTGGCCAATGCAATTCCTTGGTCCATACTCGAAAGGACGCCAAGCACCTTTCACTGGGTACAGTGGATGACCTGGAGGCGCAAGCCAACGCTCCGGAACGAAATCGTCTGGCCTCGCCCAGTACGCAGGATCGCGTTGTACATTCTGGGAATTTGCCCAGACCATGAAATTGTCGGTTGGGAATTGACGCCCGTGATCGTCTGTCACATTGAAACTTGGCTCGCCGGCACGGACGCTTGAGACCGCAGGATATAGCCGAAGAGTCTCCTTAATAACCGCTAGGGAGTAGGGGATCTTGTTCAGCAGACTTGGCTTCTCCACGATCATAGAGCTGGCTTTCTTGGGATCCATGCCAAACAAGTCGTCGTGCTCATTTATGACGTTTCTGAGTACCGTAGTATTCTCAGAGAGAACGTAGAATATGTAGCAGATGGAACTACTTGTTGTGTCGTGGCCCGAAAACAGGAAGAGCTTAATTTGGCTCATCGCAAATATTTTGAAAGTACTGTCTATGGCCCTGACGTCCTGTTTGTCCTCATAATAGGCGGCTAGGGCAAGATCGATGATTGATTTCGTTGACTTGGCGCCTTGAAGGTCTTGGGTGTTTTGGTAATTGGCCAGGCGGTCATCTACTTCCCGGGACACGTATTGGTTCATCCGTCTCGCGTTATACCAGTGCACCAGCGGTCGTGCTGGATTGAATCGGTTGAACGGATTGATATCGGTCCCAAAGGTCAACCATCGAACCTGCATGCGCAGGCCATCCACCAAGGGATTTGGCTTTCTCTGGCAATCCAACTGTGTGTCTCTGGAATCTTTTCAGTATTAGTCGAGCATGCCAGGTGAATAGACTTACAATGCAACCCTTCCAATCACATCCATGGCCAAATTGTCAGTAAGATTCTTCATCCGGATGATTGTCTTCTTTTGTAAATGTGTCTGCAAGATAGTGCAGAATCTCTCCGTCTCTTCTACGATCCCGCCAGTCAAGGTTGTAAGGTGGCTTGCACTGAAGCCAGGATTGAAGATGCCTCGCCAAGTCTTCCACTGCTGGCCTTCCATGGTGACTAGGTCAAGTCCATCGGTAATAGGTCGTAAAAATGGCTTCATAGCGTGATACTTTGCTAGGGAGTGTTCTTGAGTGATCTGGTAGAGTGTGCCCACAGATCCCACCACGAGCATCTGAGGCCCAAATGGCCAGGTATCTATATAGTAGACAGGTCCAAGATCGGGTAATTCGCGTCGTATCATGTCTGCGAGGTAATGGGGATGTGCGTCTTTTGGGACCTTAGAAGCCATGTTGGCACAGAAGAGCAGATGACCCATGATCGGGTTGTAAGGGGGCATTGGCTTTGAGTTGATAAGCAAGATATTTCGAAGTTCTGACCTCCTTCTTTGGAACCCTTACCAGACCTTGCCTTCTCAACTTTAGCATTGTGCTCCGTGCACGGTAAAGCTTGAGCAAGAAGCTAGAGAGACCGGCAAGGCAGATTGTCCCTAGGAGAAAGTAAACAGACACATGGTCAAGGAGACTGAAATCGGACCCCATTTCGAAGCTGTATTGATCCTAAGGTGAGGGTGAGGGCAGAAACAAAGCTCAGCGGGGGATCAAGGCATATGGAGAAGTATGGGAAAGCTTTACCCGCCAAATTGGGCGACTCCGGGAAGTAGAGCTATCTTGAATCGCAGTTGCATCGATACAACATACATACGCTGTGGATAGCCTTGTTTATTACCATTATAAATTACGAAGTCGACGCGCATGAAGAGGGTGCCAAAATGGCCACAATGGCGTCACTGTGTCCCGTCATAACCTTGATCTGAAATAATAAGTCTTGCCAGATGAATCTCTATTGGCGAGCTTGAGCTTGCTCTGAAGGATTCTTGACGCAGGTCCTGCATGCGACAACAAGGGTGGGAAGCAAGGTGGCAAGGTTTTCGCGGAGCTGTTATTAATCAACGCACTTGGACCCGGGCCCGATGGCACTAGAATCGTGCTACGGGGTGATCGTCCTTGGCTCCCGTCGCCCCGGAAGACGCGGCGCTAGCGCTTTAGTGATGCCTTCATTTCTCGTGCCCCAGTGTTTGACTATTTGCCTTCCACGGATTGTGGTGATTCTGAAGGAACTGAAGGAGCTGAGAATGGTCGAGCTATTGAATGTTGCCTGCTAAGCTACGCCGCGTACCGACTTCAATACCACTGCCCACCATGATAAGGTGTCAACGAGTCACCGAGGCATGCGCCTCATGCACTTTAGTCTCGTACGATGTGGACGACTGCAATTCGCACATTCCGCAGCAGAATCCCTCGTCCGCATGCTTGTCACCTATTCCGCTATAGACGCCATTCATACTCATAACTGCTCTGCAAACAACCTTCATGCTAGGTAGAGCCATCGCAAGAACCGGTGGTGCAGGCCTTATCCAAGGAGCAACCATCGTCATCACAGGCATTGCTACATTCGGAAGGAGATCTCTGACATAGACTTGGTCGTCAGCTGTTTTGGCGTATGCGCTTGCTTCAGTCCAATGCTGGGAGGCGTTACGACCGAGCGTGCGAGCTGGAGATGGTGTTTTCGGATGTACAGTTCGCCATAACAAATACCAACGCACCCATACATGGCTATGCCTAGCGACCTGCCCGTTGGTGCGGTGGTCTTCATTCTTGATCCCCCTGGCTTGTATCCTAGATCAGAGATAATGCTGTTCGGAAGCTCTTACCAGGGGACAAGCTCCAGGATCCTCTCGGCGTATTTCTACTACTCGGAGTAGTATCTTGCCTATTCCTCATCCTTCAATGGGCGACAGTCAGTACGAAGGACGATTCAGCAGTTGTGTTGGCCTTTTATTTGGATTCGTCCTCCTGCTGCTTACGTTCTGCATAATACAATAGTGGCTTATCGACGACGCGGCCATTCTATCACAAATACCAAGGCGGCGAAACCGTTTCGATTGAGGGCTAGGCCTTAAGCACAATATTCATGTCTAGCAATATTGCATAGTCGATGCCGTTTTCACTTTTGTAAGTCTGAAATGGTGGTAGAAATTATACTATATTCCTTTCTACTCCCACGCTGCTCAAGGTCTGCTAACAATCACCAGTGGCGTGCTTCATAGCGCTCGCAACCTTACTGCTCCCCTGTCATGCTTTCTGGACAGATCAACTGCTCCGTTGGTACAGGTCTACTCATAAAGATCAACGCGACAACTCCGATCGTGACATTGGCAGCCTTCACGATCATAGCTGGCTTTCAGCGTGGCACGTGTGCGAACATGCCGAATACTGCAGTCCAAGCTAAATTTGATGAGGAGGTCTGTCAGGATCCGGTGTCTACTTTTGTTGACCAACTCAAAGCGAGAACGATGTATACTCTGCGAACGGTATATTGGCCCATGCCCAATCAAGTAAGCCATCGGCGACATATCGCTGATTCTTGATATCGCAGCGATCGTGACGCTTGGGAATCTGGGAGGGTAAGCCTAATCTATTGCTACGCATCCAATGCTGATGAGGTCTATCGCCATCGGCGAGAACCTCCTCATCAACAAGATCATCACGGAGGTCTCAAAGACACGGTAGCAGCATTCACCTAAGCCGTCATTGGAGCTGTCGCACTGGATTTCGGGAGCTTTACGTCATCGCCGCTCGTTCTCTCAGGCTTGCGCAAGGCATACAGCGCTGCAATATCGGCGACCATGATCTGCGCAACGGTCGCTATCAGCGTGTCAGCCATGATAGCTTTCGGCAGCACCCATGAAATCTGGAGACGGTTTCAAAGCAGAGAGATGAGACGAAGAAGGCACGGAAATGCCAACGGATAGACTGGCGCTCTTCCGGGTGCAGTATCCGACGGCTCCTTCCCCCCCGTCCCGGAATTAGGGCGATGTTCCATAACGGAAGCCAACAACTCATTCCAGGAAGCCACATCTTCATTGCCATTTTGTCGAAAGAGGCTGACGCGTACTATCTCAACTTGGCGCAAAAGAATATTGCTTCCGTCTTCTCCTTCGCGAGGTGCATATGATGAGAATATTACTGGACGCAGCTCAGTCAGTAACCTCCACTCGATGTGGACAAGCAACAGTGCGGAGTCGAGGACGTAGCGATAAGGTAATCAACAAAGGTTACTGCACTCAGTCGTCAGTTTGTTTCACCAATTGATCAGAACGTTGATAAGGGAACGCGTGGTCAATGGTATTCAGCCGCAGATAGCTGAATCCTGTCTCGAAGCGATTGGCTGCCAACGCTTGAAACATGGCGAACCAGAATGCTGGGGCTCCAATTGTTTCAAGATAAGGCTGAATCGTCTTCTTCAGCTCTTCCTCCGCCTCGGTCATGCAAGGCTACAACTCTATTGTTCTGCTGGGTATTCTTTATGCGGCACATAACCCCCCCTAAGTCCACATTTGCATGCCATCGTTGCCACCTCAAGTGCGGAGATGGCTACACTATGCGCTGTGCCATCACAGCCCGATATTGTTGCCGTTCACCATTTCAGCCTCGTCGCTTTATTGGTGCAGCTTGTCCAGACCATTTCTTCACCCACCATCTTGTCGCGCTGACACTGACCAGACTACACTCGATCGATGGATTTCCACACAGCTGATACACCTGTGTCTCCAGCATGACGTAGAGACTTTGCGTTCAACCTGTTATTCGTCGTCCCAAATTTAACGTCATTTCAGTTTTGTCCTTTGCGATACACACTCTTTGAGCTGCACGTAAAATGCTACTGTGCAGCTAACATGCCTGCCATCCGTTCCTGTACTCTCTCCTGCACCTGCAATGGTGCAATAAAGTCTACCATGCTCCCAACCGTCTGATGAGGCTTTGTGTCCGCTCTCTTGCATTCACTACAAAGCGACTGCCATTTTTCCATTGGCAACGTTCCATCCATTCCACCAGAACTTTACTCGCCCAACCACTACTGAGCGACCACTGTTCGAGAGGCTTTGCAATGGCAATAGAAACCGGACCGGCGGATATACCTCCATTGGGGCTGCAGCCTGACTTCGATTCTTCAAACCCTATGTTTCCTTTCATCCTAGCAACTGTTCTACTCAGCAGCATCCTGACAACAATCTTTTCCGCTGCCCGCTTAATCATCAAGCGACTAGTATCAACCTATAATGTCGAGGATTGTGAGTGTCAAACGAACAGTCTGAGTGGCTCAAGTACTCACCCGAAGAACCTTCCAGATATGCTACTACTAGCATGGGTGAGCATCTCCTTGAGTGGGAGTAGTCGACCATCCTGTCGAAGAAGGTCTGCCTAACTCCAGCCAGGTAGCCAATATAGCCTATCATTTCCTCCTCCTAGCAGCGGGGCTGGCTGGACTTGGCCGTCATCTTTGGAACGTTCGAGCAACCGAATACCCTAAGCTAGCACAGGTAAAGTAGCAGCGTCATTCTCATATTGAGAGACATAC
>JAABUL010001218.1_pt1 | contig 49939 bp, 41 predicted proteins | sample 5559151 | NCBI WGS metagenome assembly JAABUL01 (sample SAMN10711876, study PRJNA513368) | rock metagenome | isolation source: Antarctica rocks | place: Antarctica: Victoria Land, Pudding Butte sud
ACAGGAGTCGGGGGCCAGAGATTCTCCGTCTCATACCTCAATCTGCAAAGCAGACAACGAGCCAGTCGGCCGAGACTTCGCTACCGGTGGCGCCAATCTTCTACAGCGCCTTCGAGACGACGGGCGTAGGTCTTGCAGTCCGGTGAAGAAAGCAGAGCCACAGGATGCAGTGGCTGGACTATCGCACAACTATTCAGCTTCAGCGTTCCCAAACTTTAGGCAACGTATCAAGGATCTGCGAGCCTCCAATACTCAAAATGAGAACCAAAGATCCACAGCGCCACTCCTAGACATACAAGAGCCCCCAACAGCTCCCCCATCGTTATCAACTGCGAACCTTGCGGAAAGTAGACCAATGTTGAAACCCTCTCCCATCATCCACCATCACTCCAAGCCGCCATCAATTGTCTCGGCTGAGTCGGCAGCAGAGGACGTGCAATCAGACGCTTCATCAGGCGTGGTATCCAATGCCCAAAGCGCCGATATCATGCGCGGCCAGATCGCCACTGATCATCATCATCATGCACACACGCATAAGCTGCCAATGCCGGGTCCTCCGCCTACTGGAGCATTACCTTCACTGCCCGAAGGTCACGATGACGAGGCTCCTACCACGCCACGGTTTAGTGGGTCAAGCCAGAGAGTGAACACTCCGGGAAAGTCGCCCGGAACGGTAGCTGTGCCGACAAAGTCACCAAAGAGGCCTGAGTACAGATTCCTCCCCAGCGATTGCAGTCCACCCATGGTCAAACAGCCTGCTTCCCCACAGAATTTCAAGGAGACTGCGCCAGAACAGCTCATCCCCTCTTCGTCAACGCAAATTCGAATAAAAAGACAAGGCGTGGCATTCCCGCGTCCAGACCAGCTCCCCAAGAGCGTGAGTGCAGGCGACATGGACCAATGGCAGCAGCAACGAAACGAAAAGACCAAAGCTTGCAAAGCTCAAGACTTAGCTCGTCTAAGATCTCACAAGGCAACAATAGAGAACGTGAATGCTACAGTCTCAGGACGAACGAAGTGTGAGGAGCACCGCGTTGGCATTGCAGTACAGCCAAGTATCGAAGACTTGTGCAATTCCAGTCTCTTCTCGGGAAGACATAGACCACACGCCTCTCAGACTACCGACCTCAGCCTCTCCACTACACCGCAGAACGAAAGAATTAGCGCGCTTCCAAAGAGCAGAGAGAGCAGCACACTCTCCCAAAGACTCTCCCCTATCATGGTGGTAGCTGAGCAAGAACCCGTATCTCCAGTCCTAAGATTACCCTCTCAAAATGGACGTGCAAGTAACAGGAACAGCATTAACGACGAGGCGTCCAATACGAGGTTCAGCAGGGACAGTACCGAAGAACTGCCAAGAACCTTCCAAACAATTGGCTTCCATTCCGGTCCATCGCACCCGGCATCTCCGTCGCTGCAACTTCCAGAAGACGAAGTCAAAGCACGCCCCTTAACCGCCCACTCCATGACCGCCTCCCGCCCTGTGGCATCGCGGACACCGCCGCCATTCACCCACTCACTTCTGCGAGCACAGTCGAATCGATCTTCCCACCAAACATCCATGCATGAAGTACAAGTAAGCGAACTGGAAGCGCGACTTTCCGCGATTGAGAAGAAGAATGTCATGTTGGAGCGGGCGTTCTTGGCTGTGATCAATACGTCTGCTGCCTACGGTGGCTTTGGCGGTGGTGGAGGGCCCAATCTGATACAAGGTGATGGGGAAAGACTGAGTAATGGTGGTAGTGGAGGGGAGAGGAGCAGTGGAGGGAGGGCGACTGAGAGTTTGTATGTAGGATTGGAACATTTGCTGGCGTTGCATGCGAGTGAGGTGGGAAGAAGGTTGAGTACGAGCAGTGGGCCGCTTTAAAGAGGGGGATACTGGAACGGATGCCGTCATTGGAAGAGTGCGTCGTTGGCTTTGATCAATATCAAGTTGGCACTCTGGCACTCAGACCATGGGCGATATAAAAATTCTTTCTCGGCAGACTTCAATCGTGCCTCTGACAGGTGAGATTTTGTGATTCGCGGTAGATTAAGACTCCTCAGACGGCATTCGAGTAAACAATCAGGAGGGCGCTATCTACGAAGAACATCGATAGCGGAAGATGACTTATCCGTGGTCGAGCCTTAGTGCAAGCATACCTGGTGAGTGGGGGTTTACAGACATCGATGAACATGAATCCAAATTAGTGATCTTCAAGCCTGGAGGCTGCGTAGGTGGGTGTTCTGCATCCTGCAATATCCTATCCCATATCAAATCTGAATTTGGGAATAGTGTAGTGGTCATCACTCCGAATCTTGACCCGACTGTAATCAGTCTGGTAAATCCTGTCCGAATTGGGGCGCCAGCTTGTCAATCCTTCTCTACCTTCCCTAGTATCAATTTCTATTGACAATTCACCCTTTTCTGTGACTACACTCCAGGTCAGCGATACCACAGTCCACGGCGCCATGGAATCCATAATGTTCAGGAGCAGAAGTACAGGAGTCGAAGACTATGGTTGTATTTTGATCAAATGACCCCTGGCTTATGAGACTAGAGCGCTGCGCTCTGCGGTCAATGAGTATTGGACTCACATCACTTCATTGGTAATGGAGTGTTCTACTAGAGCCATGACGACATTGCTAGGTAAGGGAAGGCGCTATTGTATGAGATTGAGTCGGGCGGTGGAGAGGTCGTATCAGAAGCAAAGCTCTCATTATTCTTCAGCGACGGAACAGTGCAGTCTTTTCCCGTGACTGCTCAACAATAGAGCGAATCAACCATGGAGTGAACGCGAGACTATCACGCATCTTCATTAATACGTTTTCATAACATGCTTACTTGTAGGTTCTAATTCTCAATTGATGACCCATTATTGACCAGTAACCTTCAGACTTCATTGAATCAGCAGTGGTGTTACTCCTGTCCATGAAAAGGAACACTAGAAGCCTTTTCGATTTGCTCAGAGATGGATCGGAGAGCCCCTGTTGCCTCGAAGAAAAGGATTGCGGCTTTTGTTACTTAAGATTGATGGATGAATGGAAGACGGTCGAGTTTACTTGACAAGGCAACTCTTACCCCCGTAATATTGAAAATCTTGTAATGTATACTTCACCGGTTGACCATATGAGAGGAAAGCCGCAGTATTAGGTCCAGGAAAGCTGGTCTATATCAAGGATGAAAGTCAGACAAGGAATGCATGTTCAATTGAGACTTCCATGATCCCAAGTCTTTACAAGCGTGAAGAATACCGAAGGACATTTTCTTTGATATCAGGGTTCTACGAGTCATTTCTGTTGAATCTTTGCTTTCCACATTAGTGTAAGGATATGAATGTGAGACTTATTTGACTCAAAGCCTATTTCGGAGTGTATCAGGCTCATAGGGTTCACTATTATCAGGGAGTAGCGGCCAGACGAAGGCCTATCCGAGCTATGAATTCGATCAAGCTTCGGATGAGGGCCGCCTTGCAAACCACTAGGCTGGGTCTCGACTTGGAAGCGAACGAAACGAATAATGTGGAAACTGTTGCAATCTTGAATCCAGCTGTAGACAGCGTTCGGACCATCGTTCTTGAGCCAAAGCGCGATGTTCCACGACCACCAAGCTGCCGCAGCTTAGCCGCGAAAAGACCGCCTCCGCAATGACCTTGATGCCCGTCCTGCGCCCTGCAAGACAATTGCATCCATTACTAGCGGGACGGTAATCGCTCTCTTACTTGCAGTGCACATTGCTCTATTCGCATATCGCTCGTTACTCCTAGGGGTTCTGTAGAAGGTGGGGGGTGGGGGGGGTAAAAGGGGTCAGCAAAAGAAATTCACCCAAGCCGAGATATGTCCGTAGCAACAGCACAAACAACAGCCAAAGCAGGGCGGCAATCGTTACCTCTTTGGTTGCTTATGCACTAGACTTATGCTTAACCGCTTCGAAATACGGAGGATAACGAATGATGCAGCTATAGAACGTATCATTGACCGACTTCTTCTCAATATCAGGCGGCTTAGGCTCCGCACTATGACAATTGCAATGCAGGACGCATTTGCGCTTGACGATGTTGGTATAAGATGCCCTTTGCCGTCGAGAGCGCAGTGGCGAACCACAGGCCAGGTCCTTATAATATTAGCAACCTTCGTAGCCCCTGTGGTCAGCGGTCTTGATGGCTTGACGGCCTGTGGAATTGCTTTCGAGGATATCGAGGTCGCGGGTGTAGGTCATCTGAGCTTTTGAGTGAGCTTAATCGAGTTTAGGGAGGGGATGTGTACAAGAGAGACGGTGAGCAACGGCGAGGCGAGTACGTTCCAGACTGCCCGTTCCTCGAGGACGTCACGGGGGTGGAGGTGGTTCTCAAGAGTGTGCCAATGGTGAAGGGCTGACGCACGGGGCAAGAGAGGAATTAAGAAGAGTGAGGTATTTAGTGATATAACCTTTACGGTGAGGACAGCAAAGCTCTGGAAGACGAGAGGAGTTTCTGTAAGGTAAGGAGCGCATGAAGAAGGAAATTTAGGCGTAGTTTTTTGTCTTATATGGACAAGGCTTCCATTGATAGTGTCATCCACGAGGCAGCCTTGTACCGGAATGAAATGGTATACCGCGGCCTTCGAATCTGCTCATGCCATATAACCATCTGCGCAGGTCTCAGCGTCAAATGGGAGGAGTCGCGTATACTGACTATTGCCAGCCGTATAAAAAGAGGGCTCTAGCTACAGATTTAAGAGGGTTCGCTGAGCGGGCGTCCGGTTGGTATGCCCTGTGATCAGGGTGAGGAACAATTCGTGCCGTCGGCGGTGTCCAAATTTAGGACCGTTCGGCGGTGGAGTATTCTCGTGCTTTTCAGGAAAGGGTAATTGCTCCCAGAACGCTATTGACCACAGGGATGGTGATATCATACTGCCCAAAATTGTTTCTTATCAAGACACTTCAGCCTAGCTTGGTAATTATCACGGCTTTCCTGCCAAATTCTATCTCTGCAATCAAGGAGCTGTTGTGAACAATGTTAACATGGAGGGACGATTAGTTACATCATGGCGTGACAGATGTGGTACTGGTTAGCAAGGGAGTTCTCAGGCTGAATTATTCCTTGCGCGTACAAGAGTCACTTTCTGGATGCTACTTACAAGAGACAAGGTTATATGCACAAGATCTCCCAAAGTCTGGACGATGGCCATTTGACGATGTCTTTCAGGATAGAAGGAATATATCATCCTGCGATGGATTGCAATTTAACCAGCACAAAGAATAGGATCGAAGTTGACACCTTTGCGGGCTGATATTGACCAAGGCATAATCCGTCAAGAAGCATAACGACCATTCCCCATGATCTGAATCAAAATCTCGAATGATCAAGGTGTAGATGGAAAAGAGGGTTGCGTGAGGATCGTGTCGCGCGATAGTAAAGCGGCGCTAAATCTAAACCGGATCGGGACTGTGACTGTGGCCAGGGCAGATCTCAGTCAGCCACAGCTCACTCGAGGCTAGATCTAGCCTGCACCTTGCCGCTTTTAGCAAGCGCGCCGGGTGAGCAGGAATTGGTGCCGCACCCGATCTGGGCGATATATTGCGCCTTTGAGGTATATACTATCCCTCCTCTCACCTACCAGTTTACCCAGCCCCTGACGTTCAAGCAGATGCATGCTCACCCTCCCTATAGGGCTGACTATGGAAGTTTTACTGCAATCCATTTCCACGACTACCAAACACCCTACAAGTATGGAGCCATGCCAAAAATCGTCAGATCTTGCCAAATGTAGTACTGGCTTGCGTAGGAGGAACATCAATTTGTATGACATTTACTATGTAGATCTAGGTCTCATGGAGACCATTGGGGGTGAACCCTTCTAGCCTATTTCAGGTAGGTTCTAGGAAAAGGCCGCTAAGCAGGGTATAAGTAGGTATCAAGAGGAGCAGTATCCCCTACTTCTAGTCCCTCACCTGTTACTGAAAGAAAGACGGCAACTCTTGTCTCCACCTACTCCGCATATTCCCTACCCTTCTGTTTGCTCCTCACGACTATGGGTTTGAATAAAGTGCTGCCGGAAGAGCTATAGGATAAGGCCATCGCTAATGGCTATGAAAGGAGCGTACCGAGCAGAAGATAGTGGAATGGGCCTGTACGACCTACGTACCAAAACCCTTTGAAATGTGAAACGGCGCTTCAAATTAAAAGGTGAGTGCTAACCTCGGTTACTTCCTTCTACGTGTTACGACTTGGATATTAAATCGAGGGCTTAATAAACAAACTATCTTCATCTTAAATCCTATGAGTAGATTTATGTTCAATGCGTAGCGATAGCCTAATAGTACAAACGCCTGCTTTCGCCTCGTAAAACAGCCCTGCCACGCCTCATTGCCAGGGGCTTTGGGTACCGGAATCAGGGCCGTCCTGATAGGTCCGATAAATTCATCGATTGGGCCGTTGCGACAAGCAAGGAGACTCAGAGGGCCGAGCATCCAGATACATTAACGTCCATGAATCACTTGGCCTTGGAAAATCACGTCTTGATCTATTTCTGCTCGCGCTCTCTCTCCTTCTCTCTCCCTCTCCTTTTCGCTCGTTGCAGCAGCGAAGATGCTCGATCAAGTGTGTGAGGTGACAAATTAAGAGTTGGAAGGTACTTATGTGCTAAGTGCTGTAGAGTCTGCCATTCGAGCGCAATGAGGAAGATCTTGATTTTGTTAGTGAGTAATGTGCTCGAGTCACCTTTATGAGATGGAAAAGGTCGGATCTGGTTTGTGACGACAAGCTAGGCGCAGTAGATTCTTGGGAGTTATACGTGTGAGAATAATTTGCCAACTTGTAGGTTGGAGATTATGATTTACAAGGCATTGTACACTCTGGAGGAGGGGGCGGATCGCACGGATACTTTCCGTTTGCAAAGTCTTGACCGAGCATAGAGGCGAGCGGGTCTACCTGCTTGACTCCAAATATCTGCAGCGCTTGCACAAGGTGATTCTGTCGGAATGCCATCGCTATGACGATCGGAGGAGGAAAGTTGTGTCGTGCGTACCAGGATTCATCATGTATGGAAACACCATGCTGTGCCAGAGCGTCGACAAAACCTACATTTCCTTGCTGACATGCTATCCCCATTAGGTTGACCGAATAGAAATCCGCATTCTTTTCCTTGTCACCGAATTTGTTGAGCTCGACAACGCCGCGATCAAGGAGCAGTCGGACCATTTCAGCAGCTCCAATTCGAGGGGCGGCTCTTGCGAGCACAGAATACAACTGATTAGGTTTCAGCTGTACGCCTGCGTCGAGGAGTATGCGCACTGCACCGACACGGCCACCCCATGCCGCCGCACTCATAGAACTCCCCAAATACCGACCATATGGATTTGCACCTCTGGTGAGTAGCAAAAGCAGAACCTCTTCCTGTCCGGTCCATGCGGCTAGCTCAACGGTACTGACCCAGCGGCCAGGTTGGCTATGCTCATTGACGTTGCCTTCATGATCAAGCAGCAGCCGGACGACCTCGATCATTCCATATCTGCAGGCTGCGAGAAGCCCATCTTTGAGGACATCCTGGCATTCGGACAGCTCATCCTTGTTTTTTTTAACAACAGATGCGCTATATCAGGCTGATTTAGCATCAGAGACCAGATAATGGCTTGTTCGAAGGCCTTTCCGTAAGTATGGTATTCGTACTGCGGTTCGAGTAAAAGATGTACCATCTTCTCATTCCGAGTGAACATCGTTTTCTCGAGTAGAGAACTTCTGCCTCGAGTAGTGAGCCAACTGTCCTGTGGTATCGGCTTGTTGATATCGACACCGCGCTGCAGAAGCACACGAACTAGGTCGTATTGTCCCATTTGCACTGCCGCGAGTAAAGGCGTACCAAAAATCTCGCTTTCAACCTTTGCAACGTCCATCTGCCCATCTCCAAGTATGGATTCAATAACGGAGGACCTATCTACACACATTGCCGCTATAATAACGTGGTAGCGATCATCCACACTAGACACCGAACGCATTGATCTCTGCAACACGCCGTAGTCGATATACTGCGTAGAGCTGGCTCTGGCGCAGAGCATTCTCAGGTATCGATACCTCAACACTCTAATCCGCCGTCGTCATCATGTTTCAATATTTCGTCCACAATATAGTTGACCAGAGCTGCAAAGTTGCCATTTGTTGGCGTGTTCTCTGTATGCGGACGTTGGAGCAGAAATCTCGCCAAAAGATAGTGCTGTTTTTCTCCCCAATTCGGGCGGAGGTGGCAATTATCGAGAAGGTCAGTTCTAGCAAAGGCGCGAAGAATCTCGTGGTCAAAAGATCCTAAACACATAAGAAGCGAGACTGCGTTCGAGAATGGTAGGAGCAAACACGCACAATTTACACGACGAAGTTTTACAGCCTCCTCAATGCAATAAGACCATAATTAACAACAACATGGTCCAGAATTTGGCGAAAAAGCTCCACGGGCAGGAGGAGAAGAGACGTTATGAATCATCGAAACGTAATATTTTGAAGGAGTCAAAGAGCACGGAACTTTGTTTCTCGAGGAAACGGCTAAAGTCCTCAACATCGTAGAGACTATATGTGCTCAGTTATTAGGATGTAGCTCTCAAATGATTACATGGCTCAGGCATCACGCAATACGTGTACCTAAGTAGGATCACCAACGCGAGTCTAAAAGCGGCGCTCACCCTAGACTCGGTGGGGGGTTGGGGCAGATTTCTGTTACCTTGGCACTTGGATCTATTCAAAGGCGGCTGTGTGATGAACCCGCGACGCACAACCTACAACGTCCACCATAGCTTACTTCTTAGTGATATGTATTTCTTGCTCTGTACAAAGCACTGTCTTTCCCACTCCATCACTGAGGATTGCGAATCCCAACGCTCTACATACTTTCGAGAGGCAACGCTTGAGTCAGGGCCGTATGAAGCTTCCCAACTGGTGTAGATGAACATATCGTTCACAGCATGCCTTCAGTACTGTCCGATGCAGACAAGGAGACAGTCAAAAGGGTAGTCCCGAAGGCCGCCAACAAAATTCATGCCGTCGCCGTTGCGAAACTCTACGTCGCTCACCCGAACAAGCAAAATTGGACGTATACTGGCTTACAAGGGGCAGCGGTCTTGGCAAACGACTTAGTGGGGAATACATACTGGTTAAAGATGGTGGACGTATCTGTGCGCCATATATGTACAAAAGCACTTGTACCAATACTGACCGTAAGCAGGGCGCCAATCGCGGTGTTGTCTGGGACCAAGAAATCTATGAACCATTCTATTATAACCAAGACCGGACATTCTTCCATTCATTCGAGCTCGAGGATTGCTTGGCGGGCCTTTCGTTCGTGGATGAGAAGGAAGCCAAACAGTTCAAAAAAAAGATGGACGACAGGGAGAAAAATGCGAGCAAGCAGACCAAAGCAACCCCTTTCCAAGGCTCGACCGCTCAATCAACAGGGGCACCTCTCTCAAATGGCAAGTCTCATCACCGTTTTGGCCTTGGGAATTTGTTGCACGGCCAAAGATCCTCATCGGCTCCACAAGTGCCACCACAGCAACTTCAAACTGTCATCCCTCCTCGGGAATCCTCGCAGCTCGAGCAGGCGCCGAGCAGTCCGAATCGTGAGAGAACTTCTTCGTTGGACACCGTGGATCCTTCTTGGAGAGGAATACTGGGCGAGCTGCTTGAGATGGGTATTACTGAGGACCAAATAGAGCAGAATTCGGACTTCATTAAGGACTACATTGAGCAAAAGAAAGCTAGTGGGAAACCGGTCAGCAGGCCAAATGAAAGTACCACTAATGGTCTCGACGAGAATCGGCGGGTCAGAGCGCCCCCTCCCCCTCCGCCAGAAGCACCGCCTACTAGATTAGAATCAATCAGTCCTCAGGGTACTGGCAATCCAGTCTCTTCGAAGAGAGGCCCAGCGCCTGCAGTTCCACCATCTCGCAGAAGTCGTCCCGACAGCCAGAGCACAGCTTCATCGCATCAGGATAGGTCGCCTGAAAGATCTCCTGCGAGAACACCTTCACCGCCACGTCCAGCATACCAGTTCAGAGCACCACCTCCGCTTGCGGATGCTGGCAAGTTTGCGCATGCACCAGCTCCAGGTCTACCAAAACGAAATCGGGCAGCCTCGAATGTAGCGAATTCCGGCCCGCCACCCCCTCCCAGACCACCAAAGACACCTATGGAAGACGAGGATGAAGTCAGGCCGAAATTCGGCGTCCCTCCCCCGTTCCAAGGAGAACGGAAGTCTTCAATAGCTCCCCCCCCACCACCAAGTCGTGCTCCTCTTCAATCTTCCCCCCGCAATGCCCGAGATGCCAACGAGAGGAAAGCTTTACCGCCTAGCTCCGCCGCGCCACCACCGCTTCCACCCAAAACTCCATCTGCACCACCTCCAATTGCAGGTCCGCCTCTTCCGCCGCCTCTCCCAGCGGAGCGTAATACTCCGGTGACTCCATCTCCCCCTCCTCTTCCAAGAACACCAAGGCCTGTAACGGGTGCTCCGTTCACATCGGGGCCGCCTCATCCCCCACCGCTACCTTCATCGGACGCACCACCGCCTCCTCCGCTCCCTTCTTCTGGCGCTCCCCCGCCACCGCCAATGCCATTAAGTGGTGGACCTGCTCCTCCGCCTTTACCACCTGGACGAGGCGGCTCTGCTGCTCCTTTCCTGCCACAGCCTACAGGCGGCAAGGAAGATCTGTTAGCCTCCATACGTGGCAGTGGAGGTATTGGTGGAGGTAGATTAAAGAGGGTCAGTAGCCAGGAGAAACGTGATCGCAGTGCCGCTACTGTCCCTGGCGCAACACCCAGTGGCGCATCAGGGGTTGGCGCTCCGCCGGCTCCTTCTGGTGCAGGCGGTTTGGGAGATGCCTTGGCTGCAGCGTTAAGTCAGAGAAACAAGAAAGTCAGCGCCAGTGGTAAGTTCTTGTTCACTCTCTTGGCTCTGTTGCTCCTGCTGACACCAGAACCCTACAGATGACGAAGAGGATGACGATGACGACTGGGATGATCCGCCTAAACGTCGATGAGTGGTATGTAGACAGAGGGCCATGGGTTTTGGATGCACACCGGGCTGTTGCAATGGTGCTCGAAAGCCTCAGGATCCGGACGGCGCAAGGCCTGGACTGTTCAGCGTTTAGCGAAGGCGCAAGGGATGTTACGCTCATGTCAGATTTGAATTGCGCAGTATCAGATGTTACAGCCAATATCATTATATGTTATGCATCGGATGTACTTTGCGTGAATCGAGATATGAAGATGATGTAGATTACATGACTCGAGCATTCCGATCTTGGCATCAATTACCCTCGGGCCGTAAAACCAAAAAATAGCTAAGTATCTTGGATGTAGAACAGCACATCTCGCGCTTATAATTTTGTTGACGAGATGAGAACGGGCTCTGGCTTGACTGTGGTCGCACCTTCGTCGTCTTTGCTCCGCTTCCTACGGTCTCAATCTGAACAGGTGTGCTTCTTTACACCCTCCAGTGGCATCAGCTGCCAGAGCACTTTACCTCGACGGACAAGCCCATCATGCCCCGGTATTTCACATCATTTGCAGAATGCAGCAAGATATATCACGACCACTCCGTCCCGGAAAGCGACAGTTGAGTCGTCATTACTAAATCTCGACTTTTTATGGCCTCCCTCCAAGTACGGGCCTACAAAACGCCTTGACAGTGCAAGCGCACAGAGACCAGCCAATACCAGAATAATTTCCAAATACACTAATGCCAATCGGCACGCATCTACACGTATTTGGCCTCTATTCAACAGATTGTTGAAGCCTAGCGAGCACAAGGAGAGGCCGAGAACAAAGCCCACCAATCTACCACCGCTACCCACATTCTTAGATGATGTCGGTGGCACAAGTCTTGGTCGCAACAAAGCAGGAAAAGCCGCGAATGAGCTGAAGCTACGGTGTACGGAATTTGACAAAGATGGGAAAGTCACGCTCATGGATGGGGAGTTCAAGAAGACCGAACTCATCGCGAAAGTATGGACAGCGACCATGAGCCAGCATGCTAAGCTCTTTGAGTGCTGACATTCTTTTAGTATGGTCTCCTTCCCCGAGATCTCCGAAAGATCGATTCTTCTCTTTTGCCTCATATACTCGTTCGACCCTCAGCCATCCTTATCAATTTGCTTCACTTGCGTGTGCTTATAAAACACAATTGCGTTCTCGTGCTCGATGCGTACGGCACATCCGACTCGTATACCCAATCTCAGTTCATGTATGATCTGCAAGGCAAACTAGGCCAGAAGGAAGCATCACGCCTAGCAGGAGGCCTGCCCTACGAATTTCGTGCTCTCGAAGCTGTATTGATCAGTGTCACTACGGGCTTGGAAAGTGAATTCGAAGGGGTTGCTCAGCCTGTCATGAGGGTTCTGCAGGAGTTGGAAGAGGATATTGACAGAGACAAGCTACGGCACTTACTCATATACTCTAAGAAGTTGGGAACTTTCGAGCAAAAGGCGAGGCTTGTGAGGGATGCCATTGATGATCTACTGGAGGCGGATGATGATCTAGTCGCTATGTATCTGACGGAAAGAGCGCAAGGCAAGACGAGGGAAGAGGACGACCACACCGAGGTGGAGATGCTACTAGAGTCGTACCACAAAGTCTGCGACGAGATCGTTCAGTCAGCGGGCAATCTGGTTAGTAATATTCGAAATACGGAAGAAGTGTAAGTCTAGCACATGGTCATGAGGGATATTGACAGCTAATAAGGACAGCGTGAAAGCTATCCTCGACGCCAATCGTAATTCTCTCATGCTTCTCGATCTTAAATTCAGTATCGGTACTCTGGGCATTGGATCCGGCGCCTTCGTTGCCGCTCTTTATGGAATGAATCTCAAGAATTTCATGGAAGAATCTGACCTTGGTTTCTTAGGGGTTACGGCCTGGTCATTCATATTTGCAGCAATGGTTTGCACCTATGGGTTGAAGAAACTACGGAAAGTGCAGCGGGTAAGTATGTGGGGCGAGCAAGGCGGCAAAGGTCGAGGACCATGGCGGGAAGTCACCCCGACACCTGCTTTGCTGGGAGAGACAAGAGGCGAGAGGCTGAGAAGGCAGAGGGAGATACGGCAGGAAGATTTCGAGGGTGGAGGTGGGTTTGGGACGGAGGGTGTGGAGACATTACCCCTGTCATTGAAAAGGGCGGGGAAGGATGCGGAGGGAATCAAGCCATAATTGTCGACTGTCCTGGCATGGCGTTCGGTGCAATAGGTTTAACATACCTACTCTTTGTAGCATAGCGATGGGAGCTAGAGTCGGTATCTGCATTGTATCTGTAGGTTGCATTATTCCACACCATCGTAATGGACACTCATTTTGTATCATTGGTGCCATAGGTCTATGAACCAGAAGCAGACTGGCAGCTTTGCAGTTGCCTTCCCATTCGGCCTACGCCCTTGCCCTTCATGTCTGTGTTTCGTCGTCTTGTGATCTAAGCTAACCCCAAATCAAGATCTCTGACGGCATTAATCTCTATTTCTAGAATAGGCTGAGACTGGCGCTAGATTTGTACATTCTCAGACATCACTTCTTCCCATTGCTCGGCCTGCAGGCGGCCTAGATTGCGAGAAGAACCTCATGGCCTTTTCCAATATGCTGGGATGGTCATTAGCTTGTGTTTGGACCACTACGACGATTATTGAATCCAATCCGTAACCGCGATGTCGAAGCCATGGCTCCTGGTGTCTCCAGCATCACGAGGTATTGGTCTCCAGCTCGCTAGACGGCTGCTCAGCACTACAGACTTACCTGTGATTGCAACGGCAAGGAGAGACTTGAAGGGCACAAACATGCAGATTCTCGACGGTCTCGATGTTGACAAGCAGCGGCTTGAAGTGCTGAAGCTCGATGTGACTGGTACACTGTCCACCCATCCTATGCAACCACAAAGCTTACAGACTCAATTCAGACGAATCAACTATCTCAGATGCAGCATCTTACTGCTCCTCACGCTTCTCCGACGGCTACCTCCGTCTGGCTTTCTGCACTCCTGGCGTTTTACACCCTGAAAAATCCCCCTCTCAAATTGACCACACCAAAGCTATCCAAACCTTTCAAATTAACAGCCTGGGGCCCCTCCTCCTTGCAAAACACTTCTCTTCCTTCCTTCCAAAGAAATCTACCACCGTCTCTGCTCTGGAGAACCTTCCCGCCTCTGCCGTGCTGGCATTGATGTCTGCCCGCGTCGGTTCAACAAGTGACAACTCCCTTGGCGGCTGGTACTCATATCGTGCGAGTAAGGCGGCTGTGAACAGTATCGCAAAGAGCGTGGACATTTTCCTGAGACAGAGGTGCGGAGAGAAGGCGATGTGCGTGAGTCTGCATCCAGGGACTGTGAAGACGGGGCTGAGTGAGGAATTTTGGGAAAGTACGCCGAAAGAGAGACTATTCTCACCAGACTTTTCGGCGGAGAAGTTGATTGAGGTGGTTAACAATGTCGGAGTGGAGGGGAGAGGAAAGTGTTGGGATTGGAAGGGGACGGAGATAATGCCTTGAGAAGGAGTGGCCAATAGATCTTTGACTTCAATCGAACGTTTTCTCTACGACTGTGGAGTCTTCATTTCCCAGAGTATGTGAGTGGGATGCTAGCATTAGAATTACTCGCCCTGCTGGTATACGCGGAAGCCCCAGGCAGCGCCAAAATATCGACCCCTTCGGTTTTCTGCATTTGCCTATGATAGGTAAGTCACAGACCACTATTCAACAGAAGCGTCTTCCCCAATGTATTGCTCTTGAGCTGTTGGGATGCCAACACTTGAAATCCGTCAGGAATCATGACATAATGGCAGACACAGCAGTCTGTTCGATAGCACGAAGCCCAAACGGAAAACAAGATTGTATCAAGTGATGGGGAAGGCGGTTTCCAGACGGGATGGAACTTAGTAGAGATGAAAGAAGCGAATAGCAGATGATAGCGCGGCCGCCGATTAGCCTGGCGTTCACGAATTCAAGGTGATGGTTATGCGTGCTAGTGGTGCAACGGAGAGCGGCCATCCTCTCATCACTTTTCTGAAAAACTTCTACAGAGGATGATCCAAGGCACAGTAAAGTCAAGTTGGCGTGTATACACCAGTTTGTGAATTACTGACCGCCTACATGCAAGGCGTTTTAGCGAAAGTTCTTGGAAGTCCTCGACGCATGACAGACTTCTCATTGACAACCGAACACTCCAGAGACTGGCGAGTGCGTATAGTCTACACTTTTTCTTCCCTATGTACTGCCCTCTCGTTCCTTGTTGTTTCCAACTTCAAAGGGTGCAACTCGGCTTCAGCAATGCTGATATACGTGAGAAACTGTCGACGTTTGCTTTGCTGACCATGCTTAGCAATACAGAACATGTGATATTACATCTCTATGAAGAAAGGGTTTCGCTCGCCTTTTTGTTCGAACAGCTGGCATCTGCCGCTTCTCCTAATGCTATCGTGCTTGGCACTATGTAGTTCCATTGTCCTCGGAGACTCCACAATCGATCATATATCTTCAACCCTCGTCCAATGTTTCTATGCCTCGGGCTGTAACGTATTCGCGCCTTCCGTACGTCCGCTTCGTTTCCTGATAACGCAGTCGATGGGATATACATCGGCTGAACATGACATGGAGCTCGAGCTTGTGTCATCGAAAGCGAAAACTCAGCGAAAACTCAGCGGAAAGGGGTGCGGAGATGGCGTCTCACTGTTACCATTGGTGCCTTCATGACCTTCGTCCTTCTATGGACGTTTGTTGGCCTACTGCTATAGGCCCTTCATGATGATGGGGCGACTGACGCCATCTTCGTTCGCAATTGCTCCTGCACAAGACCAAGATCTTTCGATGTTCACATATATCCATCAACATCTTGAGCACTCTCCTCCTTGGTGTAAGCTCCGCCTGTATGCAGGCTCTCAGTACTCCCTTCAGAGAGGAGATTGATATATGATGTGCGCGCGGGATCTAGGATGATGTTGGAGTTTCTAGCTTTAATTCCCCTAGATGAATCCCTCGAAGAAGGCAATGCTTATGATACTTTTTTAGCGCTATCTCAATTCCACTGAATCTCTTGTGGAATTTTTTGAAAGGCGTCGTTGATCATATGCTTACCTTGCCTATGGGTACAATCCCATTGTATATAAGGAGATGACGGCAATTGTCTATACCCTTGCTATTATCTCACTGAAGTTCATAATAAGGGGCATGTTTGCTTCGAGTGAACCAACGATAGACTTTGACGAAGGCTATTTTTCTGACGAAGGTGAAAGTAAAGCGACTTGTGTAGATGGTCAGCGACCAACCGAATTTGGAAAGATACAATAGAATTTGTCATTGCTCAGGCGCCTCGAAACCATTGATTGCATGAAGGCACTTTCCAAGATATATGTTACTAACTGGCATGCCGTGATCCTATTCACGAACTCGGTGAATATCACCAACAGCCTGCTGGACCTGCGCTCCAGTGACTTCGAAGATATCAAAACTTTGAAGCTTATGAGTGGAGGTGCTTTCAAAAGTATTGAGAGAGAGCATTCCTTGATTTGCGACCTTAAGAGCCTCATGTCAATCGCCAGCAATAGGCAGTCGAATGTATCAATCAACGCTTATACTGGAACGCTACTGACTTCGTCAACATTGATTATTACCTTGCTAAGCCCGTAAAACCCTTGTTTGTTTTGTCGGCTAAGTCACACGTTGCTTATGATAGTTAGTCATTATTCTCGGTATGATCAAGTTGGTCTGCTTCGTTGTGGCGCTCGAGACATGAGCATTCCTAATAAGTGCTATCGGAGCCACCATCAGCTCCTTCCTTCAATATCCGGATCCTACAACGAAGGACTTTGGCACGCTGTTTGCTGTAGATGCTCGTCGGAGGGGTAAAGCACGGGGCCGGCAAAGGCCAAATTCAGTCGAATTTGGACTTTCCAAACAAAATACTACCTCTTGGGCTGCCATACGACTTGAGTGGTTCCAATCTGCTAGTCGGCGGCGCTTGAGGGCTGCTGTAATCATGTTTGCCCCTCACCCATGGTCAAAACCACGCAACGATTGTTCCAATCTTTCTAACCGCCATGCTTTATTCGTCAACCCTTCGGTCTTTCATTCGTAGGACAAGACTCGATTTACGAACGTCGTTTAGCTCATGAACGTCCGTCATTCGATGGTGATAATTCCCTGGCTGCTCTATTGATCGCTGAACTTCGGAGCGTGATCAGGAGATACCCGCTCATTTCGTATTAGAGAAAGTCCCCAACTAGCAACGTGCTACTGGCCAACACACCACAGCTACTGATATCATCGTTGTACACCATCTGTGATTGCATCCTGGATTCAAAGCTCATGTCCTCAGAACACTTGCTACATGAGGCCCAGCGAAGGGTACTTTGGGAGCCTACTTCGATCGGCGGGCATAGGTCCAGCTACTGACTCCGGATTGCATGCCGCTACACCATCCCAATGATGACTGTAATACCATTGCTGCAACGGCTTAAATCCCAAAGCTTTGTTTTGGCTGGAAGTACCATGGTCATCTATTGTTTCATCAAAGTGACAGACGAGACGCTCGACGGCAGCGGATGGTCTCCAAGCGTGTTGGTTTTTTCTTCTTTCTTAGGGGCCCCACGGGCCTAAGGTTCTCGTTCTGCCGGTCCTCGGATTGCGGCAGTATCCTGGAAATTGCCTCTGGCTAGGAGCAATAGTGCGGCAATCAGCGCTACATGCCACCGCAAAGGCAGTAAGGATCCTGGCAACACCGTGTATCCTGTCAAATCTGGTGCGTTCAATGATGTGGGAGGTGATGGCAAGAGGCGAGTGGGACTTCCAGTCGAAGGCGTGGAACCTTTTGTCAATAACGAGATATATTACGGAGACGAACGCATCATGTCAATTCATGATCGCGACTGAAGTATCCTATACCCTCGCATTCATTCTGTAGCGCCTCAACAATGAATTGGACGAGCTATCGGAGAACATGACCTTTATGCTCGTAGAGGCTACCTTTTAGAAACCAGTCGAGGCACCTACTCCATAAGTACACTGTGTATAGAGCATAGGCAGCTGTGGCGTTCCGATTATTGACTTGTTCGATTTGCGAGCCGATGCTTTCATGTAGTATCAATTTCATCAAAGCACAATTTATGGCAGCTTTTCCCCGGCTGTTAGCAGCTTGGAGTTGACAGTCCGTGGTGGCTCTTCTTGTTAAAGCACAAAACATTGGTTCATCTTTCTGACATCGAATCTGTTGCACCAGAATAGTGTGCGCAGGCACATCGTTGGAGGCTTTGAATCGATGTGAACGTGCATGTTTCCTATAGAACGTTGTGCTGTGGAATTGTTATTTACTTGGAGGAAAAACTGCCACTTGGATGAAGCCCCAAGCTTCAGCCCTATTCTATCGATTTCCCGCATATCCACTCACCCACTCTTCTCATTCTTGCCTTAATATTTCGCCCAACCGTTGTCAATGCCATCCGAGATCGGTAAACCGGCAGTGAAACTGTCCTTACCCTTAGTAAGTTCGCCGACAAGTGACCCACCCTGACTCTTCCTCTCCTCGTTGGCCCGCGCTTTGCAGTCCTTTTCTCACGTTGACGAAGATCTACTCAAGGAATACCAGCAAGACATCTTCAGCGAATTGCGGGCCGATGACGAGCTCCTCATTTTGGCGCGAGGGCTGGGCCTCTTACGGGTAGTCACTAACCTCCTTCATTCGTACGATGCCGTGGGAAACAATCTAGTTGTGGTGGTTGGAGCGGACGAGAGAGAGAATGGGTGGATTGGCGAAGCACTCGCAGAGCATGCTGTCATCAGCAAGACACCAGCGGCGAGGGGTCTCAGCTCGATCAATACCGACACAATGACTGTGGCGACCCGTGAGAAGATGTACTCGCAAGGAGGCATATTCAGCATTACATCGAGGATATTGGTGGTAGATCTCTTATCGAAGCTGTTGGACCCGGCTACTGTTACAGGTCTCGTTGTATTGCACGCCGAGAGGATCATTGCAACGTCCATCGAAGCGTTCATTATACGTATATACCGCCAGATGAACAAAGCTGGGTTCTTCAAAGCCTTTTCTGATAATCCTGAGCCCTTCACTACTGGCTTCGCGCCTTTGGCATCGATGATGCGTAATCTCTTTCTCCGAAAGCCATCTCTGTGGCCACGATTTCATGTCACAGTTGCTAAATCGCTCGAAGGTCGGAAAAAAGCAGAAGTGATCGAGCTTGAAGTACCGATGACCGATGGCATGAGGGATATCCAAAATGCGATTCTTGAATGTGTGGAAGTAAGTATCAGCGAGCTCAGAAAAGCCGACACGGGATTAGAGCTGGATGACTGGACGCTTGATAGCGCTTTACATAAGAGCTTTGACATCATCGTGAGGAGACAGCTGGATCCAACATGGCATCGTGTGAGCTACAGGACGAGGCAGATTGTCAATGACCTGAGTGTTCTACGAAGTATCTTACATGCTTTGCTCACGTACGATGCGGTGTCCTTCAACAAGTATCTCGACACCATACTGGCTGCTCATCAGCCTCCACCGGGCTCGAACCGCCAGAACCAATCTCCTTGGCTGTTCCTAGATGCAGCGAATACCATCTTTGAAACGGCGAAGCGGAGAGTGTACAGTGGCAAGGCCGTTGAGGGGTTAGCTCCTGGAGCGGGTGGGGTCCTACCAGATTCTCTACGTCCTGTACTTGAAGAGCAACCAAAGTGGGGACTCCTTGCGGACGTTCTCGAAGAGATTGAACGGGATGCCTACTTCAATCCTGGAATCAGAGATGATTCCAATGGCACTATCCTCGTTATGTGCTCAGATCAAGGCACTTGTCGGCAACTTCGCGAGTACTTGCAAAATATGCACGTGCAACCGGAGAAACCAAAGGAGGAGGCTGGCATGGAAGGGGATATGGAGATAAAGGCTTCTGCTACATTTATGATGCGGAGGAAGTTACGAAATTATCTGAATTGGAAGAGAGATTTCGCTCGAGTGAGCGCCTCGCTCTTCACGGAGAATCAGAAAGTTCTTGAAGGTTTCACTGACCAACGAGGTGCAAATGGGTATCGAGGGAAGGGTCCACCAAATAAGAGACGACGAGTCAGAGGTGGGTCGGCAGCTGCTGCTGGCGGAGGAAGACCTGTCAATAGTAGCATGCAGATAGCGGAGGACAAAGAGTCTCAGGTGGCTTCGCTCCTTGCAGAAATTCAACCCAACGAAGTGGATGAAGCGCAAAAGGAAGAGATCGTCTTAGATTCGTTGGATGACATGGAAGACTACTTCGAGCTTTACGAGATGAACGATTTGGTGATTGTTCATCCATACGATGGCGATATGGATGAGCATGTGCTTGAGGAAGTTCGGCCGAGATATGTGATCATGTACGAGCCAGATGCTGCTTTCATTCGGCGGGTCGAAGTCTACAGGAGCTCGCACGACGACCGCAACGTCCGAGTGTACTTCATGTACTATGGCGGTTCTGTAGAAGAGCAACGGTACCTTAGCGCTGTCAGAAAAGAGAAGGATGCTTTCACGAGGTTGATCAAGGAGAAAGGAAACATGGCCGTGACTATCACCCTTGATGGTGTAGCTCCTGACCCTCAGGAACAATTTCTCCGCACCGTCAATACGCGTATCGCGGGCGGTGGCCGGCTGGCAGCTACTGCAGAACCACCTCGTGTTGTGGTCGATGTGCGTGAGTTTCGTTCGTCGCTTCCTTCGCTTATACATGGCCGTTCCAACATCGTCGTCCCTTGCATGCTCACAGTTGCAGATTACGTGCTCACGCCTGACATATGTGTCGAGCGTAAATCTGTTCAAGATCTCATCTCCTCATTCAAGAATGGCCGTCTCTTCAATCAAGCAGAGACGATGCTTTTACATTACAAATATCCTATGTTGCTCATCGAATTCGGTCAGAATAAGTCGTTCACTCTTGATACCTTCGGCACGGATCATACCGAAAAGCTCACCTCAGCCCACAATCCACAAGATCTGCAATCTAAAATTGCTCTTCTGACGCTCGCATTCCCTCGCCTCAAGATTATCTGGTCCTCCTCGCCATACCAAACAGCCGAGATCTTCGATGAGCTCAAGAAGCAACAGGAAGAGCCGGATCCCATCAAAGCTGTACAAATAGGTCTTCTGGCTGGCGAGGACCCCAGCGACCAGAGCTTTAACCAGACTCCGCATGATATGCTTCGAATGGTGCCCGGGATGAGCGAGAAGAATCTTTCCCGCATAACGTTAGAAGTTGAAAATATTGCGGGCGTCAGCAATCTCACGGAGGAGGAGCTCGATGTCATGGTTGGGAAAGAGGCTGGAAGACAAGTTTATAGGTTCTTCAATCGAAGTGTGCTCGAAGATTGAATAGTTCGAGATTTTAAAGGAGAAACCGTCTTAGTCGCAGTCGCCGACGGCTTGGTTCCACAACAGAATTATATCCATGTCCAAGGAACCGAGTAGTCCTCCGCGGAAACTCCGACCCCAACTTTCCCTTGGACTTGCTACATCACCGGGTCGAATCCCCATACCACGTAATACGACGTCCACAGGCGAGCATCTCGTTTGGCCGATGTCATTCTTTCTGTGGCATCAGCTTCTACGCATCCAACAACGTGCTGCGGTGGATTACGGTGCTCTATGAGGGTTGATGCCCTTCTGCACGCTGAAGTCTGGTACTTATGCTCGACAATATGAACTATCATTTCGGCTGCCATTGCAGGCGTCAGGGCTAATGGGGCTGAACGGGAACAGGTCAAGATATGAGACAAGGAGAATTGCTGAAAAGTGCACTCAACGATGTTAATCGTTAGAGCCATTGTTTTGCATGTTTTGTTGCTGTAGGAGCTACCACCTGTTCCCCATACTCTTCATCTCACACCCTAATCAGTACATGTGCAATCGAAGTGACGTGGTCAGCCTGGGGTGCCGTGTTTCTCGATTACAGATATGGAGTACACGAAGCTCGACAGCAGATCTCGCATTTGGCACATTGGGCCCTTGGGAGAGGGCCACGGGATTAGGAATGTGGCGTAGGGATCTCAACAGGAGGTCTACTAGGGGTGCCAAGGGGGCTTCGAGACCCTGAGGAAGCCTAGATGCACGCTTTCATTCTACGATAGGAAGCTTGTAAACAATGGCACGAGTGTCGGTATGACACCGACCCTCGGCAGTCGAAATAGGGCGTCAAATGTTTGCCTTGTGGGGGAAGTGTCAGAGTAAGTCCTGGAAGCCGTCCAAATGTGCTCTCCTACAGTCACTTGTGCACAAATGTTGTGCTGAAGGGGGATCTTACTAACCGCAGTCACCAAGTTTGGCAATGTAATGCAGGGACCCTCTCATTGGGCAACAGGTAAACTGGCCTAGTAGTAACCTTGCTGCAATATTCATGAGAATGGTTGATCTGAGGTTTTACTTCCTATTCTGGAGTTGATTCCGCGACGGATCGAGCCCATGGGTTATTAGAATGCTCTAAAGGAGTGAAGATCTTAGTAAATCAATCATTGTGTCGGTGTGATAGCTTTGCTCGGCAAGATGAGTAAACCAAGTCTGTCATTCGTTTCCGAGGTCCTTGGTCTTTTCTTACAACTTGTTTGAAGGCGTATATGCGATTCGCTTCGTAAGCTGCACCTTCACGAGCCTGGTTCAATTCATTCATGTATCTTGGATCTTTCAGACTTGGGGTTCGTTTTGGTGGCTGAACGAATTTGGATATCTGGATTATATGATGTATTGTACGTGCATAGTCTTGCAACCGATGCTCCTGAACGTCGGCATCGAACAGAGCAGAGCGATTCTAGAAAGTCGAGTGTATACATGGACCACATTCCTCTCCAAGTCGCATGCACTGATCTTTCCCACAAGTCGCGAGGGGAGTTCGAATGTGTTCAACAATATTCATGTCTATGTCTCATGAGTTCATACCCTGCACCTCCAACTCCTGTTTTGAACCTTCGTAAGGCATGTGATGCTTGTCCTCCAGCCTCTGTGTATTGAGACTCCACCAGCGAAGCCCCCGCCATGCAAATGTCAAATCCCAGCATGCAACATCCTCCACCTCAGATCTCGTCAACATCAATATCTTTGTCGTCGCTGCTGTTGTCTCGGTCCTCGTCGAACTCGACGTTGTCATCCACACCCTCGTGTCCGTATCTAGGGTCCAAAGCTGTCAGCCTTTTTCCACTTGCATTTCCACCGCATCAGAAGCCTCGAAGATAGCACATACGTATCAGTCTCGTTGATCTTCGCCGTCTCCGGTAATTCCCCGTACGCTTTCAGACTCCTAGCCTCATCCGCGCTGTATTTCAATATGACATCACCCTTCTCGTCTTGGTAGTCGCGGAGCGAGAGGAGTATGATGTCGCCCTGGTTGATCCAGACTTTCTTTCGGAGTTTGCCTCGGATGTGGGCGAGGCGCTTTTCGCCGTCGAAGCAGAGAGCTTCAAGGCGGCCATTACCGAGCATCTTGATTACCTGGGCATATTCTATGTGGCAGAGTGCGTTAGACAAGCGGTGGGTGGATTGGAAGGGAAGGAGGGGAGGGAAGGTGATGTACCTTGGCCTTCTTCTTTGAAGGTGAGTTCACGCTTCTCGTTGTCGTTCTCGTTCTTTCCACGACGTCGATTTTTACCACCCTAGACGACGTGTTAGCCAAGTGTGTACCTCACACCAGATATGGTTCCAGGAATGGTTCAAGAATGGTGTGAGTGGGGGTAAAGATGGGGTTATATAATTTCTCAAGAAATATCTTACTTTCCCCTTATTCTTGGGCATTGTGAAGTTTTCTTATAGTCTTCTCAATTACGGAGGCTGTTCTGTGCCGGGAAAATTGTTGATTGAAGAAGGAGACCGGTTGCAGATTTGTAGACGTTAGTATTTGGTGGGGTGCCAGGGTGTGGCGCGGGCTGACTCAAGCGAAAAGAGTTTGCCGCGCGCTCCAGGGGAATATTTCATCCTCGTTTCTTCCGCTTTGGGCGTTTCGATGACTGTTGTAATATGGTCAAAAGCTGTTCGGTATGGCAGCAAGATATGTGAGGCATGAGTCCTGACACTTTTAGCCGTCCACATGTTGCCTCTTTCATCAAGTCCGTGACTCGGCAATGCCTCCAACAGTACAGCAACAGGCGTTTCACCCGGGTTCGCGGTCTCGATGTCTGTCGTTCATGCATAAGTCCGCATCATAAGCTCTGTCACTCCGCCGAAGCTATCCTACGGGATCCCTCCCATGTGCTCCGGCCAGGTGTACACGAACGATACGAACCTATCATGAATGGCCGATACGACGAGTCCCAGGAAGGGCTATGGTTGATGTTCACAAGCAATCCTATGCAGAAGAAGAAGATTGTGCGGAGCTGGGCCAGGAGACGATTGACTCAGGCTGTGTTGGAGCAATTAAGGATTAGAGGATTTGATGGCGAGGGCAGGAAAATTGCTCTAGGAGCTACGGGAGAGGAGGCTAGTCCCAAGAGGTCTTTGGGGGAAACATCTGGGGAAGGTGTTCCGGAGGCACTTGTTGGGACTGTTGATATCGAAGTTGTGAATCAGATCGTGGAAGTGGAGTATAAAGAAGTGCAGAGGCAGGCTGGACTGCTTGTCCAGGAAGTTTTGAAAATCTGCGGGCGACCACAGTTTCAGAACAAGCCTTCAGTATCCCGGAAAGTTTCATATCGATGAGAAAGCGTATCAAATATGTCCAAGGCTCGTGAAGCTGATCCTAGCTCAGTAGGGAGCGGATTGCCCCTGTCCGAGTATAACAGCTGGTACCTAGGGCTGGTGGAGGGTCACGACAGTTGGACCAGCATCCTAATCAGGTAAGACTTCACCAAGTCTCTTCCGCCAAGCCGTTTGGATGTGCCAGCAGAAGCCTTGATAGTCATCGCTTTTGGGCACACCGGACTATGGAGCCTGCTACACAGAGAAGTGAAAGGCAGGCATGCTCAGCACACAGGCTCAATGAATTGCTTATCGTGTGGCATACAGTCAAATTGCCATCCGCTAATCAGGTTGGGGACTCGGTCGCCACATGTTCATGCATTAGTCGAATCCTAGTTCATATCGGTCTATATGTTCTCCTGTCGCTTCAGCTCACAGAAGTACGATCATATAACCACCTTCGTCATAACACGAAGAGTGCCCCTTCACTCCTTGTTGAGCTCTTCCGCACGCGCCTTGCGGTCCTCCTTGCTACCCTCTTGAGGTGGCATGTCTGCTGGCAAGTCAGCTGTGCAACAGCATCGTGAGCGCAGAAAGAAGACACGTACCGTTCATGGTCATCGGGATCTGAGGACCTTTGGACTGGAAATCCTGAGCAGACGCCTTACCTGACTGGTGAGGTGTGTGCTCATTCTCGTGATGCTCGTGGTCGCTTGCAGTCGACTCAGTGGTGGAGGATGGGTCCTTTGCTATCTTTTCGGTGATGCCCATAGGCGCTTCTTCTTCGGACGGGTGGACAGGCATAGTGCTTGTATGATTGGATAAATAGTTGGGTTGGAAATGTGGCGGATGAGGGATATGTGCGATAAAGCTTCATGGTCATCATCGCGGACTATGTCATAATGGAGGGGTCCGGTCTCCCTCCGGGGAATCAAGCCCTAGCCCTCAGATAGCCGCACGACATCTGCCAAAATTCTGGTCTACGCATGTTCCACGGCAGAACGATCTTTCTATATCGTTATTCGTGGATTCCAATTCGAGGATGCCGATGACATATATGTTCATTTGCAACTCAGGAATCACGCACCACTGTCATGCTATCAATTCCCGGAAATGTGCAGGAGCAGTATCAGGCATGGTTGTAACCCATGGTTTGAGGATTTCAATGCTCCATCATTGCATAGACCCTATCCATTCCTCACAATCCTCCATAAGCCTCTTAGCCTCCTCCCCCACCCAATCCCATACCCCAATTCAACTACCCCTTTACAAACCTCCCATGCCTTCGCAGCCCCACCAGTGCGGTAATCAAGCGCCGGCGGGATGCTCGTGCTGAGTAAACTTGGAAACCTATCCCGACAAACAGCTTTGGTATTGCAAATCGATCTTAGTCCTTCCTCTCCACCGAATCTACCATAACCGCTTCCATTGACGCCGCCAAAGGGGAGCGAGACGGCGTAGTAGACTGCGAAGTCGTTCACGCTGACCATGCCTGACTTGATCTGTTGTGTGACTATTTCGAGGGTTTTAGGATTTGTACCGAAGACGCTAGCCCCAAGGGCGTAGGGCGTTGAATTCGCAATGCTGATTGCCTCGTCGACAGAAGATGCGCGCATGAGGACGCAGATAGGTGCAAAGAGCTCTTCTTGCGCGATCAGCATGGAGGGCGTGACGTCTACGAGGAGTGTTGGTTGAAAGTAGTGGCCTTTTCGATGCTTGGGGTGGTTGTACGGCTTCCCGCCTACGAGGCACTTGGCTCCTCTGCTGACCGCCTCGTCTATAAGTCCCTCCAGTTGTCCGAAGCGGGCATCTGATATCATGGCACCCACGTCAACTTCCTCAGGGTCCTCGAGAGCAGAGCCAACTCGTAGATTTTTGATGCGGCTGCCAAGGATAGCGATAAGGCCCTGGTAGATCGTGGGAAGGCAGATGATGCGCTCGATGCCGATGCAATTTTGGCCTGCGGACTGGAATGTCCCGCGCAGAAGTATGCTGGCGACCTTGTTTATGTTGCTAACATCGTCAAGAATGATCGCAGGGTCTTTTCCTCCAAGCTCCAAGCAAACAGGCGTCAGAGATTTTGCCGCTGAAGCTGCGACATGGTGGGCGATGGGACGCGAGCCGATGAAAGTCACATGGGCAATGTTAGGGTGAGACGTAAGATAGTTAGCGGCCTGAGGCCAGCACAGGATGGGCTGGACAAGGTTGGAAGAATGGCCACAGGCTTTCAGGGCTGCATGGGCGATGGAGGCAAAGTATTGAGTCGACCATGCTGTGGACTCGGAGGCTTTGACCACAATGGCAGAGCCAGTGAAGAGGGTCGATATGAGGGGGCCCATGAAATTATGAAACTATTAGAAGAGTGAGTAGATGCAGCTGTTATCTTATTGTAGGGTACATGTACTGGATAGCTGCAACAAGTCAGCAGGCTGGATGAGATCCATAGCAGAACAAGTAGACCTACTTCCAGCTCACACAAACAGCCACGACTCCCAAAGGCTCCCATCTGACTTCGTTGTACTTATACATCATCAGGAAATTTGTAGGTCTTCTCTTCGCTCTCAATGCATTCTCTCCATGCTGTATCGTCCACTTCAATTTCTCCACAGTGACTAGGATCTCTCCGAGTGAAGCGTCGACCTTCGTCTTTCCAGAGTCAAGGCATGCCACGGTAGCTATGGTCTCTTGGTTGTCAAGGATGTACCTGCGTGGAGGATATAGCAGTCAATTGCATATCCTTGTCTGAATCCATATATCCCAGACGTACTTCAACAGCGTCTTCAGCACCCGTCTCCTCTGTCTGAACGTTGTCGTTGCCCATTGTATCTGTGCCTCTGTGGCTTTTGCTACCGCCCTATCAATTCCGTCAGGAGTGGAAGGGTTGACGTGTCCGAGAAGCCGTCCATTGGCTGGGCAGTAGCACTGTATGGCGCTCGAGCCGGACTTCTGGTACTAAGGTCAGCGGTCTATGATGTTTCACCCTTGACGAATAGCTTACCTTGATGCTGGGGTCTTTCAACACTTCGCCTTCCCAGTACGGGTTACATTGTTCCGGTATTGGTAGATTGAAAGGTACGGCTCGTTCTGCGCTGTCATTCAGAACTGTGTGGTTGAAGACGATGAAGACAAAGCTAATTGAGATAATGAAGATGGAAAGTTCAACCCATGGCACCTCAGTGGGGATGTAGTTGATGATCTCCATGAGAATGAAAACATCAATGGAAGTCCGTCGAATCGCGGTTTAAAACGCGTCACTAGACTGCTTGGGACCGAAAATCGCAAGCATGATCAGGATGAGGTCATGGAACTACAGATACATGGGCTTTACATCACCTCACAAGCAAGTAACAACGTTGGCGCGCTGGTTGTAGGCTTTGATTGACTGTGATTTATGGCATACTCCCAACGAAAGCTTGCATGCTACTCCACCCATTACGACTGTTCATGTCTCTCGTACCCCTTGTACAAAACGATGTAAAGCATGTGGTATCATTCGCGCTCCCCAATGCTTGTCGCCAATCTCGTAGTACCATCCTCCACCACACCCTCTACAGCCCTGAGACGCCGTGGCCTGCATCCTGCCCCTTAGACCTTGGCGATCTCAGGATGGTCCTAGACAGCGCTTCTCCCGTGCCTACGTCCTCCACCACGGCCGCAGGTCAAGCAGGAGATGATGATGTCGAAGAGCGAAACGATGCCGGCGATGATGGCTTGCAGAATGGAACCGATGCCGTTAACGATGGCCATGAGGCAAGCACCAATGGTCTGGAAGACGGATTTGATCTGTGTGAAAATGCAAGTCAGCAGAGCCCTTTGATAATCTTGGTAAGGGATGGGCTAATAAAGCAATAGACCGTGCAAAGAGCAAAGCAAGGTGAAATGCCCTCGGATGTTTACTTCTGGACATGGTGATGAACTTACGCATGATACGACGGCACCCATTTTGACTGATTTAGCGCGTGTAGCAGCTAATTTGGATTGTGTATGAAGTTATTCGAATTTTGAGGATGCTGTGTAGGTGAAGAGTGGGACGTGGTTTGAGGATTGGTTTGATGAAGTAGTAAGTACGAGTGTACGACAAAGTTTTCCGATCAAGGGTTTTAACTAAGCGCGGTCGCTTGTGGGGAGCAAGGAAGTGATGATGGGCTTTGATGGGGAGATTGGATACAAATGCAATTTCCTCCCGACTGGGAAACCCTCATCTCTTTATAACACCAAACACGGAATACGGACGAATTCCCTCACTTGGCACGCTGGCTGATCGCACTTCATTTGGCCTTGTTGGTCTCATCAGAGCGCTTGATACTGCGCAGAGACACGCAAAACGATCATCTGCAAAGGCTTTGACCACGTCACATGGGCCGACTCAAGCTGCAGAGCTGGAATTTGGGAAGCTTGCCCGTCGCTAGTAGGATGCATAATTTCACTAGCGGTGGCTGTGCACGGCTTCAACAGGCAAACATCTTTGCTAATGCAAGTGTCACATTACTAGTATCTGTGGCGCTCCTGATGTGCCAGTTTTCATTGGAGAGGATCCCACAGATCAGCAACAGGGTAGCCGCAGATCTTCGTGGCTGAACGCTTTCTTGTGGCTTTGGATTACGGTAGACGACGAGACGCTGATCTCTCTTTCACCAAGCACGAGTAACCAGGAATTCCGTGCCATCATTACCTATACCCTCTATGACGCCGATCAGAATACGCGGGAGGAAACAGACAGGATCGGGGCACACGCTCAACTCCTTGCCGAACCCACAATCCCACGGCGAACGTCCTCCCTCGCCGCTCTCAGCTTCTCAACCTCCAGCAAAGAAATTTCGCTGTGCCACAAGCACTCTTACTCCATGGCCGGTGATGGCCCGATACAAATCGTCGCTCGAGCAGCTCCCGGCCGAATTACTAGGAGAAATCTTCTTCCTCTGCCTGAATATCAGCCTACCACAAGCTTCACTAGTCATCGGTCTCAAACTCGCTTCGCATCATGTCAAGTACCAACTCACCTTGAAAGTGCTCAGCTCAGCGAACAGCACGGAATATCCATGTGCTTTGGCTGCTGTCTTCCCAACCTTACGAGAACAACGCGAGGCACAATCAGCCATATTACGGCTGAAGTGGATGACGTTACCGTTCCTTAAGAAGATTATACCAGACTTCATTGTCAAAACGCTTGTTAGAGAATTGGGCGGAAGAAGCCTTCGATGGATGGGACGCGGACCTATTATCTCCAATGATGTTGAACCTCTGATCCGACGCTATGTGGACGAAAATGCATATCGTGGGAATATTGCACGAGGCCAAGGACTGCCAGCATATTGGGAGTTGGAATGGCCGACAAGTGAACCTTTCTCCGCCACATCATCGAATGGATCGGATGTATGGTCTTCGCTGCCCTCTGGAGAAGAGGACACCGACATGGGGAACGTCCATGTGGGTATAGGACTTCGAGACGGTCTCGTCACTCTTTGGGACCCTTCTCTTGACAATTTTATGATCGAAAACCATGAAAAGGCATCGAGACAACACATGAGATGGAGGTTATTATGCTGCCTCAAGGGTTGCCGCATACCGGACAAGCTACTACATGGGCCCTGGACAGATGAGAAATGCGAATTCTTGGAGATTTTGATACGCGGCAACGCCACAGTGGACTGGATCGAGACGACGAGTGGAGAAGTTGCCAAGGAAGGGCTTCTGCAAGCTCTACGGGAGCGCAACGCCTGGGCGACGAGATTGCTGCTGGCACGATTGCCTATGCCACCTGACAATGAGCCCACCGAGTATTATGCAAATGAGGAAGCTCGTGCTATAAACCAAACCTCGATATCTAGCTTTAGAGAGTATCCGGTAAGGAGGGGTGTAGGCATCGTGCCTGAATATGAGCATCTGCGGATAGCAGTGCTTGAGGAAGGCTGTGACAAAGGTGTTGTCAATGCTCTGCTGAACGCTCGCCGCCCCGATATCGATTTGGTTGGGACTGAGGTCTTCAATTGGGCTCTAATGGCAGGCATCCATGGCAACGAGCGAGCTAATTGGCTGCGTCAAAGACTGCAGTATCAAATTCTCCCTACAAGCAATGTCCACTCTTCCTGGGATATTACTGTAGGTGCGGGCCGTGACAATGATTGAGCAGCGATGCCATGCTGGGTGAATATTTGGGTAGAGTGCTTGCACGATTTTGGATCATTTCCTGCGGACCATCTTTATGTATGGGGCGAATCTCTTTGCACGAAAACCTCGACAAAACGCTGTTCTAAGTTGGAAAACATTTGGGGCATTATGAGCTACGATTATGAAGGACCTGTTGGGAACGAGTCCTGTGCAAGCTATCCAACGCTACACGATGCTAAATCGCAAGTATTTCAGGTTTATGGGTATCTTATATCTTTGACAAATAGCAAATATCGTCCTAGCTTGAACGACTCAATCTTCTTCCTCATCGTCGACCGCTGAGGGCTCAGCTTCGTCAGTGAGGTCGGACATCCCCTCGTCATCTTCCTCTTCCTCTTCGCTTTCCATGACCTTTGCCGCGCCCTTCCTTCCCTTCGCTGCCTTTGCCTTGGATGGTGCCTTTGCTCTTGTGGCCCTTGACCTTGATTTCATCGCACTGCCTGATAATGTCCCTTTTGCGCCTTTCGCCGGCGTTGAAGCCTTCTTGGGTGTAGCGGTTTTGGTCGCTTTCTTGAGAGACGCCGCCTTGATAGGCGAGGTGGACTTCATCTGCGTCTGGTCGTTCCCCGAATCTTCACTTGCGCTAGCTTCATCGTCGCTATCCTCTCCTTTTTTCCCCTTTGTCTTCTTCCTTGGGCTGTCTACACCACCTTTCTTCGCTCCTATCCGCTTGACTAGGTGCTCGATAACGCAATTGGCGTCATTCCAACCCTCGCTCTTCTCTCCGGTAATGGCTCGGCAGCGAGGACAAGTCTTCCCATGTTCTATGAAAAGCGCATGCAGACCGTACTTGAGTTCGTCCGGAATCATGACCTCGCAATGACTGAAAGTAGTATTTCTGTCGGCCTTCTTCTGTCTTTCACCTCTCGTGTTGTCGGGCGGGACCCACCCAAGGTACTGGCAGAGGCGGAATACGTGGGTGTCAACAGCGAAGCAGGGTCGCTGCATGCAGAATAGATTGACACAAGCTGCGGTCTTGACGCCAATGCCTGGGAGAGCAGTGAAAGTGGTCATTGCGTCATCCTTTTCGAGGACATGGTAGTAGTCAAGCGTGAGAGCACCTTGCTGAAGAGTACGTAGTTCAAGCTCCTTCTCCGCTTTGATGTCATCGTTCATTGAATCAAAATCGCCCGCATCTTTGGCCTTGAGTAGAGCAGCCAGGCGCTCTTGATTCTCGCGATGAACTACCTCGAGAATCTTTTTGATGTTCTTACTCTTATTCTTCGCAAGACCACCAGATTTGATAGCTTCGAACACGTCTTCGAGAGAGGCCTCATGTACTGCGTTCCAATTTACACTGCCTTTCCCAACGCCGACTGCTGCCAACCCAAAGCGCTGCACGAGACTTTGGAAGGCGTTGCTGGAATTCTTCCCATTTGTGGCAGCGCTGAGGAGAGTGCGAATAAGGGCATCCAGGATTGAGGGGACCTCGCCGCAGCCGGCTACCACCTCAGACGGTGCAGGAATGTCATCTGGCGGGACAAATCTTTTGCGACGTTCAGGCTTGATAGTGTTCATGAGAAGGCTATGCACAGTCCTGCACTCGTCGGCTGTTGGATGCGGCCAATCGGGAAAGGGCGTCTCACCGGGCGTGAGACCATATGGATTTGCTTTCTTCCTTGCCTTCTTTCTTGGCGGTTCGTCAGCACCCTTATCTACTTCTTCCGCATCTCGAGCTTGCTCTTGCTTCGTTGCGGAGTTCGAAACCGTCCTCTTTCTAGGTGTAGATACAGCTTCTTCGCCCCCCTCTTCCTTTACTTTGGGCTTCGTGAGGGCCCGCTTCCCCCCGTTATGTGGGAGCTCATCATCATCTATCTCAACCTTTGCAGTACGCGAGACTCTCTTGCGTTTGTTACCTTTGGCGACAGTTGGTGTGGTAACCTCGCTTTTCACCTCGTCCTTGCCTTCAGATATCTTCGCCGCACTCTTAGGCTTTTTGGTAGGCTTTGGCGTGGCTGAGATGGTATCCAACATGCCCTTGCCTCTCATCGTGGTATTCGGTACTTTGGGGGTCGGCTTTCGTCTCGCGACAACCTCTGTGACTGGTGCTGGACTCGTTAGTGGGCTTGACAGTTGCTCTGGACTGTTCTCCTTGTCAGAAATTGGAGAGCTTGCTGCCTTGATGGCGAGCCTAGAGCTCACTCGGGGAGACATGTGGGCTTTAATAGAATGCGAACGTGATGATAGAATTTTGAAAGATTGCTGCGCAAAGGAGCAGGTTACATATAGGCCTAGGAGATGCTGTGGACGGGAGAAGGTTCTCCACAAAACAGATGATTGTATTGAATAAGACGTTTTGAAACATATAACGTATGTCACAGCAACGAAGGTCTTTCGACGGTAGAAAAGGGGACGTAAGTGGAGTGATTCTTTCGGTCTCTGAACGTAGAGATGCACTACATTAGCGTAGCGATCTGACGAAGTGACGTATGCAGCATTTGCGGTCGCCACCTCTGAAGGCTATCTATAATACGGCTGTGCAACGATGTTGTCGAGATAACAGGGTGTTGAGCAGAAAGAGCAGGCTCGAATGTGGGTGTGATCCACACATACAGAATGGAATACTGGTGAAGTGTTCGGAATCGCACTTATCTACTAATTCTACACATTGGCACTAGTCTACGTTTATCGTCTGCAGGTGCAGAACTACCGGCTCAACCTTCATAGGATTTCCCTTCAGCTGCACCAATGCCGTAGGCGTCTTGGCCTCGATCTTTTCATCGCAAATAGCCGTCAACTACACAATTTGCTGGGCCTGACTTCACTGGAACTTCCGCTGGGGAAGGTAGAAAGCCTCATGAGATCAAGCAGCAACGGGATTGTCGGCCCCATTGGCAGCGAGAATCGGCAGGACGCGGCACATGTTCGAAGACTATTGAGCGTACGGATGCGCGTGCGTTGACTGACAGGTAAGGTGGTCTGGTGTAATAGAGGCACATTAGCAAGGGCTCGATCTGGTGCACTCTACAGGAGGATAGGGATAAGTCCCACAGTATCAGGATCTTGTTGTCTCAGCAAAAGAATGCTCAGCAGTCTAACATCTAAAAAGTAATTGAACATTCATCATAGTGGAAGGGCACCGTCCGCGAAAGCAAAATTGGGGAAAGGGGTACCTACACTCCAGCGCTTCAAGGTGGACAGGTTCAGTCATTCGGCGCCATGAGCATCAACGGCCGTGATCGAGCACTGTAACCGTACATGTAATGGCCTTGGCCAGCCGTGCAACTGCAGACTGATGTGGAAAGGTTTCCAAGCATGCATGGGCGGAAGTGGGCCGCCTTAGCCTGCCAAGTCGGAGGATCCTAGGTAGCCTCGTAGCTCCATACAACAACTAAGACAACTCGGTCCTTCATACGGGGCTCCAAATATGATCGTATATAACCCAGATCATGAGCCATCAGGATGAGTGGCCAGATGTAACAGTCAAGATGAGAGGGTCTCGAACATTTCATGGCTGCTGTGCCCGGGCCCCATGGCTCCCAATACTATTGCGAACACTTGGAAAGTCATTGCTCCCATCAACGCCTGCTTCGAAAGCGACCTGCCTTTCTCCCTGGCATGAGAATCACTATCGATGTTCGTACCGCTCGAGACTCAGATGTATGCCAACCCTGTACAATCCTCATTGACAGCTTTTAGCTCTTTATTGCCCTGTGTTGTTATGCATATTGGACCAAATTTTGCATGCTTTTCAATCCCAGTTTGCGAATAGTAGAGTATCTATGAAGATCAAACCGGCTATGACGGGGGTGTTTGCTCAAGAGGAAATCAGACGCAGAATGAAGTAAGGCCGCGAAACGATCCCGAAGACAAATGTAAGCCTTTAACATGCTGATTCAATAGATTGGGCTTTTTGCAGTTCCTCATCTCATCTATCGTTTGGTACGATACAGGAGGAATAAGCAGCCACTCGCTCATATCTACGCTCACCTTGCCGCATCACACGAAGAACCCAGATATTAGCGAGGCAAGCCTATGAGAGTCCTGGCAACGTTCTTCCTTTCCTCCTTATGGTTTGCAAATAAGTTTGGCAGCACCACACCCCTGAGCACTAGGTGAAATTTTCTTTCAATATCATCTCATCGCTAAGGTTTTGATGTTGCCGACACCTTAAATTTGGCACCACCACACACCTGAGCACTAGGTGAAATTCTCTTTCAATATCAGCTTATCGCTAAGGTCTTGATGTTGCCGACACCTGATACTCCTGGCCACTGTTGTGCAGGCTGTGGTTTGCCGGTGGATGTCGAATGCCTCTTTGCGTCGCTGTCAGTGACATTGGTCAATGCAAAGTATAGCAACCTACCTTGAGCCTTCGGATTCTCAACCCTGAGCTTGGCTTACTGCAACTCAATGACAACACCGCACATGTGAAATTTCGCGAGATATGGACCATCTACTTTACCCCAAGGATAAAAGCAAGGATGTTGTCGCCATTAATGATAGAGATAAGGAGAAAGCCAGCCTTCAATCAGGTAAGAATCCTCCGCTATGTTGTTTTGAAGGTCACCATTCTGACTCTATCTTCCAGCTTTTGCGGACAGCTTTGAGGCTACCCCAAACTTCAACCAAGTACTAGAAGATGAAAAAATCCGGCCAGGTTCGCCCTCGTTACCTCGTGAGCAGTGGCCTCGCTCATCTGGAAATCAAGATTCAAGTATGCGACAGCGATCTGCCCCCCTGGAAGCCGCGGAGGACGGAACTGATGACTACATGGACGAGGACCAGTTTGCAATTTGGATCGCCCAGCAACATCAAGAAGAGACGAGGAGGTTCTCTGCAAGTTTCGAATCTGAAGCAGAAACAGAACGGAAATCGTCTATTATCATTCCTAGGAACCCTCCAATTACGTATCTCTTTGAGAGCCTGGGTGAGTACACGTATGACAATGTCAAATTATCCCCTAGGTCATGTGTGGAATTACGAGACGGAGACTTTTTGAAAATTGTACACATTGTCAGGGATACCTCGACGTCAGAGATCACCATACGGGGTTACATCTATCGAAGGACGAGGGAGATGAACGGGCTGTTAGACCGCAAACTCAATGAAGTCTGCTGGATCCTTCATGTCGATGACGATGATCCACGCGAACCACTTATCCAAGGGGTAGAGACAAGAGCTGTGTCTGAGGTCATTAGGCGCAGAAACATCCGGTTGACTAACATGACCTTCCCAGCATTGAGCTTCCGGGATGAAGTTGGAGAAACAGAAGAGGTGGTCACTAATTACCGTGTCCTCGTGTGCAGATACAAGTACCTGTGCTTGTACCCCAATGCCAAAGCACGAAGCATGTACGCCTGGTGTGAGAAAGGTCTTCATCGGATCCGGGCTGGCGAGTGCGATGGACGGTCGGACAACAACATGGCAGACCACGATCTCCGTCACGCCTGGAGAGGGGATACACAACCCGGTGGTACTCAGGAAGGCTGGTTGAACGGCGAGAAAGAATTCTTACGTCAAGAAGCCATCTCGCACAAGGGTGTTGTAAGTCGGCAGTCACTAAAGGTACCCAACGGCATGGACTTCCCCGTGGGAGATCCCATGAAACGGGGGGTTGTGGGCTCTATTCTTTGCCAATCGGACCTTTCCTGGGAGCTTCCTGCATCCGCAGGGCCCGCCAACATACACAGCACTTTCAACGTCAAAAACCTTCAATCTAAAGAAACTGCATGGGCGAGCGATGACCTTGGAGAGCTCGTCTCGCCATATGTACATGCAGTACAGCATCGGCCTGGCCCACGGCCGCACCGTTCCCCACTCTCGGCCTTCAATAGGTTAGCCATGGACGCAAACGAGTACGATCTAGCTAAGGTAACGGGTTCGATTGATCTCTCCAATACCCTCAGGGAGAGCGCGATCAAAACACCAAAAGCTAGGCACAAGACCCCTCAGATTGTCGAGATCAACGCCCAAGTCAAGACGTCGACGAGCGCAGGAACCTCCATGAAACGTTACGAGAGTAAGATTACCTCATCTTTTGTTCCCCGCCCTTCGTCAAAAAGAAAGCGATCCGATACTTTGTCAGATCAACCTAGACGTCCTCGTGTTGAGATACGAGACTACTCTCGCGCAACCAGCCCTTCAGATAGTGACGAAATAATCGGGCACTCACAGTCCGAAGCATTTGTGCAAGAGCTACGGGCACCTCCAAAAAGCGGAGGCTCTATAGCGACCAAATTTAGGCTTTTAACTCCCCTCTCGCTTGGGAGCAACGATGCAATAAGATTGTCCATCTACACAAGCCACCGCGAATCAATGCTGAGGAGGAATCTTAATCTGAATCATAACGTGGATGTGGACGATGTGATTGATCTGACGGCAGCGCCAGCACATACATCATCACGGTTCCAGAGCGAGCTCCGGCAACCTCCTATGCCTGGCCTGGTCGACTCGCGATCGAATGCACCTCAAAAACATTTCAAGGCATCTCCACATATCTTGGCTCATACGATGCCTGCCCGCACGATGCCTGCCTGTACACTTTCTGCCCGTACGATGCCTGCCCGCCAACCCTACGGCTCACCCAAGGCAAAGTGGCGGAGATATACCTTTGGTGACTGCTTTTGTGGAGCTGGAGGCATGTCACGAGGCGCTATCAATGCTGGCCTACGTATCAACTGGGGCTTCGATTTCAATCAAGTGGCATGCCTGACGTACGCGACGAACTTCTTTGGAACACCGGTCTACCAAGCGTGGGCCAATGAATTTGCTAACGACAAAGGGGATCATAAATGTGATGTCTGTCATTTGTCGCCCCCTTGCCAATTCTGGTCCGACGCGCACACCACTCAGGGTAAGGATGACGATATGAATACCGCGTCTTTGTTTGCCATATTTCATCTTCTGGAAAAGGCGAAGCCGAGAGTCGTCACATTGGAGCAGACCTCTGGGCTCATCCGTCGTCACCCACTCTTCTTTAATGCGGTGATCAATATGTTTACGTCTCGCGGATTCAGCGTCCGTTGGAGGGTCATGAATTGCGCTGACTTTGGGGTTCCTCAACGTCGTCTGCGACTATTCATTATTGCGTCATGGTAAGCAACCGTCGTTTTCTTATGCTGTTTCTGCTGGAATTTGAGATGCGATCTCGCATATACCGTGATCATGCGCCGACCGAAGCCCGCAGACGGTGGCCGTTGGGTCCATCAGTAGTCCATACGAGGCATGTCACCAGATACTAACCCTTTATTCATAGCCCAGGAGAAGTCCTCCCCCCCTTCCCCAAACCCACTCACTCCGCCAACTCCGCTCAGACCGGCCTCAAACCCTGGACCACAATCGACGAAGCAATCTCCTCCATTCCCCTAGGCTGGGACAACCACGACCTCCACAGCGCCAAACCACGCAACGCAGCCTCAACCTCAGGCGACAAGATCGCCTCCTGCATCACCACCAACGGCGGGCCGGGCAACATCCATCCGAGCGGGAAGCGTGACTATACGCATCGCGAGTATGCGTGCCTGCAGAAATTTCCGTTGGGCCATAAGTTTGTGGGGACGGGGGTGAAGAGGCAGATTGGGAACGCGGTGCCGCCGGTCATGGCGACGGCATTGTTGGAGGCGGTGGTGCGGAGTTTGTTGGTTGCTGATGGGCTTGCATGATGCTGGGGTCGACGTTGATGATGGAGCGTGCGTGCTTGCATTTGTGGGTACTGAAAGACTTTTACAATTATAAAGGCTTGATATTGGGAAGATTGGGGTGGCCTTGGTGGTGTAACGTTTACCAAGCAGATACAACAACGTACTCTTTGGCCGCCTTCAACTTGCGTGTTAGATAGAACGGCATGCTCTCACGGCTCTTGTCCCAACAGAATAATTGACCGATCGAAAAATTCCAGAAGATATTATGGCACAAGACGCAGCTTGAATGTTCAAAGGCATCAATTCTGTCACTAACACACTTCAGAATCCCCATCAATTTCTGATTAGAATGATATATCACGTATGCGCTTGGACACATGCTCGACCAGCTATGATATTATTCAAGCTGGTGATCTCCAAAAAGGCAACCCCTTTCACGCTCACTATGCTATTCGTACAGACAGCGCTCTCTCATTAAACCCCTGTTACAGTTGCACCGTGCTGTAACCATTCGAATCATCCGCCGTCTCCTCATCTTTCGACCACGACTCCTTGGTCGGAGATGCCAGTGCACTGCTTTCCTTTTCTTCCGACTTCTCGGAGGCTTCGGTAGACGGCCGCTCTTGCGGCGCGGGGGTATCTTTTTCTGGGATAGGCGGACCGTGTTCTGAACTGTTGGTTGATGATGGCCTTGGCGATGAAGGTGTCGGAGGCGGGAGGTTTGAGCTGGGGGGTTGGGAGGGTGTGGCTGGTTGAGACTGTTGCGGCGGCTGCTGCTGCTGCTGCTGGCGGTACGGTATCGTCTGACTGCTATCGGTCCTGTGGGTTTGTTGTGGTCTTGGAGACTGGTGCTGCTGTTGCTGTTGCTGCATGCCGACCCCTTGTCCCACTTGCCTCAGCTTCGGGTTGGCATCCAGATAATACCCTCGCACGCCCACGATCCTGCCTTCTCGTTCACATCCCTCCACCCATTCGGGCCGTACGATGGGGATGTTCATGTCGCAAGCCCTTTGCCATTGATCGCCCCTGCCTTCCGTGCAGACGAAGTGCGTGGTGTCTATGCGTACGGTCTCTGCAATCTTGGCACCGATGCGATCGATGGCCCCTCCCAAACTCTCCCTGAGCGGTGGGGGAAGCACCCCAGGCGTGACCGTAATCCCGCTCAAATCCGTCATCTTGTGCGTCTTCACCGCCAGTTTCTCGCTACTATACATTCCCGCACTTGTTCTCAAGACCAGGTGAAAGACATATTCGGTATCGACCGCCAACCCGGATACCTTTGTCGCTTGGATGCCTTTGTCCTGCGGAATCACCCCGGCTTTGGCCCCATTGCGGTACAAGCTCAAACTTCTGTGGTCTGCAGTGGCAAGCTTTATCTTGTCCCATTCGAGTACGACGGAGGTTTGAGTGGCATTCCGGCAGCGGATTACAGGTGGGGAGGGGGAAGCAAGGCCGTAGGTGGTAAGGATGGAAGATTGGAGCGCGGTGAAGGATTTCTGGGCGATCGCTTCGGAGTCGGTATTGCGAGAGACTGTGATGTCTACTATGGAGCCGGAGGTTATGGACGGAGGGAGAAGGATGGAGGGAAATTCGATCTGGGCGTATCGCTGTCAGTATTTGGGTGCTCGTTTGGTGGGATTGGATAGGTAGGTACTGGGGCGCGGGTGGAACTTACCAGACGCTTGTCTTCTGTGAGGAGAACGGCGACGCCGGCATCGACCTTACCCACTGTGAGTGAGATCAGCATACTGTCGGTAGTGCGAATGATAAGCTCTTGGTTGCGTGTCTGAATCTCAAGCTCCAGCAGAGAATCTGACGCTTTACTCGATTTGGACGGTGGTCTTGGCACCAGATTTGCCGTACAACAGTAGTGCGCCATCGGCCAAAATATCTTCAGGGCACTCGGAAAGCCGTCTACGCACAGTAGATGATTAATCTATCTGAATTGGCTACTTTGCAGCAGAGAAGCAAACATCACCCCGAGTTCCCGACGCAAAAGCACCCATACGTGCATGTTACCGTCTTGCAAAGAGTACGATTGAGATTCATCTTCGTGTGCACAGACTTCACTGAATTAATCGAAGTCAGTCGTTCTCCCCACGATCGCCGAAACATAGTGCTGGCTAGAATGTGCCCTGTCGTACCTGGACTAGCCCTATGCCGCAAGGGAAGAGCAGAACAGCTCGAGTTAGGCCACATCTTTCGGCATGTTTGTGAGAGGGCAAGGACTTGATATGGCAGTTTCTAAGGGTAGATTTGATACTGTATGGGGTCGGTAATCCGGGCCGGTACTGCAGCTCGGTTGTAGCAAAGCTGCTTTCCAGGTCAGATAGCGAAAGCTGGACACGTGAAGAGTAAGGAGGATGAGGCGTGGTTGGTTGGTAACACCTCTACAGGCGTCCATGAGCCATGGAATCTCAAGCCAAAGACTTCATTAGACATAGAACATGAAGTAGCTAAGGGTTCCCATTTTCGAGGAAAGTAGCTTGGGTCATGTAGATCAGACTCCTCGGGTTCGAGCATACCTCGCACCCGAAGCGAATATATCATATCGGAATCTCCAACTCACCAACAACACCCTAAAGTAAGCTAAGGTACTAAAATCTAGATTGGCGCCACGCGACGGTTCGCAATACTGACTTTTTTGAGACGAGACTAGGGACGGGACATGGTTCACGGGTGGTCAGTTCGGAGAAATCTCCTGCTGGTGGCTGCGACCAAGTCGCAAGCCAGGCTTTACAGTCGAGACTCGGTCTCACTACTCATACTTTATGATGTGTCAGGATCTTCCGTAGATAAGGTATCTTAATTCCTTTAGCTTTGAAGGCGAAGGCCCCGGCTTCCCCGCAAGGATACCGTAAGGAAGATCCAGTGGAACTTACGGAAATTGACCAACACCAGTATAGTAGAGAGGTATGAGAATTCAGCAATGCCGAGATCCTCTGGCGAAGGTTATCTGGATCGAGCATCGAAGGCACGTCGGCCCTGAATCAAAGGCAAACAGGATATGAGATTTTTGGAGCTGTTCATGCTTGAATCGTTCTTGAGAAGATGCTTTGAATGATGCTCACTGAACTCCTGATCCGCCGTCTGTGTGTTGACTCTAGCAAAGATGCTTGTAATCTATCTAGCGCGTCTAGGTGCGCTAGCTGGGAGATCTCGATCACGCTTGCTTCATTAGGGCTAGCGTCATCTCGGAGTTCGGCTATTAGACAAGCACGATACCGTATGTGGCGTGGCGGCGGGATACTCGCGTGGTGTTCAAGCTCCAACGCTGCGTCCGCCTTTCATGGCGTGAGATTCAGCCTTCAGGGAGCCAATTCAGGGGCCTCTCAGTCAGGAGTTGTGGCCGTCATCCAAGTAAATGACTACCTGAGTGGAAGGGTCTGCACTTTGCAGTAGTTCTAGGCTGCTTCTAACTTTTCTGCAAGCAATAAGAGCATGTTCGGAGCCGCCTGCTTTCAAGCGTTAGTGCTGCACTCATTTTCGTGGAGAAAAAACACATGCGGACTTGTCATGCAAAGGCACGCATTGGGCTTTTGTCTTTTCTCACTACCAGCTGTCATCTGATGGGAGAGTAAAGCAGCACCATACTGCCCTCCTTCGTGTATATGCACTGAATCGTCGCACGTTACCTGTCGCCATATCACAAAGGAGTGAGACCATCCAAGTGCGACCACGATCCCCTGTAACACGACATAGCACAGGCACACTATGCATGTGATTGACATGCTCTAACAACCAGCTCCATCATCGAGACATCGCGGTCGAAGCTTTCCTGAGACCATTGAGCTGCCAATGTGTATGAAAGGTGTGGTGTTGATTGTTGCTGCTTGATCGTTCTATCACCAAATTAGTTACTTCACTTTGAAAGACTTCCACTCACCTCACTTGTCGATCCAAATCCCACCCCGACACTCCGCTCCGCCCACCGTGCATCAATCATCTTGGCTTCGTAGAGACATCTCAAATCTCTTGGAACCCTTCGTCTTCATCATCCTTCGACATCACCGTCAGTCGACTCTTTCATCCGCACATTCGTGTAAGTCAGACCCGATCATCCAAGCACACTGTGATACATGCTGGAGCTCACGCTCCAAATGCACAGTAGCACCCCAAACTCAGCTCATTGAGTCTTGTACTCACCCTCTTCCATCACCACAGACTTGTAAGTTGACCCTCCATCACCGCAACGGACGTATTTGGACAGTGTGAGCTCACTGAATCGACCAAGTCATCACCTTACTCGTCCTCTACATCAGTCAAAATGGTCTACCTCAATCCCGAAGGCCACAATTGGGGCCCCTCCATGAACCTTGATGGCTATGGCATCTCATTGATCACTTTCGCCGCCGTTTACTCCATCCTCTTTTACGCTGCCTGTGCCTTCCTCTGGTTCCATCGCAATCACCCTGTCATAAAGATGCGTAACATCAGCCTCGCTCTGGTTTCCATTCTCATTCTACACGTCTACCTCTTCATGGTCCTTATGGTGTATCCAATGAATGGGGTGTTTCCTTGCAGCGTCGAGTTTTGGATTATGTCAATGTGAGTCTCTCAACTCTCTACTTTGCTATGTACATTGGCTCATGAAGGATGCAGCTATCTCCCAGTCGGAATCGGCTTGTTTCAAGCTCAGAACCAGCAGCTTATGCTGGTCAGCCAAGCCCAGACCCAACTCCTATATGCCCAGGAGCACTACAAGCCTCTGTATAAGCCACAAGGCAAAGGCATAGGCGGACCGAAGTACTGGATTTGGCGTCTCAAAGTCTGGTGGCAGGCAACTAGCAGGCAAGGCAGATACGAATCCTTCGTCTGTGTTGGCATGATCTTGCAGGTGAGCCACTGTCGTAAAAACCCTCAACACACTGGATTCAGGTTAGCTAATCACGCGACTTCAGTTTCTCGTTTCAATCATCGTCTACTGCATCTCGCGCAAATTCAATAGCTACGGAATCGTGTCTCATCACACTACCAAGCGCATGTGCCGTCGTGGTTGGGAGTGGTAAGTATGATTCACATATTGTGGCTATGCGCATCAGCTCACAACCGATAGGGCGCCAACAATCATCTGGCAATTCCTATGGAACTTCTTATTTGGCCCCTATTTGCTGTGGAAGATTCGTTTGATTCGTGACATCTACAACTGGCGTCTGCAGACGACTTTGGCCGTCGTAGCTGGGTGAGGTCTTCTGAGTCTTTATGTGAAGCTGCCTACTGATTTGCACTAGACTACCTGGAACACCACTCTGGCTTGCCGCTATTTATACTGATAGCTTTACATCCATTAGCAAGTACTGGGCGTCGCCCATGTGGTAAGCCGCGTGATGACACTTCTGTACCGTTCGATTAGTGACCCCTGATGCAGGTTCGCGCCTGGTCTGATCACCATGCAGTTGGTGACCTTGGTTTTCCCTATCATACAGATCCACAAGCACAAGAAGGACGTACGCGAAACTCTGCAAGCTCTTGCAGACTTTGATCTGAAGAAGCTCAACTCTTTGCCGAATGCATCCGCTTCTCTAGTAACAGGATCAACAAACTCCAAGCGCGGCAGAATGCACTCTATGGAATCTCTCGACGACTGCCTAGGCTCTAATCCCGATGTCCTCCAAGTCTACGCGTCCTTCCAGGAGCTAAATGGTGAGAACATCCTCTTCCTCGTCAAAGTGCTCAACTTCCAGAAACAATGGCACGCGATACTTTCCAACTACAAGGAGACAAATCCCGCGATCTTGACCATGTTCCGTATGGCTCTGGACATCTACGTAACTCTCATCGACTCAGACACTGCACACTATCCCATCAACATCGAGCATTCAATCTACGCCAAGCTAGAAGCAATGTTCGGCACGGCTACTGCGCTTGTGGCCACGAGACGGAACAATTCCATCTCCACCACTTCCTCTCCACATTCTGTCGTCACTCCTTGGGATGAACCACAGGGCGAAGGCGATAGCTTCCCCATGAGTGCGATGCCGTGCGCTAGGCCTGGATCCAGCGGCGCCAACGAGAGCAGCGAGCACATCATGTCACTCGTCGATCCCACCGATCCCAACGATCCACTTGCTAATTTCATTGTCACCGATGCCTTCGACGAACTTGTCTTTGACGCGGCTTTCAAATCCATCAGGTACATGGTCTGGAGCGAGACCTGGCAGCGCTACTGCTCCTGGAAGCGTTCCACCAACTCTCTCGAGCTCAAGCGCTCCTCCAACGCTGTCGTCGTCTGAGCTCGATGCTTCCCGATTACGAGTCTCTTTTGTACCACCTCTCTGTATCTACGGATACTGTAATGTGGGCTGAACATCAGCCTTTGTTCTGTCGGATCGGATGTCAAGGAAGATACCCAGGGAAGCTGTTACTCACCACTTCAATGACGGCGTCATTGTGAACATACTATGGAGCGAGTGTTGTGAATCATCATACGGATCTTAATCATGTTCGTGACAGCTCTCGGCTATTATGTAGCTGCTAGTCTTTCTTTACCGGGGTTGGAAAAAGGTACAATGTGGATAACGAGACGGAAAAGTCAGGATAAGTAAAGGGGCATCATTGGCATAGCAAGCTTGGCAAGCAAGAATAGCACAAATTCATAAAATGAATATTTAAATTTCACCTTTGGCAGGGACAATACTTGACAAAGCTTGAGACCAGTTGCGATGTCATGCTTGATGGATGGAGAAGATCAAGTCAGAAATTTCATTTCGGGTGGCTCAGTATCTGATGCTGCTCTTCTATTCCGAACATGATCCTACATCAATCCCTCCACTACTGCCCTCCTCCGCCACTTCAAGCTTTTATCCCAACCACTTTGGCGGTAGCGCTCTCCTGCCTCGACAAAACCCACATGAAAACAAATTGCACCACATAGCTATACAGAAACAAGAACTGCGTCCTCCTATTCCTCTGGCTCCGCGCCACCGTCTGCATTCCCCCAGCAGGCGTCGAGCTCGAGCTGTCAGGCAAAAGGACATACTTCAGCGACCGCAGTAGAAAAAAAGCATTGGCAAGAAAAGTGTACGTAAACACCGTCCAGCCAGCCCAACCCCCGGTACCCTGTCCACGATTGAAGATCTCAGCGATGACAAGCGTGACGATAACGCCGACGAACTTGTAGCCAGAGTAGGCGACCAGGTCGAGCAATTGGCTATCGTTGCTGATCGAAAGGATATACGTCCCAAACTTCAACCCCAGAATCTCAACGACCACGACCGCGAAGGCTGCCGTCGCCGTCAGCCCCATCACCTCTGGGTGGAAGGCCCCTCGTAGTCCGGCGAGCAGCGTGGAGAGTAGGATGTAGGTCACGAAGGCCATGACGGGGATGTACATGTCTGGAGAGTTCAGGTCGTCGCGTGGGGGGAGGAAGTGGTAGGAGTATGCGGCGGTGCCGCCGGTGCTGGGGTCTTGAGACGAAGCTGAAGGGCGCTGTTCGCGGGACCAGGGTTTGTGGCGCCAGGGGAAGAGGACGAGGAGGATTTTGCGGAGGACGTAGGGGGTGGAGACGTTGAAGTAGTGTTTTAGGGCCGAGATGGAGACGTAGCGGTTTATCTGTAAGAGCTCTCTGTGAGCTATGGGTGTTGATATGGAGAAGGTCGACGTGGGAAGGGGAGCGTACGCTTTGCTCCATATACTCCTGCCCCGCCATCACGGCTTTCTGCCCAACCTGGAAGCCCATCTGGGCCGTCTGGTCGTTCATGAATCCTCCGAAATTTGGGGCGAATTGGCCTCCTTGCGTTTGGCCTTGCTGAGCCCCGCCCATCTGGCCGGCGTACGGACTTCCGGCGTAGTTTGAGCTGGCCTGGGGAGGCGGCGGAGAGCGCATCATTGGGACGGTGGAGACATGTTGGGGGACGGGATGGTGGAGCGGCGGTGAGTGCGCTGGTGGTGGGTGGTATGTGCCTCGTTGCATTTCCCGCTAATTCAAAAATCGATCTGAGGGCTGGACGCTTGAGAAAACACGTAGAAGAGATATAGTATGCGGGTATTGGATTGTTTGTAGCGTTTGGGCGGAGCACACGGTATTCTTTTGCGGCCTGGATATTCGTTGATCTTCGAATGGATTGCCGTAGTTCTAGGTCGTTGAATTCAGCTCTCCGCATCACGCTTTGGAAGCTCATTCCCTCGACCAAAGGCATCCCTTCTGAACATGTTGGACGGCTTTGAGATCCTGACTACTTCGGGAGTGGTCCTCTGGTCTAAATCGTATGCGCCTGTGAGCAGCAGTATCATCAACGGTTTCATCAAGGATGTTTTTATCGAAGAGAAAGTCCTACCAGGCGCAAGCGTTGCAGATGACGCTTCTGCGACGCAAAATCCGAATTATAAGAAGGATCAGTATACGCTGAAGTGGGCGAGCGTTAAAGATCTGGGTTTGATCTTCGTTGTCCGTACAATTCCGTCCCGAAGATGAAGAGATCTCATCACTAATTTGGAAGCCTAGGCCGTCTATCAATCACTAATACACCTTACCTGGATTGATAAACTTTTGGATAACATAAGGATTATATTTGTCGACCTCTACAAGGACCAGCTGCGGAAACCTCACACGAGCGTAGTGGAATGCGATTTTGATGGATATTTCGATCAGCAGGTTACGGAATTAGAGGGAGCAGCAGCGAAGAATCCTCAACGGGCGCCTCAGATCGCTGTCAATGATCTCACACCCCCATCAAGCTCTGACAGTGGAACTCATGAGCCACCTCCGCCACTTCCAGGACTAGCAGCTGCGTTGCAACCGGGACAATTGAAGAAGCCGCAGAGCAATGGAGATTCGACACATGTCACGCCGATATCTACACCAGATACATCACGACCGTCAACGCCTGCGGGCCATATTTTAGCTGGAAAGGGTGGACCGAAGTCGAGAAGAGCAAGAAAAGCTGTAGCGACTCCGGCCAACGCATCATCTGGCGATGAGCGGAAAGGGAAACTTAAGAAAGATACTGGGAAGAAGATGCGGAGGTGGGACGCAGATGGTATGGCAGATGAGGAGGACGGCGCAGTATTGGACTATTCTGCTCAATCACCAGATGAGACTGCGAATGGCAGGACAGAGACAAATGCTACTTTGGACCCAATAGATTTGCATTCATTTGGCACGAGGACTGGCCAGGGACAGTTCGTGCTCAAGGATCTGGATAGCGAAGTGCATTCGATATTACAAGGTGCAAATGAGAAGAAGTTAGAGTCGACCTTGAAAGGTGGTCTTGTTGGCTCGAGTCTTGGCGCCATCAGTAGTCTTTTTAGAAACGTCGTTGGTGGAAAGTTTCTCACGAAGGAGGATTTGGTCAAGCCAATGAGAGGCATGGAAGAGCACCTATTGAAGAAAAACGTTGCAAGAGAAGCAGCTGTTCGATTATGTGAAGGCGTTGAGCGGGAATTGATTGGCGTCAAGACTGGCAGCTTCGAAAGTACGACTCCTCTAACAGACTCTCGTTGCATAAGGCTGCAAATGCTGACCATCCGCAGGCGTGGAAACGGCAATCCGCACATCAATGGAATCCTCCCTTCGCAAAATTCTCACCCCAACAACCTCCCTCGACATCCTCCGCTCCATTACAACAGTCACCTCCCCTTCGCAGCTAAACCCTATGTCCCCTAAGCCGCGCCCCTATGTAATCTCCATCGTCGGCGTCAACGGCGTCGGCAAATCTACCAATCTCTCGAAACTAGCCTTTTTCCTCCTCCAAAACAATTTCACCCTGCTGATAGCGGCCTGCGACACCTTTCGCTCCGGCGCCGTCGAGCAGCTACGAGTACACGCCCGCAACCTAAAAGAACTCTCGGGTCGCGAGAACCTCGGCAAAATAGAATTGTACGAGAAAGGCTACGGCCAAGACGCTGCCAACATCGCCAAAGACGCCGTCGCCTACGCCGCATCTCAAAAGTTCGACGTCGTTCTCATCGACACGGCCGGTCGCCGACACAACGACACCCGACTCATGTCGAACTTGGAGAAATTCGGCCAATTCGCCAATCCGGATAAGATCCTCATGGTTGGTGAAGCCCTTGTGGGATCCGACTCTGTCGCCCAAGCCCGCAATTTCAATGCTGCATTTGGGCCTAAGCGGGGTCTGGATGGGTTTATTATTAGCAAGTGTGATACTGTGGGTGATATGGTGGGGAGTTTGATTAGCATGGTGCATGCGACTGGGATTCCTGTGGTGTTTTTGGGCGTGGGGCAGCATTATGGAGATTTGAGGACGCTGAATGTGAGTTTTTACCTTTGCAGTTTCAAACCCATAGTTTTGTTGAACAAGGAACCGTTGCTGATACAACATATAGGTCGGCTGGGCTGTGAATATGTTGATGAGTTAATGAGGTATCTTCTATGTGATATAGTATTAAACAATACCGGTACAATACTTCATGAACATCTTTGGTCTGAGGGCTGTGCTATGCAACCCTGCTCGCAAGTGCCGAAGTGTGAACTATCAACGAAGGTAGCATACAGAGCACTTTTCGTTTGCTCGGAATAGCGAAGCGTCTAAGGTAAAAAATTAATACCCAGGCCTAAGTGTAATCTGCATCCTCCTGAACTGTGGGGATGTGACGGAATCAGGTCCTTCTGAGCGCACGGCATGGCCATCATCAGCCTAAGGAGTCTCTGCACCCTTTTCCTTTCTCAGAAACCGTGAGTTCTTGCCTTGAAGATCTGGCGTCTGTTGGATAAGTCTTGGTCTTGTGCAGCTATGTGTTGCTTCATCTCCCTTTAGAGCGATGACGTTTCTGTTTAAATCGTTTGCTACTGCGTCTTACGACGAGATAGGTAAGCTTTGTAGTTTGGATTTGAAGGTCTAAGGTACTCAGGAGACTTGCGCTTTTCTTGCTACGAGATATCCTCTGCGTGTCATTTTGGTTCTGAAGATGAAGACCATTCGTTTCTGGCCTAAGGAGATTGGTCTTGGGTCTTGGAGCAGGCGTGCAGCTTGGTCATAGGTTCCGTTGGTTCTCTGGAAGAGAGACTGCGGGGGCTCTGTCTGGTAGAACGACGTGTCGGTCTCCTTCGCATGGCGGCGATGGTAAGGAGGTTGACCTTTATGCTGATAGAAGTCAGGCTCGAGATTCGTTGTCTCTTCGAGTAATGGTGGCTGTATAGTCCTCCTAGACCGATATGGGGTCAATCCATTGCGTGGTCGTGATGTTGAGGGGTTGGATTTCTGTGAAAGACTGCAGGCACAGCTTGCCGGTTGGTATCGAAAATCCCAATGGAGTCGCATGGATCGTACTGCCTTTGATCGTCTTGGATCGACCGATTGACTCTGTCCGTGACAGCGAAGTCGTCTAATTGCTCGGTCGGAGTTGAGTTGGGTTTTGGTCGTGATGACGACGGCTTTTTTCCCCCTTCCTGATTGCTAGATCGGCAGAGACTCTTTGGGACTAAGGATTCTATTAAATTTCTCCTCCATATTATTAATGTGCCCGCCCCTATACTTACCTTATACTTACCTATCCTTAAATACAGGTTGTGGTGTGGACATAATCTTATGCTTTGCAGTGCGGTCCGGTCTCCGGATGTCGCGCTCATACCGAAATAATGTCTTGTTGTTGGATTTGGTAAGAATGAGGGAAAGCTTTGTCAGTGGGTT
>JAABUL010001222.1_pt1 | contig 49821 bp, 53 predicted proteins | sample 5559151 | NCBI WGS metagenome assembly JAABUL01 (sample SAMN10711876, study PRJNA513368) | rock metagenome | isolation source: Antarctica rocks | place: Antarctica: Victoria Land, Pudding Butte sud
CACCCAGAAAAGCTTCGGCAGAGGCCTCGCGGACGCCGCCCGGCTCGACGGCTTCGATCTCGACATCGACCAGCTCGACCCCGCGGCGCTGGCCGAGCGCGAGCCGCATCTCGGCGCGGGCCTCGTGGGCGCGCTGCATTTCCGCGACCCCGGCGCTATCTCGGACCCGGGTGGGCTCGTTCAACGCTACGCTGCGCTGTTCGAGACGCGCGGCGGTCGCTTCCTCGAGGGCGACGCCACGACGCTCGAGAAGGATGCACCCGGCTGGCGGGTCAGGACTCGCGACGGCTGGCTGGCGGCCCGCGAGATCGTCGTGGCGCTCGGTCCCTGGTCGGACCTGGTGTTCAAGGCGCTGGGGTATCGGCTACCCTTCGGGATCAAGCGCGGCTACCACATGCATTTTGGCGCCCGCGGCAATGCCGTGCTGAACCACCCGGTGCTCGACGTCGACGGCGGCTATCTGTTGGCCCCGATGGAGCGCGGCATCCGGCTGACCACCGGGGCCGAGTTCGCCCGCCGCGACGCGCCGCCGACGCCCGTGCAACTCGAGCGCGCGCTGCCCGTAGCCCGGGCGCTGTTTCCGCTCGACGGCGCCGTCGAGGAAACGCCCTGGATGGGCTCGCGCCCGTGCTTGCCCGACATGCTGCCGATCATCGGCCGGGCGCCCCGGCACGCCGGAATCTGGTTCGACTTCGGCCATCAGCACCATGGGCTGACGCTGGGACCCGTTTCGGGCCGGCTCCTGGCCGAGCAGATGACCGGGGAAGCGCCGTTCACCGATCCAGCGCCCTACCGCATGGAGCGGTTCGGGTAGGAGATTATCCGCCTAAGGGCCGAACGGCTGGCTGCAGCACTGCCTCAGCCTCGCAACTTCCCTCATCCTAAGGGCACGAGGCCCCTATCGCTGCCACGACCTCCCATTCGGGCCGCAGGATCGAGAACATCAGCATCGACCTACGGCGACCGTCGGGTGCGCGGACGACGTCGCGTAAGAGGCCTTCCTCGACGAAGCCGATTCGCCGGTAGGCCCGCAAGGCCCGCTCGTTGTCGGGAAAGACCCGGAGTTGCACCCGGTGGGTCGACGCGTCCGCGAAGGCATGGGCGAGGGCAGCATCGAGCAGCACAGCGCCGAGCCCCGCGCCGGGATGCGACACGGCGATACGACGCAGATGGACACAACCGTTCGGGTCGTCGATCTGCTGGAGCATGACGAAACCAGTGACCTCGTGGCTGCGGCGTGCCACGAGATAGTGCGAACCTGGGAGGGTCATCTCGGCGGCATGCTGTTCGGCGCTCCAGCGCCCCACAAGATGCTCGAAGCCGTCGCCGCGTTCCAGCCGCATGATGGCCGGGATGTCGCGGGCGGTTGCGGCGTCGATGGTCGTCATGGCACGGTCGGCACAGTCGGGAGTTCCCAGGACGGATTGTAGCATGCTGGGACCGACCCTCGAAACCGAACCCCTGATCCTGCGGCCGCCGATCGAAGATGACCTCGACGGCTGGGAAGCGCTCGCGGCCGACGCCGAGGCCATGCGCTACCTCGGCGGCGTGCAACCAAGGGCTTCGGCCTGGCGCGGCCACGCTATGATGGCGGGGTCTTGGGCGCTGCACGGCTTCGGCATGTTCGCCGTGATCGACAAGGCGAGCGGTCACTGGATCGGCCGGGTCGGCCCATGGCGCCCCGAGGGCTGGCCCGGCACCGAGATCGGCTGGAGCCTGCTTCGCCCGTTCTGGGGCAGGGGCTACGCCCGCGAGGCTGCGGCCGCCACCATGGATTGGGCCGTCGACGCCCTCGGCTGGAGCGACATCATTCATACGATCGCGCCCGACAACGTGCCGTCGATCGCGTTGGCCGAGTGGCTCGGCTCGACCTATCGCGGACCCGGGCGCCTCCCGCCGCCGGTCGCCGATCGGACCATCGGCCTCTGGGGCCAGACCGCGGCCGAGTGGCGGGCGCGGCGTCACGCTCGGGCGTGATGGCCGAACCTGTCGCGCCATCCCGGCAGCGCGCCGGGGAACGGCAGGGCGCGTGCCTCGTAGACGCCGCGCGCCACGGCGCGGGCCAGCGTCTCGGCCGCGAGCGCGCCGATGTCGGTGAGGTCCGCCGCCGTCGCGGACCGCGCCACTGTCCCGGTCGCGGCCGCGAACACCACGTCCCCGTCGAGCGCCGCATGGGCGGGCCGCAGCGCCAGGGCGAGGCCGCCCTGCGCCATCACGGCGATGCGCTTGCATTGCGCCTTGGTGAGCGCCGCGTCGGTCGCGACGACGCAGATCGTGGTGTTCTGCGGCACCGTGCCCTTGGTGCGGAACGGCGGAGCGCCCGCCCGCGTGAATGGCGGCAGGCCCAATCCGCCGAACTCGGCGTCGCGCTCGTAGGGCGCGGCCCAGAACTGTGGGCCATCACCCACCGTCGCCTGGCCCAGCGAATTGACGGCCGCCAGCGCGCCGACCCAATATCCGTGGCGGCTGCGGGCGCTGGCCGAGCCGAGCCCGCCCTTGAGGTCGGCCGTGGTGGCGCCGAGCCCGGCCCCATGGCTGCCCAGCGTGAAAGCGTTTTTTGAAGCCGCGACGGCCGCGTAGCCCATCTCCCAATAGGGCGGATGCCGGCCCCAGCCCTTGTCGCCGCCGTTGTTGAGATCGAACAGCACGGCACCGGGCACAATGGGGACCCGCGTCGGCCCAACCGCGAAGCCTCGCCCTTTGTCGGCGAGCGCCGCCATGGCACCGCCCATGCCGTCGAGCCCGAAGGCCGAGCCGCCCGACAGCACCAGGGCATCCACGGCCTCGACCGTCATCTCGGGTTCGAGCAGGGCCGTGTCGCGCGTCCCGGGCGCGCCGCCGTGGATGGCAACGGAGGCCACGGCGGGCCTGTCGAAGACCACGGCGGTGAGGCCCGAACCGAGCCGCGCATCATCGGCGTGGCCCACGCGGACGCCCGGCACATCGGTGATGAGATTGCGGGGTGGCACGTCGACCCCGTCGCCGCGTCGCGGGGCCGTGTGTCGTCTAATCCTTGCGCCTCAGCACCACTTCACGGTGGCGCCGGTGGCGCCGGACCGGTCCGCACACCGGCTCGCGACCGTATTGGCGGGCATAGTTGGCCCGGTAGAACGCCATCGACTCGTCGTCGTCGTGGTCGGCCGGCACGCCCGGGCCCTGCCACGGATAGCCGCCGTCCCAACCCTGGCGCGTCCTGAAACGGTCGCCGAGGTGATAAGCCCCGGGTCCCTCCCAGCCGGTCCGGTATCGGCAATAAAGGGCGTTGTCCCAGCGAAAGGAGGCGTAGCGCCGCGCCTGGACATCCAGGGCCGCGTAGGTGGTGTCGTAACGGTGGTAGTTCAGCCTCCAATAGGGATAATCCCCGTTGGCGATGAGGGGAGAGGTGGCGCGAGCCGGGGAAGTGGCCGGCATCGCCAGCAGGGCGGAGGCCGCCAGGGCCAGAATCCATCGACGCAAGCTGCTCTCCCCGGGGACCGAACCATCTCGACCATCGCCTATGTAACGCCAAACCCACCCGTGCCGCACGGGGAGAAACAGTGAAGGGCGCGAAACACCGACCGTGTCACGCCGGGGCAACGGTCCGGCAGACCAGAGCCATTCCCCGCCGCCAGCCAAACGCGCTACACAGCGCCATGTTGACCCACGTCTCGTTTCCGGCCGCGATCCTGGCCGGGCTGCTGTCCTTTCTCAGTCCCTGCGTGCTGCCGCTGGTGCCGCCCTACCTATGCTTCCTGGCCGGCACGACGGTGGAGGATCTCCAGGGCGGGGACGCTGTCCGCACCCGGCGCGACGCACTCCTGGCCAGCCTGCTGTTCGTGGCGGGCTTCGCGACCGTGTTCGTGACTCTCGGCGCCACTGCCTCGGCCTTCGGTACGCTGCTCCGGCGCTACAACGAGGTGCTGTCGATCGCGGCAGGCGCGGCGATCGTGATCATGGGGCTGCATTTCGTCGGGCTGTTCCGCCTCGGGCTGCTCTACCGCCAGGCGCGCCTCGAGGTGGCACGTCCGCCGGGGCTGTGGAGCGCCTATGTGATGGGGCTCGCCTTCGCGTTCGGCTGGACCCCCTGCATTGGGCCGATCCTGGCCGCGATCCTGGCGGTGGCGGGTTCGCAGGCGACCGTCGGCCACGGCGCCGCGCTGCTGCTCGCCTATTCGGCCGGTCTGGGCGTTCCCTTCGTGCTGGCCGCCGTGGCCATGGGTGCCTTCACGGCGTTCCTGAAGGGCTTCAAGCGGCACTTCGGCGCTGTGGAAAAGCTGGCCGGCGCGCTCCTCGTGCTCACCGGCTTCGCGTTCCTCACCGGCGGCATGCAGACGCTGTCGGTCTGGCTGATCGAGACCTTCCCGGGCCTGACCCGACTGGGCTGACGGCGGTCAGGCGGGGATAGACCGTCCCGGCGCGGTCTCGGCCACGCGACCTCCGTAGCGCTTCAGCATGAGGGTCGAAGCGAAAGCCACGATCGAAAACAAAGCAACCACGATGGCCGGAGAGGCGGGCGAACCCGTCGATGCCACCAGGGTCGCGGCGATGAGCGGCACGGTGCCGCCGAACAGCGTCTGGCTGATGTTGTAGCTCACTGCGACGCCGCTGAACCGCACCCGTGTCGGGAACAGGTCGGCCAGTACCATGGCGAAAGTGCCATTGATCAGCGCCGCCACGAGGCCCGCCATTACGAACAGCGGCACGACGTCGATGCTCCGGTCGATGGCGGCGCGGAAGAACGGGTAGCTCAGCAGCCCCAGCAGCGCGGATCCGAGACAGAGAAAGTAGCGCCGGGGTATCCGGTCGCCCAGCCAGGCAACCACCAACAGCCCGACCGAGGTGGTGATGAGGCCGACGTTCTGGGCCAGCGAGGCCGCTTTGACGTCGTAATGCAGCACGCGCACCAGATAGGCCGGCATGTAGGCGAACAGCATGCCGTTGAACACCGAGGTCGCGGCCGAGGTGCCGATGCCGACCAGGACCTCGACCGGATAGCCGCGGAACAGTTCGCTCAGAGGGGTCCGGGATGCCACGCCGCGCATGGCGGCGAACTCCGCCGATTCGTGCAGCTTGCGGCGGACCGCGTAGCTCGCAAGGCCCGTCAGGCCACCGATCACGAAGGCGATGCGCCAGCCGTAGGCTGTCGCCGCCTCCGGCGACAGGGCGGTGTTGACTGCCAGGCTGACCAGTGCCGCGAGGCTGACGCCCGAGTTGACGCAGAAGAACAGGACCCCGCAGGCGAAGCCGGCCCGGCACGGCGTCGTCTCGACGACGTAGACGATCGAGCAGGGCAATTCGCCGCCGAGGCACAGGCCTTGGATCAGGCGCAACGCCACCATGAGGGCCGTGGCCGCGAAGCCCCAGGAGGCGTAGCCCGGGATCAGCCCCATGAGCACGGTCGAGGTCGAGATCGCCCCGAGCGAGAACAGGAAGACGCCGCGCCGCCCGAAACGGTCGCCGAGCGCGCCGAGCAGCATGCCGCCGAAGGGCCGCGCCAGGTAGCCGCCTGCGAAGACCGAGAAGGACAACACCAGCGACACCAGAGGATCGGCGGTGGGGAAGAAGGCGGCCGCGATCGACTGGGCGAAGATGCCGTAGATGATGAAATCGTAGAATTCGAGGGCACCGCCGAGGCTCGCCAGGACGATGGTGCGCCACTGCGGCCCGGTCAGCCCCCCGGCATCTCGCGATGGCAGCGCCACGACGTCGTTGCTCGGCATCCCGCTCGTCCTCCGGCACCCCTCGTCGGTCGGGGTCGATGCCTGGATGCACGATCCCGGCGCAATGCGAAAGCCCTTTCACGGTCGTGCGTCGGTCGGCGTGTCGGCGTCCGACTCCGTCGCGACCCCTCCTGCCGAAACCCGCGCATGGGACTTCGAGGGCATCGCAACCGACAGGCGGAGGCTTCCGGGGATCATGACACACCGGGCCTCTGCGCCAGCACTGGTGTCGGAGCCTGTCGCCGATGCAGTGCCAGGCCGACACCGCCGAGGGTGAGCGCGGAGGCGAACAGTTCCTTGGCGCCCAGCGGCTCTCCCAGGATGAGGGCCGCGGAAAATGTGCCGACGATCGGCACGAGCAGCATGCCGGTCGCCGCCACGGATGTCGGCAGCCGTCGCAAGGTCGCAAACCAGCTGAGATAGCAAAGAGCCATGGGGCCGACCGTCATGTAGGTCATCCCCAACAGGCCCGGCAGGGTGAGTGCCCCGACTCTCGGTCGCTCCCAGACAAGGCTGATCAGCAGCATCGGCAGACACCCCAAGCCGACCTGCCAGGCCGTCAGAATGATCGGCGGGAGGGGGATCGGCTTGTGCGCCCGAACGGTTCCCCAAGCGAATAGAATGGCAGCAGCGAGGGCGAACAGAATGCCCGGCAGTTTCCCTTCCCCACCCGAGAGATGTGGGCCACCCATGAGGACCGTGATGCCGGCCACCGCAAGTGCGAGTGCCGCGATGCTGCGCCAGCCCGGACGGTCGCCCAGCAGGGGCCAGGCCAGCAGCGTTGCCCAGATCGGCATGGAATAGGCGATCAGCGTTCCTTCCGCGACCTTGAGCCAGTTCAGCGACAGGGCCGTGAAGCCCATCCAGGCGAATACATTGATGCCGGCCGCTATGCCGAGGCGGCCGAAGAGGTCCCGCGGCACCCATAGCGGCTCGCCGCGGCTGGCGGCGGCGATTACCAAGCCGAGGGCCGCGACCAGCCCGGCCGTGCTTCGGGCGAACAGCGGTGGCCAGTCGTGCAGCACGAACTTGAGCACGGTCCAGTTCAGGCCCCATCCGATCGCTGTCGCCAGGAGATATAGCTGCCCCATGCGATAGGCTCTGAGCGATGAGTCGGACATATCGGTACGGCCATCCGTCTTGGGTCATGATGGTTTGGTAGTCCGACGACACCCAGGAAGCGAGCACGAAGCGCAACCCGGTCCCACGCGCTCGCGACCTCGACCCTCCATTCGAGTCCAGCACGATGCGGGCCCGCTGCTGTGGGGGCCCTTGGAGGTCGACCCCGGTTGAGGCTAGACAGGCCCATGCCGACCGCGCCGCCCATCACCTCCGTCCGCCGGCCGCGCGCCTCCGCGCCCCGCATCCTGGTTTTCGACTCGGGCCTCGGCGGCCTCACGGTCTTCAGCGAGGTCGTCCGGCTGCGGCCCGAAGCCGATTACCTCTATGCGGCCGACGATGCCGTCTTTCCCTATGGAGCGCTCAGCCAACAGGCCCTCGTCGACCGGGTGCTGCCCCTGATGGAACGGCTTATCGCGCGGCATCGGCCCGACGTCGTGGTGATCGCGTGCAACACCGCCTCCACGGCCGTGCTGCCGCCCCTTCGATCCCGCTGGCCCGACCTCGCCTTCGTGGGCACGGTCCCGGCGATCAAGCCCGCATCTGCAGCGTCGCGGACCCGGCGGGTCAGCGTGCTGGCGACGCCCGGCACGGTCGAACGCGACTATACGCGCGACCTCGTCCACAGCTTCGCCGATGGCTGCGCGGTCGATCTCGTCGGGGCTCCACGTTTGGCGGCACTGGCCGAAGCCGCGATGCGGGGCGAGGCCGTGCAGGACGAGGACATTGCAGCCGAGATCGCACCCGCCTTCGTGGATCGCGGCGGACGGCGGACCGACGTCGTCGTCCTGGCCTGCACGCACTACCCTCTGCTACTGCCTCGACTGGAGCGTCTGGCGCCATGGCGGGTCGCCTTCGTGGACCCGGCGCCCGCCATCGCCCGGCGGGTCGACGCCGTGCTGGCCGAACGGGGCCACGCGTCGGTTGCCGCCGCCGGTCAGCGCGAGCCCGTGGACCAGCCCGACCGAGGCGCCGTCCTGTTCACCTCGCGCCGGGAGCCCGGCCCGGCACTGGCAAGAGTCCTCGCCGAGTGCGGCCTCGGCACTGCCGCGACCGCATGGGACGACGTCGAACAACCTGCTCTTCCCGGTCACCCGGAGGTCTCGTCTCCGGGCTGAAGCGATCGAATGCCCGCCTTCCGCCGCCGCGCCTCCGAAACCTACTCGGCCGCCTGCTGGCGAGGCGCCGCGTCGTTGCCCTGTGCGGTCGAGCCGTCCGTGTAGGTCTCATGCCTGAGAGCCTCGTGGGGGGCCGCGCGGCCGGGAAGCGGCGGCAGAGCCTTGGCCTTCTCGAGATCGATGCCGGCACCCTGGGCGACCCGCGTGCCGTAGTCCTCGTCGCAGTGCCAGAAGTGCCAGACCATGCGGAGCCGGATGGCCTCGGGGCAGGCTTTCATGTCGTCGACAAGGTTGGCGATCAGGTCGTCGCGCTCCCACGTCGCGAAGGTGCGGTAGCGTTCGCCGGCCTGGGTATAATCGTCCGTGGTCCGGCTGGTCTGGAAGCGACCCAGGCGCCCCTCGACCGGTTGGTGGTATTCCCTGGCCGGCTTGGGGGCCTCCTGGAGGCTCTGGCCGAGCACGCCCGGTTCGTAGTTGACATGGGCGCTGGGCGCCCCGTCGACCGAATAGGTCATCTGGCCGTCACGCTGGTTGGTGAAGGCACGGACGCCCGGCTGCGGCGCATTGATGGGCAGTTGCAGATAGTTGGCCCCGACCCGGTAACGCTGGGTGTCCGAATAGCTGAGTGTGCGGCCCTGCAGCATCTTGTCATCGGAGAAATCGATGCCGTCCACCAGGACGCCAGTGCCGAACGCCGACTGCTCCACCTCCGCGAAGAAGTTGGACGGCGCGCGGTCCAGCACCATGCGGCCGCAGGGCAGTAGCGGAAACTGGTCGACCGGCCAGAGCTTGGTGTCGTCGAGCGGGTCGAAGCTCAGATGGTCGTTCGGGCCGTCCGGCATGATCTGCACGGAGAACTCCCACTCGGGGAAGTTGCCCTTGGCAATGTTATCGTAGAGGTCGCGCGTGGCATGGCCGACGTCGCGCGCCTGGATCTCGCGCGCCTGGGCGGTGGTCAGGTTGCGGACGCCCTGCTTCGGGGTCCAATGGAACTTGCAGAGATGCGCCACGCCCCCGGCGTTGACGAGCTTGTAGGCGTTGACGCCCGAGCCTTCCATCTCCCGGTAGTTGGCCGGGATGCCCCAGGGTGATTTCAGGTGCGTCACCATATGCAGCGATTCGGGGTGCATGCCCACGAAGTCGAAGAAACGCCAGGCCTCCTGGCGGTTGGTGACCGGATCCGGCTTGAAGGCGTGGATCATGTCGGGGAACTTGATGGCGTCCCGAATGAAGAACACCTTGAGGTTGTTGCCGACGAGGTCCCAGTTTCCATCGACCGTCTTGAACTTCACCGCGAAGCCGCGCGGGTCGCGCTCCGTCTCGGGCGACTCCTTGGCGCCGGCCACAGTCGAGAAGCGCACGAACATCGGGGTCTTGACGCCGGTCTCGTTCAGCACGCGGGCGCGGGTATACACGGACGCGGGCTGGTCGCCGATCTTGCCATAAGCCTCGAAATAGCCGTGGGCGCCGGCGCCCCGGGCATGGACGACCCGCTCCGGGATGCGCTCACGGTCGAAGTGGGTGATCTTCTCGATAAATTGATAATTCTCGAGCGTGGCGGGGCCACGCTCGCCGACCGTGCGGGTCGACTGGTTATCCCGTACCGGATGGCCTTGACGCGTGGTCAAGATCTGGTTGTTGACACTCATGAAATCCTCCAATCGGGGCGCGGCGGCGCCGGTCTGCCGAGGCGCGTGACATCAGGCTTCGAGCGGACCCATCATGTCTGGCCCGGATTTCGCAAGTCCACAGGATTGCGGCAGCCGATGATGGACTTTGAACTCGACGCTCGGTGGCCTTCGGAATAGCGGAAGCGATCATCGTTTTCAATGACCCCGACCGACAGACCAGGGCCTCCGCTTCGGGTCGAGATGGCTTGGGTCTCGGCGCGCTGACGTGGCGCTCCGACTTCAGGGAGGCTTCGTCCGTCCGGAGCCGGCCATGGATGGGTCGCCGCCGTGGTGTGTTGCGACTCCGGAAGCCTTCCGACTCCGGAAGCCTTCCGACCATCACCCTGAAGCGATTTCCTGCCTGACAAACGGCAGACAATCGCCGGAGACGGATGCAGACGGTGGGACGATCGTTGCCCACCGATCGCTCGTCCACGATGGGGCGCAGTTTGACCACCAGCTGGATGCACCTTGCGAGGACCTCTCCGAGCGACGGTTTGGGACAGCCGAAGCCATGCTGTCCGAGCAACATACGGTCGCACAGATGCAGCCTGCCCCGCGCCGAATCCATTAACCCCATTCAAGGTTCCACGTTTTACGGAACGCAGAACGGCTTAACTTAAGCAATCCGTAAGGCCAGTTCGACCTCACCCCCTCCATTTCTGGCCGGAATGTGGCAACTTACTGTCGCCCGCCACAAAGATGTGCTGTGCGAGCAACAGGGTTCGTAAACGCGCTTCGACAGCCGCAATAGCAGTTGCCCCGCTCGGCCGCTTGGCAATATCGTCGCTTCAGAGATCGCTCTGGAGAAAATCTCGATGTTCGCCACGAAGAAAATCATCACCGCCGCCGCCATGCTGGTCGCTGCTGTCGGCGCGGCCCACGCGGCCGACCTGCCGGCCCGCGTGGCCCCGGCCCCCTATGTCGCTCCGCTTCCGATCTTCACCTGGACCGGTGCCTATTTCGGTATCAACGCCGGTGCTGCCTTCGACAACAAGCAGCAGTTCACGACCACGGCCAACCGTACCGATGGCATCGGCAACACCAAGTTCAGCGACAGCGGCTTCTCGGCCGGTGGCCAGATCGGCTACAATTACCAGCTCAACGGCTTCGGCGGCTTCGGCGGTCCGGGCAGCGGCATCGTGATCGGTTTCGAGGCCGATGCGATGTACATGGACACCGGCAAATCCGTTAACACGCTCACCAACAACGGCACCGCCAGCTTCCGCTCGGGCCTGGATTTCCTCGGTACCGCCCGCGGTCGCCTCGGCTATGCGTTCAACCAGTTCCTGATCTATGGAACGGGAGGCTTCGCCTACGGCGACGTCAACAGCCGCGTCGTCAGCGTGTTCAACGGCACGACCTCGAACGCCAGCGCAAGTGGCTTCAACACGGGCTACGCCTACGGCGGCGGCATCGAATACGCCCTACCCACCAGCTCGTTCCTGAACTTCTTCCACTCCAGCGCCGTGACCCTGAAGCTCGAATATCTGCGCTACGAACTCGACAGTTCCAACCTGCGTGACACGTCGGTCAACACCGTCAACCTGCAGCCGGGCCTCAAGGTCAAGAACGAGGGCAACATTGCCCGCGTCGGCCTGAACTACAAGTTCTAGTCTCTACGATTGCCGGCGCCCGCAGAAGAGCGGAGCCGGCGGTTGGATTGAGCACGGCGAAAGGCTGGCTCTAGGCCAGCCTTTCGCATTCCTGACGTTGTCGCCGAACGATGAACCTCCGCCCGCCGCCCGGCCGCGAGGTGCGCGAATGGGTGCCCCGATACAGGGCCTGTTCAGCCCCGGACGCCATCGACGAAAATGTGCTCTCCCCAGGTGAGACGGGACGGATCGTCGAGGCTCCCGGCCGACACGGAGACATGCCGGCCGTCACCGGGCGCCCAGAACAGTTGCGATCCGCAGACCGAACAGAAACCCCTGCTGGCCATCGGCGACGACCTGAACCACTTGAGCTTTCGGCCGCTGGTTTCGAGGTGCTCGGGCGCGCAGGCCGTGTAGGCACCGACGCTCGTGGTGGACCTTCTGCACATGGCGCAGTGGCAGGTCGTCACCTGCCTCAGCGGACCGCGGATTTCAAAACGCACCGCTCCGCACAGGCAGCCTCCGCTCGCCGCCGCTGTGCCCTCGATTTGGGGCTTGGGTCGTTGCACCACGCGGTTCCCTCCTCGCTCTTGACAACCGGATGATAGGACTACATCTCTAGTCATATCGTCATTTCAGGTGGGGAGCAAGGTCATGGGCCGCACATCGTCCTTCTGGTTCGAAATCTTCCGCACAGCCCGCGACCGTCGCCGCGCGCTCGCCAGCCTGCGGCTCTTGAGCGACCATCACCTCGCGGATATCGGGCTCGAGCGGGGCGAAATAGACGCCTACGTCCGCCTGGGCTATCCATGGCCCGTGCCGGCCGCCATCATCCCGGCCCCGGTTTTCGCACCGACCTTGCAGGGCTGCGGCTGATGCCCAATGGGGCAGGGCTGTCCTTCGCGGACGCGGCCCGCTGCCTCGCCGACCTCGGCCACCCGCAGCGGCTCGAGGCCTTCCGGCTGCTGGTCCAGGCCGGCGAGGCGGGCTTGTCGGTGGGCGACATCGAGCGCCATCTCGCGATCCCGCGCTCGACCCTGGCCCACCACCTCTCCCAGCTCGTCGCCTCAGGTCTCGTGACGCAGACGCGCGAAGGCCGGGTGCAGCGCTGCCGCGTTGCTGCCGGCCGCACCCGTGCCCTGCTGAGCGTGCTCGGGGACTGTTGCGAGGGGTTGCCGGATCTGCCGGACCTGCCCGGCGCGGCCGCCGAATACCCGGGCAGGGGAGACGGACCGTGACGACCCTGCATCCTGGCGGATGCCTCTGCGGCAAGGTGCGGTTCGAGGCGGCGGCGGAGCCGCTGCGGATCGTGCACTGCCACTGCGTCTTCTGCCGCCGGCAGACCGGCGGTCCCGTGGCGACCTTCGCGGGCTTCAGGCGCTCGACCGGATTCACCTGGTCGCGCGGCGCCCCGGCGGTCTATCGGTCGTCACCCACCGTCCGGCGGTCGTTCTGCCGCGCCCGCGGTAGTCCACTGTCCTACGAATCCGATGGTTATCGCAACGAGATCTATCTCGTGATCGGCGCCTTCGACGAACCCGACCGGCTGCCGCCGACCGCCCACGTACACGTGGCCCAGAAGATCTCGTGGTTCGAATTCGCCGATGGCCTGCCCCGTTTCGCGGCGTCGGCCGCCGGCCCCGCCACGGCCGGGGATCTCTGAGCCGATGCAGGGCCTGGACGCTCGGCCGGCCGTTGGGCGCCTGAGAAAGCCTCGCGCGGGAGAGGCGGGGCCGGATCGTCACGACCGACCGCGAGACGCGCAGACTCAATCGGCGTCGGCGGCCGCGGTCTTGGGTTTCAGGACCATGCGGCCACGATACATGCCGCTCTTCAGGTCCACATGGTGCGGGCGGCGAAGTTCGCCCGAGTCCTTGTCCTCGACATAGGTCGGCTGCTGCAACGCATCTGCCGACCGGCGGAAACCCCGCTTCATCGGCGATGTCTTCCGTTTAGGAACGGCCATTTCGCTCTCCAATAGCACGCGGGCCGCTCCGCGAAAACGGGCAGCCGGACCGGGTGTCTAGCCGCAAACGGCTCCCGATGCCAGCCGAAATCGCACCTCCGGCCGCGATCCGCCTTGGACGCCCATGCGTTGATGCGACGCCGACGGCCGTGTTGCAGCGCCGCAACGATGTCTGATATTCCGGGATACCTGAACGATCGAGGGGAACATCCAACAATGGCCGATGCGCAATCGCGTCCGGGCGTAAGGCGGCATCCGAGGCCGCTGTCGCCCCATCTCCAGATCTACAGGCCCATGCTGACCATGATGATGTCGATCGCGCATCGCATCACCGGGATAGCACTCTACGCCGGCACGCTGCTGCTCGCTTGGTACCTCATTGCGGCAGCCAGCGGCCCCCAAGCCTTCGCGATCGCAGCCGGCTTCTTGGGATCATGGCTCGGTCTCCTGGTCCTGTTCGGTTTCACCTGGGCACTGTTCCACCATTTGCTCGGCGGCATCCGGCACTTCATCTGGGATGCCGGTTACGGCATGGACCATCCCGAGCGGGAATGGCTGGCCCAGGGCACGCTAGCCGGCGGCATCGGGCTGACGGCGCTGGCGTGGATCTTGGTTCTGCTGCTGCGCTAGGGACGAGGGCCATGAGCGACAATCCAAACCATATGCGCACGGAGTTGCGCCGAGTCCGCTATCTCGGATCGGCCCGCTCGGGAACCGCCGGATCGGCTCATATGCGCCTGACGTCGCTGGCCCTGGTGCCGCTGACGGTCGGCTTCGTGTGGCTGGTCCTCTCGCTGCCCGGCAAGACCTATCCCGACGCCCACGCGACATTGTCGCGCCCCGTCCCGGCGATCCTGCTGCTGCTTTTCATCTTGGCCGGCATCTACCATATGCAACTCGGGATGCGGAACATCATCGAGGATTATGTTCATGGCGAACACGCCAAGGAGTGGTCCTTGGCCGCCAACCTGTTCTTCTGCGCTGTGGTCGGCATGGCCTGCATCTATGCCGTGCTGCGGCTGAGCTTCACCTGAGGGTTCAGTCGGCCCAGGCCGCGCGCGACGTTCGATTTCGGAGAAGATGTCATGGCCCAGGCGACCGGCGGGATGGGAGGAAACGGCAAGGCGGGTCCGGCCTATCCCATCACGGACCACACCTTCGACGTGCTGGTGGTGGGCGCTGGCGGAGCGGGCCTGCGCGCCACGGTGGGCTGCGCCCGAGCGGGCCTTCGTACCGCCTGCATCACCAAGGTGTTCCCGACCCGCTCCCACACGGTGGCGGCCCAGGGCGGCATTTCGGCCTCGCTCGGCAACATGGGGCCGGACGACTGGCGCTGGCACATGTACGATACGGTGAAAGGGTCGGACTGGCTCGGCGACCAGGACGCCATCGAGTACCTTTGCCGCAACGCGCCCGACGCCGTCTACGAACTCGAACATTGGGGCGTGCCGTTCTCTCGCACCGAGGACGGGAAGATCTATCAGCGCCCGTTCGGCGGCATGACGACCGACTATGGCAAGGGCACGGCCCAGCGCACCTGCGCGGCGGCCGACCGCACCGGCCATGCCATCCTGCACACACTGTACGGCCAGGCGCTCCGGGCCAAGACCGAGTTCTTCATCGAATATTTCGCCATCGACCTCATCATGGAAGAGGGCCGGTGCCGCGGGATCGTGGCCCTGAAGCTCGATGACGGCTCCATCCACCGTTTCCGTTCGAACCTCACGATCCTGGCGACCGGAGGCTATGGCCGGGCCTATTTCTCGGCGACCTCCGCCCATACCTGCACGGGCGACGGCAACGCCATGGTGCTGCGCGCCGGCCTGCCGCTGCAGGACATGGAGTTCGTGCAGTTCCATCCGACCGGTATCTACGGCGCCGGCTGCCTCATCACCGAGGGCTCACGCGGTGAGGGGGGTTATCTCACGAACTCCGAGGGCGAGCGCTTCATGGAGCGCTACGCGCCCTCGGCCAAGGACCTCGCGTCGCGTGACGTGGTGTCGCGCGCCATGACGATGGAGATCCGCGACGGGCGCGGCGTCGGCAAGAACAAGGATCACATCCACCTGCACCTGGAGCATCTCGACCCGGCCATCCTGGCCGACCGGCTGCCCGGCATCTCGGAATCCGCCAAGATCTTTGCCGGCGTCGATGTCACCAAGGAACCGATCCCGGTGCTGCCGACCGTGCATTACAACATGGGCGGCATCCCCACGAACTTTCATGGCGAAGTGCTCACGAAGGTCAACGGCGACCCGGACAGTATCGTGCCGGGCCTCATGGCGCTGGGCGAGGCCGCCTGTGTGTCGGTGCACGGCGCCAACCGCCTGGGCTCGAACTCGCTCATCGACCTCGTGGTATTCGGCCGCGCCGCCGGCCTCCGCGCCGCGGAAATCGTGACGCCGGGCGAAAAGCAGGTGGATCTGCCGAAGGGTTCCGCCGACATGGCGCTCACGCGGCTCGACCGCTTCCGCAACGCCGGCGGCGGCACGCCCACCGCGGATCTGCGCATGACGATGCAGCGCACCATGCAGAACAATTGCGCGGTGTTCCGCACCGGCGAGGTGCTGGAAGAGGGCGTCAAGCTCATCAACGACGTGTGGCGCGGCTCGTCCGACATCCGCACGACCGACCGCTCGCTGATCTGGAATTCCGACCTGATCGAGACGCTCGAATTCGACAACCTCATCGCTCAGGCCGTGGTCACGATGGAATGCGCGGCCAACCGCGAGGAATCGCGCGGCGCCCACGCTCGCGAGGATTTTCCCAATCGCGACGACAAGACCTGGATGAAGCACACGCTGGCTTGGCTCGACTCCGACACCCATAAGGTGACGGTGGATTACAGGCCGGTGCACACCTACACGATGACCAACGACGTCCAGTATATCGAGCCCAAGGCGCGGGTGTACTGAGGAAACGAGGGTAACAGCATGGCGCTCGGTGCCGGCATAGGTCACAATCGACGAAGGGCAGGGCGCATGTATGCGATTGTGTTCGATTTTGACACCGAGCTACTCAAGACCAATTATCCGAATCCAAGTTGGAATAACGCATACGACAACCTGAAGCGTTATCTTACCCTGAGAGGGTTAACCTGGATGCAGGGGTCAACCTATTTCGGTGACGATTCCGTTGATGCTGTCAGGTGCGTGCGTGTCGTACAGAGGCTCGCAAAGAAGTATCAGTGGTTCACGCCATCCATTCGGGACATTCGAATGCTGCGCATTGAGGAAAATAATGATTTACGGATCGCGCTCGATGACGACGACGACTGAGACATAGGTCAAATCCACGCTTTTTGTCGAGAGCGGGCCGCCGGTCCTGACGAAAACCTCAGTCCTGCCTGTTCGCTTCAGAATATAGCTGCCCCAAGGCTCCCCCATGGTTGAATTCGCTCTCCCCCGCAATTCCAAGATCAAGCCCGGCAAGATCTGGCCCAAGCCCGCCTCGACCAAGGCCTTGAAGGAGTTTCGCATCTATCGCTGGGATCCGGATACTGGCGAGAACCCGCGCATCGATACCTATTTCGTCGATCGCGAGGATTGCGGCCCCATGGTGCTCGACGGCATCGTCTGGATCAAATCCAAGGTCGACCCGACCCTGGCGTTCCGCCGCTCCTGCCGCGAAGGCATCTGCGGCTCCTGCGCCATGAACATCGATGGCACCAATACGCTGGCCTGCACCAAGGGCATGGACGACGTGTCGGGGGCCGTGAAGCTTTATCCGCTACCCCATATGGAGGTCGTGAAGGACCTCGTGCCCGACCTCACGCGATTCTATGCCCAGCACGCGCTGATCGAGCCCTGGCTCAAGACCGACAGCCCGACCCCCGAGAAGGAATGGGAGCAGTCGCCGCAGTCGCGCCACGCGCTCGACGGCCTTTACGAGTGCATCCTTTGTGCTTGCTGCTCGACGTCCTGCCCGAGTTACTGGTGGAACGGAGACCGGTATCTCGGGCCCGCGGCGCTGCTGCAGGCCTACCGCTGGCTCATCGACTCGCGCGATGAGGCAACGGGCGAGCGGCTCGATGGGCTGCAGGACCCGTTCCGCCTCTATCGATGCCATTCGATCATGAATTGCGCCAAGGCCTGCCCCAAGGGACTCAACCCCGCCAAGGCGATTTCCAACATCAAGAACATGATGATCGCCCGGCAGAACTGAAATGGCCGGCGCGGGACGGAAGATCGATCGTTCGGAGCCGGTCTCGCAGCCGGCGCAGCGCCTCAGCCGAGAGGGTTCGGCACGGGTGCAGAATACACGGCTTCACCGCCTGACCGCGCGCAGCGCACTTCCCATCAACAGCGACGCGAGCCCGGCAAACAGGATGGGCGCTTGAGCCGCGTCAGGCAGGCCGAGGCGCGGCAGCACGAGCCACGCCGCGCCGATCCAGATGAGGATCGCCGCCGCGAAAGGACCGTCGTCGACGAACAGCCCGAGCACCTCGGCCGCGGTCGTCCTGAGCCAAGCCATGGCGTCCTCCTACGACAGCGCGCCGGCGAGCCGTCGCGCAGCCCGCGCCCGGCAGAGCGGCACCGCCGACAACGAGACCGCGAGAAAACCCGCGATCAGGACCGGGATCGACCAATCGGCACCCGGCCAGGGCAGGCCGGCACCCTCTCCGACCCAGAAGGTGCCGAAGGCCGCCAGGAGAACGCCGACCACGAACTTGAGAGCGTTCTCAGGCACGCTGGCGAGCGGGCGATGGAGCGCGATGCCGAGCACGGCGACGATCAGCAGGGCCGCCAGCGCCCCCAGGCTCGCGGCCAGCAACAGGCCTGGACCGCCGGCCCCGATCGCGATCACGATGAACACCACTTCGATGCCTTCCAGCATGGTGATCTGGAACGTGGTGGCCAGGGCGACCCGGTCCCAGGCACCGCCGAGCACCCGCCCTCGCATCGCCTCCGTCTGCTTGGCGAAGGCTGCGGCCTCGTCGTGGAGCGGGATGACGCCTGCAGCGCGAAGGACCGCTTTGCGCAGCCAGCGAAGGCCGAACAAGGTCAGCAGCGTGCCGACGGCGAGTTGCAGGACGTCGAGCGGGATGCGGGTGAGCGCGGCCCCCAACAGAACGACGAGCGCGAAGAGGAGCGCGACGCCGATCGCACTGCCGGCCAGCGCACTGCGCCATCCGCGAACGGTCCCGACGGCCAGGACCACCGTCAGGGCCTCGACAAACTCGACCATCGAGGCCAGGAACGACGCCAGGATCGTCGGGGCGGCATGGGTCCAGTTGATGTCCATCAGGTCTCCTCGTCGCGTCTACGCAGGCGACGTAGCTGGACCAGCGTGGCAGCGAGCCTGAGACGTGAGGATGTCGCTTGTATGACTGCCCTTCGCTCGATCGACAGATGCACGACGAAGCGGCACGCCGAGTGACCGAGGCTGCACCGGCGGCGGACATCGCCGGGGTGCCAGCGCCAGTCTCACCGTGATACACGCGATGCCAGTGCCTCCGCGACGAATGGGGTCGAGCGGACGTTTCGCTGGGTCGTGAAGCGGACGTCGCGACGGATGGTACATTGTTTCGAGAAGGCCTTCATGTCTGAATTGGGGAAGATCTACGCCGCTCGATTCCAGGGGACCGGCATCGAAAAGCGCCAGCGGGTCTGGCGGGTTCTTTGCTCGGAATTCTTTTCGAAGCTGATTCCGGCAGACGCGACGGTGCTCGATCTCGCCTGCGGCTACGGGGAGTTCATCAACAACATCCAAGCCCGCGAGAAATATGCGGTCGATTTGAACCCCGACTCGCCGGGTCACGTCGACCCGAACGTGCACTTCTTTGCGACCCCGGCCAACGAGCTCGGCTTTGCCGACGACGATGCCATCGACGTGGTTTTCACCTCCAACTTCCTGGAGCATCTTCCCGACAAACAGGCCTGCTCGGCCGTGATGCTCGAGGTGAAACGCGTGCTGCGCCCAGGCGGACGGTTCATGATCCTCGGCCCCAACATCCGCTTCGCGCATCGGGACTATTGGGATTACTACGATCATTACCTGCCGTTATCCGACCGCTCCCTGGCCGAGGGTCTGAGTCTGAACGGCTTTGCCGTCGACAGGGTGGTTCCCCAGTTCCTGCCCTATACGATGAACAACAACACGCCGACTTATGACGCGATGGTCAAAGCGTACCTGCATCTGCCGTTTGCCTGGAAGCTGTTCGGCAAGCAGTTCTTCGTGGTGGCGAGGAAGCCCTGAGTCGCTCGGCTGACGCCCTGTCCGTGCTCGGCATGCAGCCTGTAGCCGCTGCGACGATGGCGTGACATGGTTGCGGCCGACGTTCCCTCAGCCGAAGCGATCCCAATGGCACATGATCCCGACGAGGCCCAGTTCAGCCGCAAGGAGGTCCGAGAGCTGGTCGACCGGTTCCGCGTCACCTCGGGGAACGGCTTCAAGCTGAAGCATTTCGGCACCGCGAACCCGATGCCGGAGCTCGTCGACAAGCAGCGCGCCCCGGCTCTCCTGCAGCAGGGCGTCGAGCAGCTCTCGCAGCTGCAGCAGGCGCTCTACGCCAACGCGACCTGGTCGCTCCTCCTCGTCTTCCAGGCCATGGACGCGGCCGGCAAGGATTCCACCATCAAGCATGTCATGACGGGCGTTAACCCCCAGGGCATCGCCGTGACGTCGTTCAAGCAGCCCGGCCCCGAGGATCTCGCCCACGATTTCCTCTGGCGCATCAACCGCCACCTGCCGGCCCAGGGCATGATCGGCATCTTCAACCGCTCGCACTACGAGGAGGTGCTGGTGGCCCGGGTGCACCCGGAGATCCTGGAGCGGCAGAAACTGCCGGCGTCGCTCAGCGGGGGCAAGAAGTTCTGGGATCACCGGCTCCAGGATATCGCGAGCTACGAGCGCCACCTCGGCCGCCAGGGGACGCGGGTGCTCAAGTTCTTCCTCCACGTCGGCAGGGACGAGCAGAAGAGACGCTTCCTCGACCGGCTGACCGAGCCCAACAAGAACTGGAAGTTCAGCCCCGCCGACCTCCCCGAACGCGAGCACTGGGACGACTACATGACGGCCTATGAGGCCGCGATCGCCGGCACGGCCACCGAGGATGCGCCTTGGTTCGTAGTGCCGGCCGACCAGAAGTGGTTCACGCGGCTCGTCGTGGTGGCGGCCATCACGGAGGCCTTGCGGGATCTCAACCTGTCGCGTCCCGCCGTGTCGGACGAGGTGCGGCGGAGCTTCGCCGAGGCCCGCGCGGCACTGGAGTCTGGTGATTGAGGGCCGCGAGCCCTTCCCCTCGGCGAGCCGTACCCCACCCTTCAGAGGCGACCAGCAAGGAACAGCCATGACGCTTCCGGAAACCATGACGGCCATCGCGATCTCAGAACCCGGCGGCCCGGAGGTCCTGAAGCCCGAGACCCGGCCGGTTCCCAAAGCCAAAGCCGGCGAGATCCTGATCCGGGTCGCGGCCGCGGGGGTCAACCGCCCCGACGTGGCGCAGCGCTCCGGCAGCTATCCGCCGCCGCCCGGTGCTTCCGACCTGCCGGGCCTGGAAGTCTCGGGCGTCGTGGTGGCGCTCGGCGACGGGACGGAACGCTTCGGGCTCGGCGACAAGGTCTGCGCCCTGGTACCGGGCGGCGGCTACGCGCCCTATGTGACGACGCCCGAGCCCCAGGCCTTGCCGGTGCCTGACGGCCTTTCTCTGGTCGAGGCCGCAGCCCTGCCCGAAACCTTCTTCACGGTCTGGGCCAATGTGTTCGATCACGGCCATTTGAAGAGTGGCGAGAGCTTCCTCGTCCACGGCGGCACCTCAGGCATTGGCACGACCGCGATCCAGCTCGCCAAGGCGTTCGGCGCCACCGTGCTGGCAACGGCCGGCAGCGCCGCGAAATGCGACGCGATGCGGAGGCTCGGGGCCGACCGCGCCATCGACTACCGCCAAGAGGACTTCGTCACGGTCGCGAAGCAGGAGACCGGACGCAAGGGGGTCGACGTGATCCTCGACATGGTGGGCGGCTCCTACGTCGAGCGCAACTATGCCGCCGCGGCCCAGGGGGGACGCATCGTGCAGATCGCATTCCTGGGCGGCGCCAAGGCGGAGGTGAACTTCACCCAGCTCATGATGAAACGGCTCGTCCACACGGGCTCCACCATGCGACCCCGGACGGTCGCGGAAAAGGCGGAGATCGCCCGAGCACTCGAGGCAAAAGTCTGGCCCCTCATCGCGGCCGGAAAGATCAGGCCGCTGATCGACAGGACGTTTCCCCTCGCCGAGGCCGCCGCGGCCCATCGGTGGATGGAGCAGGGCGACCACGTGGGCAAGATCGTGCTCGTGGTCGAGGCCTGACACCATGCGGGACGAGGAGGTCGAACGGCCGCTGCCGAAACCGAAGCATCGGGTGGGCGAACCGCTCGACACGTTTTCGGTCGAGGAACTGCGGCTTCGCATCGCCTTGCTTCGCGAGGAGATCGCACGCCTCGAAACCGTGGTTGCGGCCAAACAGGCCTCGCGAGATGCGGCCGACGCATTCTTCAAGCGCTGAGGGTCGCTGGTGTCGGGCCGCCGTGCAGGCGATCTCGCGACCGTCAAAATGGCTTGACCACGGCCAGCGTCGCGATGACGAGCGCCAGCGCCACCACGACCGGAGCGGCGTTCTCGCTCAACGGTGCCGGCCCGCCGGTGCCGGCCTCGAGGCGGCGTAGCGCGCCCGACTGGAGGCCGTGTAGGCCGGACAACGCCACCACGAACACGAGTTTCAGGCGGAGCCAGCCTGTGGTGAACTAGCCGGCCTCGGTCGCAAGGCCGAGCCCGAGCGCCCAGACGGCCAGCATGGCGGGCGTGGTGGCGTGGCGACTCCAGCGGCGTGCCGCGGCGCTGGGCGCCGGGTGTCGGATCGCCTCGATCTGCTCGGGGGCGTTCGTGCTGGCGGCCGCGGGTCTGCTCGACGGGCGGCGCGCCACCACGCACTGGCTTGGCGCGCGGGCGCTGGCGGAGCGCTATCCCGCGGTCGAGGTCGACCCGGACGTGCTATATGTCGATGGCGGGCGGATCCTCACCTCGGCCGGGGCCGCGGCAGGGTTGGACCTTCGCCTCCACATGGTGCGGCGCGACTACGGAGCCGCGGTGGCGGCGGATGCGGCGCGCGCCGCCGTGATGCCGCTCGAAAGCGATGGTGGCCAGGCTCAGTTCATCACGCGCCCGCGGCCGGCTTCGGCCGAGACGCTCGAACCATTGCTGGCCCGGCCCGCCGAGAACCTGCACGGCCGGCTCGGCTTCAGCGACCTCGTGGTCCGCGCCGGCACGAGTTCGCGGACCTTGACGCGCCGCTTCAAGGACCAGACCGGCACGACGCCGCTGCAATGGCTCCTGACGGCTCGCGTGCGTCGCGCTCAGGCGCTACTGGAACGGACGTCGATGTCGGTCGAGCGGATCGCGACCGAGACCGGCTTCGCCACGGCCGCGACTTTGCGGGACCACTTCTTGCGCGTGGTCGGACTGACGCCGACCGCCTATCGCCACGCCTTCGGAGGAGGAAGCACGGCCGCTCGGCACGGCTGAACCGGGTGGTTCGGTGCCGGAGGGCCGGCGCTTGCCGGACGGTCCGGTCGCAACGGCACCCTGGCGCTTTTCCATGCGCCCGACTCGTAAGCCGCATGAACTCCCTTGCGCCGGCCAGGTGGACGCTCTATGTCGTGCGCAGTGCCGTTGATCGCGGTGCTGTCCGGTAGAGATCGATGAGAGTGGGCTCCTGCCGGACCCGCTCTTTTGCGTTTTCGGCCCATACGCCTTCGCCCGGCAAGACCGGGCCCTTTCGACGGACCATCCGCTTCTTGACTTTTTCGCCCTTTGCTTCCGCCGGTCCGCACGGCAGCCCTCCGGTCGTGGATGCCGCGCTCCTCGCCGAGCCGCGCTACGCCACGGAACACGGTGCCGCGGCTCGCGTCGGTCACGCAGCCGTCCCGGTGCTGGCCGACCTCGGCTTCCGGCTCGTGCGGGTCAAGATCTCGGCCGGCTCGCCCGCTATCTTGCAGATCATGGCCGAGCGGCCCGACGGCACGATGTCGATCGACGATTGCGAGGCCGTCAGCAAGGCTCTTTCGCCCGTGCTCGACCTCGACGATCCGGTCACGGGCGAATATCGGCTGGAGATCTCGTCGCCCGGCATCGACAGGCCCCTCGTGCGCCGCTCGGACCTCGACCGGGCCGTTGGCCACGAAGCCCGGGTCGAGTTGGCGGTCCCGATGGACGGCCGCCGGCGCTTCCGGGGCGTCATCGAGGGCACGGACGACAAGCGCCTGTTCTTGAAGCGGCTCGACGCCAAACCCGACGAAGCCGGCACGCTGGAACTCGCCATCGCGGACATCGGCGACGCCCGCCTGGTCCTGACCGAGGCCTTGATCCGCGAGGCCCTGCGGGCGCAGGTCCGGGCCGAGGCCGAGGACGGAATCGCGGGCGATGCTTCGCCGCCCGGGGTGACCGCGACCGGTGCGAGAGCGGCATCCGACGACACGCGGCGCGGCCCCGGCCGTTTCGCCAACCGCAACAAGCAGAAGCGCGTGGTTCCGGTCGGCAGCCGGGCGCCGAAGACCGCCCGGCCGATCGGCCGCGGCTGACGCACGACCGACCCAGTCCCTAGTTTCCGCCGAGGATACCGCCATGGCCGTCAGCGCCAACAAGCTCGAACTCCTGCAGATCGCCGAAGCGGTGGCACGCGAGAAGAACATCGACCGCTCGATCGTGCTGAGTTCGATGGAGGACGCTTTGCAGAAAGCGGCGCGGTCGCGTTACGGGCAGGAGACCGAGGTCCGGGCCGAGATCGACCCGCGCACCGGGGTCACGCGGTTCTCGCGCCTGCTTCTCGTGGTCGACGAGATCGAGAACGACGCCATCCACATCAGCCTCGCGGATGCGCGCCGCAAGAACCCGGCCGCCCAGGTCGGCGACTGGATCTCCGAAACCCTGCCGCCCTTCGAGTTCGGCCGCATCGCCGGCCAGTCGGCCAAGCAGGTCATCGTCCAGAAGCTGCGCGAGGCCGAGCGCGACAAGCAATATGACGAGTACAAGGACCGTATCGCCGATATCATCAACGGCGTTGTCAAGCGGGTCGAGTACGGCAACGTGGTGGTGGACCTGTCGGCCCGCGGTGAAGCCGTGGTGCGACGCGATGAACTGATCCCGCGCGAGACGTTCCGTCCGGGCGATCGCATCCGCGCCTATGTGTACGATGTGCGGCGCGAACAGCGCGGGCCGCAGATCTTCCTGTCGCGCACCCACCCGCAGTTCATGACCAAGCTGTTCACGCAGGAGGTGCCCGAGATCTATGACGGCATCATCGAGATCAAGGCCGTGGCCCGCGACCCCGGTTCCCGCGCCAAGATCGGCGTGACGTCGCGTGACTCGTCCATCGATCCCGTCGGCGCCTGCGTGGGCATGCGCGGCTCGCGCGTGCAGGCCGTGGTCAACGAGCTCCAGGGCGAGAAGATCGACATCATCCCCTGGTCACCCGATGCGGCGACGTTCATCGTCAATGCGCTGCAGCCGGCCGAAGTCGTCAAGGTCGTACTCGACGAGGACTCGTCGCGCATCGAAGTCGTGGTGCCGGACGACCAGCTTTCGCTCGCCATCGGGCGGCGCGGCCAGAATGTGAGGCTCGCCTCGCAGTTGACCGGCTGGGACATCGACATCCTGACCGAGGCCGAGGAGTCCGAGCGCCGCCAGAAGGAGTTCGTGGAACGTACCACCCTGTTCATGGAGGCGCTCGACGTCGACGAGGTCGTGGGCCAGTTGCTGGCGTCGGAAGGGTTCCGGTCGCTCGAGGAACTCGCCTATGTCGAGCCGGCAGAGTTGAATTCCATTGAAGGCTTCGACGAGGACACGGCGGCCGAGATCCAGTCGCGGGCGCGTGGCTACCTCGACGCTATCGAGGAGGGGCACGATAGCCGCCGCCGCGAACTCGGCGTCGCCGACGACCTGAAGGAGCTCGACAGTATCACCACGGCCATGATGGTGAAGCTCGGCGAGAACGACGTGAAAAACGTCGAGGATCTCGCCGGTTGCGTGCCCGACGACCTCGTGGGCTACACGGAGCGCAAGGACGGGGAAGCCACGCGGATCAGCGGCTACCTCGAAGGTTTCGAGATGTCGCGCGAGGACGCCGAAGCCCTCATCCTGGCGGCGCGCGTCAAGGCCGGCTGGATCGAGGCCGAGCCGGAGCCCGTCGACGAGGAGGTTCCGGCCGAAGAAGACGTCGCCTGAGCCGGAGGCGGAACCGCACTTGAACGCGCCCGAGGACGAGGGTCCGGACGGCGGGCCGTCGCCGGCTGAGGCGATCGAGCCCGACAACGGTCACGAGCGCACCTGCATCGTCACGCGGCGAAAGGGGTCACCGGAGGAGTTCATCCGATTCGTCGTCTCGCCCGACAATGTCGTGGTACCGGACCTGCGCAGGAAACTGCCCGGGCGCGGCGCCTGGGTAACGGCCGAGAAGGCCGTGGTGCAGGAAGCGGTGAGGCGGAAGAGCTTCGCACGCGCGTTCAAGGCGAAAGTGGAAGTGCCGCCCACGCTGGCCGACATGGTTGACGGCCTGCTGGAAAAGGATGCATTGCAAGCGCTGTCCATCGCCAACAAGGCCGGCCTCGTCGTGGCGGGGGCCGGCAAGGTCGAGGGTTCGGTCGGACCGAAGGTACCGGCCGCCCTCGTCCACGCGAGCGACGGCAGCCTCGATGGCACGCGCAAGCTGGAAGCCTCGGTCCGTCGCCGCATCGGCGGCGACGCCGACGCGATAGCGCGCATCCGAAACTTCCGATCCGATCAATTGGATTTGGCATTGGGACGGACAAATGTGATACACGCTGCGGTGGCCGGGGGACCGGCTGGCGACGGGTTTGTGTCGCGCGCGCGGCGACTGGATCGGTACCGCGGGAGTCCGCAGGCGGAAGCCGCGGGTTCGGCACGATCTTCCGAGGATTGAGCGAGAGACTTGCCGAAGATCGGCTTCGGCGCTCGCAGGTTTTGGGCACCGACACGGCCCTGGGACGAATGACTGATGAGTGAACCGAACAACGTTGGCGAAAAGACTTTGACCGTGAGCCCGAAGACCACGTTGTCGCTGAAGCGACCGGTCGAGCAGGGCACGGTACGACAGAGCTTTTCCCACGGGCGTACGAAGCAGGTCGTGGTCGAGAAAGTGAAGCGCCGGGTGCTGGGTCCCGGCGAGGCGCCGGCCCGCGAGGCCGCGCTGGCACGCCCGGCCACGGCGGCCCTGGCTCCGGGCGCTCCCGTCGTGGCGCCGCGTTCCGCGGTGGCGGCCCAGCCATCACCCGTCCAGTCCCGCGCCGTTCCGGCCGCCCCGACACCCCTGGCCGAAGCGCCGCGGGTGCCGGCTCCGGCCGTAACGGGTCCCGTCCCGGCGCCTCCGCCGTCCGCCCCCGCGGTTCCGTCCGCCCCCGCTGCTGTCGCACCGGTGGAAGCACCGAGGGCCGAAACCGCTCCAGCTCGGCCCGCGACACCGACCGCTAGTCCGCCGCCCGCAGCCATCGAACCGGCGCTGGCCGTTGCCGCGGCCTCGGCCACGCCTGCCACAGAGGCGGCTCCTGCTCCCCAGCCTGAGCCGTCGGCCGGGCAGCCGGAGCGTGCCTCGGCCCCGCGTTCCGCTCCATCGTCACCGCGCGGCGCCTCGCTGCCGTCCCGTCCGGGCCAGCCTGTGCGTCCAGGCCAGCCCGGTGCGCGCGGCCCGGCACCTCAGGGATCCACCAACCGGAGCGGCTCCGCCCAACCCTCGTCGGGCGCGCGTGGCTCGCCTCCGGCGGGCGGGCGTGGCGCCCCTCCGCCGGCACGGCCCGGTGGCAATCGTCCGCAGACCGGCGTCGTGCTGCGCACCCTCACCGAGGAGGAGCGTGAGGCTCGCGCCCGCGCCCTCGTGGGAGCGAAGTCTCGCGAGGAGGACGATCGCCGTCGCGCCGAGGTGGATGCCAAGCTGCGCACGGAACGTGAGGCGCGCGACGCCCTCGAACGCGAAGCCGCGGAGGCCCGCAAGCGCGAGGAAGACGCACGACGGCTGCAGGAGGCCGAATTCCGTCGGAAGGCCGAGGACGAGGCGCGGCGTCGCTTGCCGGCCGGTGAGGCCGGCGGACCGCCCACGGCCAGCGCGGCGCGGCCGGGTGGCGACACGCTCACTCCCATCCTGCGTCGCCCGCCCGCCAATGCTCCGGCACGCCTCGCCGTGCCGCGTCCGTCCCGCAGCGGTCCGCAGAAGGACCGTGGCCGCCTGACCGTGACCAGCGCCACGACCGAGCAGGAAGACCGCACGCGCTCGGTTGCGGCCTTCCGTCGCCGCACTCAACGCATGAAGGGCTTCGGCACCCACGAGGCCAAAGAGAAGCTCCAGCGCGAAGTGGTGCTGCCCGAGACCATCACGATCCAGGAACTCGCCAACCGCATGTCGGAGCGGGCCGTGGACGTGATCAAGCTGCTTATGAAACAGGGTCACATGGCCAAGATCACGGACGTGATCGACGCCGACATGGCCCAATTGATCGCCGAGGAACTCGGCCATACGGTGCGCCGCGTCGCCGAGTCGGATGTCGAGGAAGGGCTCTTCGACGAACCCGATGAGGACGTGAACCTCGTGTCGCGCCCGCCCGTCGTGACCATCATGGGCCACGTCGACCACGGTAAGACGTCGCTGCTCGACGCCATCCGCCAAGCCAACGTCGTGTCGGGCGAGGCCGGCGGCATCACCCAGCATATCGGCGCCTACCAGGTTCAGGCGCCGAATGGCGGGGCCGTCACCTTCATCGACACGCCCGGCCATGCGGCCTTTACGGCGATGCGGGCTCGTGGCGCCAAGGTGACCGACCTCGTGGTGCTGGTGGTGGCGGCCGACGACGGCGTCATGCCGCAGACCATCGAGGCCATCAATCATGCCAAGGCCGCCAAGGTGCCGATGATCGTGGCAATCAACAAGATCGACAAGCCGGGCGCCAAGCCCGAGCGCGTCCGCTCGGAATTGCTGCACTACGACGTGCAGGTGGAGAGCATGGGGGGCGATACGCTGGAGATCGAGGTCTCGGCCTTGAAGCGCACCAATCTCGACAAGCTGCTCGAGGCCATCGAACTGCAGGCCGAAGTGCTGGACCTCAAGGCCGATCCGACCCGCGCGGCCGAAGGAACCGTGATCGAGGCGCGGCTCGATCGGGGACGCGGCCCGGTCGCCACCGTGCTGGTGCAGCGCGGCTCGCTCGAGGTCGGCGACATCGTCGTGGCAGGCTCGCAATGGGGCCGCGTGCGCGCGCTGCTCGACGACAAGGGCGAGGCCGTGACGCAGGCGCGGCCGTCCTTCCCGGTCGAGGTTCTGGGATTCTCGGGGGCGCCGGACGCCGGCGACCGCGTCGCGGTGGTGGACAACGAAGCCAGGGCTCGCGAGATCACCGAATATCGCGAGCGGCAGAAACGCGAGAAGCTGTCGGTGCGTGGTGGCTCGGTCCGTGGGTCGCTGGTCGACATGATGAGCCAGTTGAGGACGGTCGGGAAGAAGGAGTTCCCGCTCCTCATCAAGGGTGACGTGCAGGGTTCCGTGGAGGCCATCATCTCGGCGCTCGAGAAGCTCGGTACCGACGAGGTGGCGGCCAGGGTGGTGCATGCCGGCGTGGGCGGCATCTCCGAGTCCGACATCACGCTGGCCGAGGCGTCGAACGCCGCGATCATCGGGTTCAATGTCCGCGCCCACAAGGAGGCGCGCTCGCTGGCCGAGCAGTCCAACCTCGAAATCCGCTACTACAATATCATCTACAACCTCGTGGATGATGTGAAGAGCGCTATGTCGGGTCTGCTGGCGCCGACGCTGCGCGAGGAGATGTTGGGCAATGCCTTGATCCTGGAAGTGTTTAATATTTCCAAGGTCGGCAAGGTGGCGGGCTGCCGGGTCACGGACGGCAACGTGCAGCGTGGTGCCAACGTCCGGCTGATCCGCGACAACGTCGTGGTGCACGAGGGCAAACTGTCGACCCTCAAGCGCTTCAAGGACGAGGTCAAGGACGTCCAGTCGGGCCAGGAATGCGGCATGGCCTTCGAGTCCTATCAGGACATGCGGGCCGGCGACGTCATCGAGTGCTATCGCGTGCACGAGGAAAAGCGCTCGCTCTGACGCGGGAGCACCGTCGTCAACGCGCGGCGGAAGGCGGGACCGGCATCCCGTCTTCCGCTTCGACGGGTCGCCAGCAGTTGCCAAGTCTCGCCGGCAGGCCGCAAGAGCCGGGGTCTCAGGACGCCGCCGACCTTGCGCCGCACCATCGAAGCGACATGGAGCGCACCGTCGAAAGGTGACGCACATCCGGTCCAGGACGAACAGAACTCATGTCCAGAGCTCACCATTCCGGGGCGCAACCGTCGCAGCGCATGTTGCGCGTCGGCGAACTCGTCCGGCACGTCATGGCCGACCTTCTTTCGCGCGGCGGCATCCCGGATCCCGTGCTGGAAAAACACGTCATCACGGTGCCGGAGGTCCGCATGTCGCCGGATCTCAAGCTTGCCAACGTCTATGTGATGCCGCTGGGGGGCGCCGACGTGAAGCCGGTGATCGCGGCGCTGGATCGGCACAAGAAGATCCTCCGCACCGAATTGGCCCATAAGGTGAACCTGAAGTTCGCGCCGGACCTGAAGTTCAGGGTCGACGAGAGCTTCGAGAAGTCCGCCAGGATCGATGCCTTGCTGGATTCGCCCGCCGTGCAGCGCGACCTCGCGGGCGAGCAAGGGCTCGCAATGCCCGACGGCGACGAGCGGAGAAGGGATTCAAAAGAATGACGGTTTCGGAGGCGCAGCACTTGCAGCCCGCACTGGCTCCCCGTCGCGTGCGCGCCGAGGTCAATGGCTGGGTGGTCCTGGACAAGCCGGTCGGCATGACGTCGACCCATGCGGTCAGTCGGCTGAAGCGCATGTTCAACGCCAAGAAGGCCGGCCATGCCGGCACGCTAGATCCGCTGGCCTCGGGACTCCTGCCGGTGGCGTTCGGCGAGGCCACCAAGACCGTACCTTTCGTGCAGGATGGCGCCAAAAGCTACCGTTTCCGCGTCCGCTGGGGCATCAAGACCGACAGCGACGATACGGAAGGCGCCGTGGTCGCCACCTCGGACCTGCGCCCGGCACCCCCGCAGATCGAGGCCCTGCTGCCCTCCTTCGAAGGTACGATCCAGCAGCGTCCGCCGAGCTACTCGGCCATCAAGGTCGACGGCGAGCGCGCCTACGACCGCGCGCGCGACGGCGAAGTTTTCGAACTTGCGTCGCGCCCCGTGACCGTTCACTCGCTGCGCCTGATCGAGTCGTCACGCGACGAGGCCGTGCTCGAGGCCCATTGCGGCAAAGGCACCTATGTGCGGGCGATTGCGCGCGACCTCGGGGAGGCCCTGGGCTGCTTCGGCCACGTCAATGCCCTGCGCCGCACGCGGGTCGGACCCTTCGGTGAGGCCGATGCCGTGCCGCTGCCGGGCGAGGATGACGATCCGTCCCGGCTTCTCGGATCGCTCCTGCGGGTCGAGGCCGGTCTCGGCGAAGTCGCGGGCTTGGAGATCGCACGTCAGGATGCAGCCCGCCTGCGGCGCGGCCAGGCGCTCGTGCTTCGCGGGCGCGACGCGCCGGGCCAGGGCATGGCCTATGCGACCTGCGGCGGCGTGGTCGTGGCGTTCGGCCCGGTCGAGCAGGGCGCCCTGCAGCCCTATCGGGTGTTCAACCTGCCGTTCTGAGCAAGGGCTACGCCGCCCGCCAGCGGTCGGTGTTGCCCGAAAATGAGCACATTGTGCCGCAAAGCTTACATATAACTCAGGCGCTCTAATTTTCGGCACTTGGTATCAAGTGAATGTAACCGATGTTAAAGTAGATTGCGGACATTCACGGTTTCCAATCCGTTAATTCGTTCATTTGACATTCAGATCACGAGCCTGATATTTCGCCTAAACACGGCACGCGGCGTCGCCATGCGGCGCTCGACGATAAGCCCTGACAGAACCGTCCTTACGCTGAGGAAGCGCCCCCACCAAGCCAGACCGGCGACATGGGGACGACGATGACCGACGACCTGAGTATTGGACGAAAGCCGACACCCGCGGGCGCACGCCGCTCGCGGAAGCCCGCTGCAGGCGGGCTTTGGCTACGCTGAAGCGTGGCATCGCCTTCTCGGTCGCGGCCGCGCTCTCGACCCTGATCCTGACCTCGACATTGCCACCGCTTGTGGCAGATCAGTCCGACCGCGCCGTGATCGATGCGCCCGTCATGTTGCTCACGGCGCCCATCGCCGGCGAGATCAAGACCATGACGGCGAGGCCGGCCGATGTCCTCCAGGCCAAGTCGGTCGTGGCCGACATCGTCAATCCACGAGTGGACCGCACCACCCTCATCGCCCTCGAAGGCAAGCAGACCGACACGGAGGAGAACCTGCGAGCGGTCCGGGCCAAGCGGAGCAGCGACCTGCAATATATCGACGGTCTGACGCTGGAGATCAACCGACAGGCCGCCATTGTGGTGGCCCGCTATGAGCAGCAGATCGTCGACCTTCGGGCCCAGGTCGGCTCGGCCGGAGCGGCCACCGAGGAGAAGAAGCAGATCGTCGGGCACCAGGTCACCATGGTGGCCCGCGATGTTTTCGCGCCCGAGATGGCGAAGGCCGCCACCCAGCAATACACGGCAGCCAAGTTTCAGCAGGACAGTACCGAGTCGAAACTCCTCCAGAAACAGTCGCAGCTGGACAGCGCGCGCAAGTTCATCTTCGTCGGCGACGACGTGCATGATCTGGCCGCGATGATCCAGAAGAAGCGGGACATGCAGCTCGACGTGCAGCGGCTGACGATCGAGGAGACGCAGGTCATGTCGACGATCGGCGACCAGGGCAGGCTGCTTTACGCGGAGCGGACGCGGCTCGGCAGCCTCGAACGCTCCACCGTCACGGCGCCGGGTCCGGGTGAGGTCCTGGACGTCGGTGCATCGGTCGGCCGTCATGTGGCGGCCGGCGACACGCTGGCCCGCATGGTCGCCTGCGACGCCTCTTTCGTGGTAGCGATCTTCTCGTATCGCCAAGGCGCCGATCTCGCGGTCGGCACGCGGGTGTCGATAGATGCCGGTTCGGCCGGCATGCGCGACGGAACAATTGCCGAAGTGCTGCCAAAGACCAGCGACAAGGTGGACGAGACCTACGCTGTGCCCTTTCCTCAGACCGAACGGCGGGAGCTCTATGTGCTGGTCAGGCCCGACAGCCCGCTCCGCAGCGTCGCCGACGTCTCGCGCGGTCAGTGTGACATAGGCCACTGGGTGACGGTCACGCGCGCCAACGGCTGGGTCCCGTCCTTCTCGGTCATGTGGCGCACGGCCGGTCGGCAGATCGCCGAGGGCGTCCATGCCGCAACGGCTCTGCCCTGGATGTCGTCCCAAACAGGGCCGAAGGCGTCGGCAGAGCCGGCCAAGACGGCAAACCTGCGTTGAGGCGCCGCACGATGCCGAAGCGCACTGCCTGGCGTTACGCCGGCACCGCTGTGATCGGACTTTTGGCCGCAGCGGCGTCCGGCGAGGCGTTTGCCGGCGCGAGCCTGCGGCCCGAGGCGGCTCCCTTCTGTGCCGCCGTCGCCCGTGCAGTCGATGGGGCGGGACCCGGAGCCGGACCCGTCTTCGTGGCGAGCTACAGGCCGGGCCCGAGCGAGAGCGAGCTTCCGCTGCCGCTCCGCACCTCGGCCTTCGTCTATGACGACGCGCTGGCCGCCATCGCGCTCGTGGCCTGCGGCGACACGGCCCGGGCGACGCGGATCGGCGACGCCCTTCTGACGGCGGCGCGTCACGACCGCAGCTTCGCGGACGGCCGCCTCCGCAACGCCTACCGGGCGGGTCCGGTCGGCCAGGAGGGTCCGGCCATACCGGGATGGTGGGACGCAGCGGCCCGACGTTGGGACGAGGACGCCTACCAGGATGGCACTGCCACCGGCAATGTCGCCTGGGCGGCCCTGGCACTGCTCACGCTCGACCAAGCGACCGGCCGCGCCGAGTACCGCAACGTTGCCGCAGCCCTGCTCGGCTGGATCGGGTCCCATACCGCCGATGCTCCGGGACCGGCCGGCTACGCAGGAGGCCTGTCCGGCTTCGATGGCGCGCAGCGCGCCCTCACCTGGAAGTCCACCGAGCATAACATCGACATCGCGGCGGCGGCGATCTGGCTAGACCGGCTGGCGCCCGATCCAGCTATCAGGGCCATGGCGGCGCGGGCCAAGAATTTCGTGTCGTCGCGGTTCCGGACCCCGCCCGGGATGTTCCTGCTCGGGACCACGCCCGATGGAGCCGATGCCGACCCGTCGCACCTGGCGCTCGACGTGCAACTGTGGCCGGTGCTCGGCGTGCCGGACGCCCCTCCCGCGTGGCGGAGCGCCGTCGGCTTCGCCGATGCGCACCTGCGACGCGGGGACGGCATGACCTTCGCCGGTATCGGAACGAACCGCTGGACCGAGGGGACCGCGCAGGCCGCTTTCACGTTCCGCGCCCTCGGCGCAGATAGCCTCGCCGACACTTTCCTGGCGGGGCTGCCGGCCCATGCGTCGCCCTCCGGTCTCCTCTACGCCACGAGCGCCGGCGACGTCCCCACCGGCTTGATGGTGGAAGCCGACGGCGGTGACGCCTTCACCTACGCGCATCGTCCGCACCTTGGCGCGACCGCCTGGGCGGCGCTCGCGGCGCAACGCTGGAACCCTTTCACGGGCAGAAGGCTCGCCGGCCATGCTTGACATATCGCCTGGCGCCGAAGCCGTGTTGATGGTCGATCTCGGGGTCCTGCTCGGCGTCTCAGCCCTGGTGCGCTGCCTCGACCCGCTGCGCGCGGCCGACCGGGCGCTGTTCGGCGGCGTCACGGGGGTCCTCATCCTGGCCTATGCGGCGTGGCGCTGCGCCGAAACCGTGCCACGCTTCGACCTCACGTTCGGCAGCCTGTGGCAGCACGTCTATCTCGCTTTCGAAGCCGTTGCGGTCATCTACACGCTGCTGTCGATCGTCATCCTGCTGCGCTACGCCGACCATTCCGCGGAGGCCGACGCGGCCGAAGCCGAGCTCAAGGCGTCCAGGCGATGGCCCGCCGTCGACGTGTTCATCTGCACCTACAACGAGCCAGTCGACGTGCTCGAGAAGTCCGTGCTGCTGGCGCGCGCCATGGACTACCCCGACGCCCGGGTGTGGGTGCTCGACGATACGCGGCGCGCTTGGCTCAAGGACTATTGTGCCGAGCTCGGCGTCGGCTACCTGACCCGATCCGACAATACTCACGCCAAGGCCGGCAACCTCAACAACGGGCTGCAACTCACCGGGGGTCCCGATGCCGCACCGCTCATCCTCGTGCTCGACGCCGATTTCGCACCCCACGCCAACCTCCTGAAGCGCACCGTCGGGCTGTTCCGGGACGAGCGGGTCGGCGTGGTGCAGACGCCCCAGCTCTACTTCAACGCCGACCCGATCCAGCACAATCTCATGGCCTCCAAGGCTTGGGTGGACGACCAGCGCATCTTCTTCGATGTGTTTCAGCCCGCAAAGGATGCCTGGGACGCGGCCTTCTGCGTGGGCACTACGTTTCTGGTCCGCCGGGACCGACTGGGCGAGATCGGCGGGTTCCCGCACGAGGCCGTGTCGGAAGACATCAACCTGACCTACACGATGCTCCGGTTCGGCTATGTCACACGTTGGCTGAACGAGCGGCTGAGCGTCGGCCTCGCCGCCGAGGGCTTGCCCGAATACATCACGCAGCGAGCCCGCTGGTGCCTGGGTACGATTCAGGTCGCCCTGTTGCGGGACGGCCCCTTCGCGGGGCGCGGCCTGACCTTGGTGCAGCGGATCCACTATCTGCACGGCCTGCTGAACTGGCTGTGCAAGCCGTTCATCGTGCTGATGCTCCTGGCCCCCGCCGTCTACTGGTTCCTGGACGTGCCGGCCTTCGAGGCCGATTATGTGGCCTTCCTGCGCCACGCCGTGCCGGCGTTGATCGCCTTTTACGCGTATAGCGGCTGGGTGTCGCGACGCCGAACCCTGCCGGTCTTCATGGAAGTGACCCACATGGTCACGGCGGTCGCCATCACCTGGACGCTGATCACCTGCTGCTACAAGCCGTTCGGGCGACCGTTCAAGGTGACCGACAAGGGAGGGGACAGATCGCGCACGGTGGTGCGGTGGGACATGCTGTGCATTTTCGGTTCGGTCACGGCATTGTCGCTGGCCGCCATCGCCTGGGCACTGGCCGGCCCCAATGCGGCCGCGGAGGCGAGCCCCGTCGACCTGCTCAACCTCGTCTGGGCCGGCGTTTCCGCGCTTCTGTCGGGCATCGCCTGCCTGGTCTGCTTCGAGAGGCCTCGCCTGCATCGGGAAGAGCTGTTCGAATCGGACCACGCGGGCCGGATCTCCTTCGCTGACATCGACGTGTCCTGTGCGGTTCAGCGCCTGTCGACCGTGGACGCCAGCCTGCGGCTCGAGCGGCGGGAGCGGCGCCTGAGCATCGGCGCGACCGTCGACCTCGCGGTCGACGGCATGCCGCCGGTTCGTGGGCGCGTGTCGCGCCATCGAGGCCGCAGCGTGGTAATGAGCTTCGCGCTTCCCGAAGCGCAGCGCCGGGCCATGGTGGTCAGCCTCTACGGCCAACCGAACGACAACCTGCCGCTCCAGGCAGACCTTCGAGGCGCCCTCGGCGGATTGCTGCGCCGGAGCGTCGGGCGCGACTGAGCACAGCCTTTTGGGCGATGCTGTTGCGAACGGCCGACCGTGTGCGGGCGTCGCGGACAAGCGCTCCCGCCGCTCATCTGAACCCCGAGCAGCGCGGGCCGGCACCGGTTCCGCTGCAAATCGAACTGGCCACCGGCACGCCGCTCTCTCGCGCAATCTTCAGCGTGCCGTCTTCCCGCACCAAGTCGAGCGTCACCGTGTTGGTGCCCGACTGGCGATGTCGCCCCGAGGCGTCGGCCCGGCTCCAACGCAGGACCGCACTGACGCGGCAGCGCTGCGCGCTCACGCCGCAGTCGTTCGTCACTGAGCCTGGCCGCACCTGGTAGCTGCGAAAGGGCCATTGCCTGATGAAGCCCAACTTGTCGCGCAACACGGCACTCTGCGTCATGGGCATGCCGTAGTAGAGGACCCTGCGCGCATACAAGCGGTCGACGATCGCCGGCCGGATATTAGCATTGTCGGCCCAAATGACGAGATATTCCTCCATTCGCCCGTCGTAGGTGGCTGGGGCAGACTGCGCCGCCGCCACCGAGATGAGGAGAATCGCGACCGACCAGAAGCTTCGCATCGTCCTTGCCTCCAATTGCCCGGACTTAAGCTCCGGGATGTGGGTAGGGTTCCAGAAACCACAGTTGGCCAGGGCTGCCCAGAGGCGTCTCGCGTCGGTTCCGGAGCCACCGAAGCCTGGCGGGTGGACTACCACATGGTTGCGAACCCACGACGTGGAGCGAATGCAGAAGTTGACGCCCGCCGCGCGGCGGGCCACTCTGTGCCCGTCCGAGGGGCGTCCCATTCCGGGACTGAGATGGCGTCGAGCCGAACCCTTTGAACCTGATCCGGGTCATGCCGGCGAAGGGACAGGATCGGCCGCGCCCACAGCCCGGCATCTCCCGCCACCCCTCGCGCCCGGATCTCCACACGTCAGGAGGAGATCCATGTCGCTCACCATACCCGAACCCAAGCTACCGCCCGCGCCGCAAGCCGCGCCCGACAGCGTCACGACGGGCCCGATCACGGGGTCGCGCAAGGTCTATGCGGCGCCGAAGTCCCACCCGGACCTGCGCGTGCCGTTCCGCCAGATCACGCTCTCGGACCCGAACGAGCCGCCCGTGCGGGTCTACGATCCTTCGGGTCCTTACACCGAGACCGACGCCCGCATCGACCTGCGCCAGGGCCTGCCCGCCATCCGCGAGGGTTGGATCGCGGCGCGCGATTTCGAGGCCGTATCGAGCCGCGCCGTCAGGCCGGAGGACAACGGCAATCTGCCCGAGGATCGCGTGGTCGAGGCCTGCCCGGCGCACCGCATCGTGCGGTCCGGCCGCGCCGGCCAGAGGGTGACCCAATACGAGTTCGCCCGCGCCGGCATCGTCACCGAGGAGATGGCCTATGTGGCGCACCGCGAGAACCTGGCGCGCGACACCGTGCTGGCCGAGGCGCAGGATCGCCTCGGCGACGGTGACAGCTTCGGCGCCGCAGTGCCGGAGTTCGTGACGCCCGAGTTCGTGCGCAGCGAGATCGCGCGCGGCCGGGCCATCATTCCGGCCAATATCAACCACCCGGAAGTCGAGCCTATGGCGATCGGGCGCAACTTCCTGGTCAAGGTCAACGCCAACATCGGCAATTCGGCCGTGACGTCGGGCGCCGCCGAGGAGGTCGAGAAGCTCGTCTGGGCGATCCGCTGGGGGGCCGACACCGTCATGGACCTGTCGACCGGCCGCAACATCCACAACATCCGCTCCTGGATCATCCGCAACGCGCCGGTGCCGATCGGCACGGTGCCGATCTACCAGGCGCTGGAGAAGGTCGGCGGCGACCCCATCAAGCTCGACTGGGAGGTGTTCAAGGACACGCTGATCGAGCAGGCCGAGCAGGGCGTCGACTATTTCACCATCCACGCCGGTGTGCGTTTGGCCCACGTGCCGCTGACCGCGAAACGCGTCACCGGCATCGTCAGCCGCGGCGGCTCCATGATGGCGCGCTGGTGCCTGGCGCACCACAGGGAGAGCTTCCTCTACGAGCGCTTCGACGAGATCTGCGCCATCATGCGGCGCTACGACGTGTCGTTCTCGTTGGGGGACGGCCTGCGCCCGGGCTCTATCGCGGACGCCAACGATGCCTCGCAGTTCGCCGAGTTGGAAACCCTGGGCGAACTCACCAAGGTGGCCTGGACGGGCGGCTGCCAGGTCATGATCGAGGGGCCGGGCCACGTGCCCCTGCACAAGATCAAGGTCAACATGGACAAGCAACTCGCCGCGTGCGGCGAGGCGCCCTTCTACACGCTGGGGCCGCTGACCACCGACATCGCGCCGGGCTACGACCACATCACCAGTGGTATCGGCGCCGCCATGATCGGCTGGTTCGGCACCGCCATGCTCTGCTACGTCACGCCGAAGGAGCACCTCGGGCTGCCGGACCGCGACGACGTCAAGACCGGCGTCATCACGTACCGGATCGCGGCCCATGCGGCCGATCTCGCCAAGGGCCATCCGGCCGCGCGGGTGCGGGACGACGCGGTCTCCCGGGCGCGCTTCGACTTCCGCTGGGACGACCAGTTCAACCTGTCCCTCGACCCCGACACGGCCCGGAAGTACCACGACGAGACCCTGCCCAAGGACGCCCACAAGGTCGCGCATTTCTGCTCGATGTGCGGTCCGAAGTTCTGCTCCATGCAGATCACCCAGGACCTGCGCCGCGAGGCCGAAGCCATGGCGGGCATGGAGGAGAAAAGCCGCGAGTTCCTGGACGGCGGCGGGGTGCTCTACGTCCCGGCCGCGGAGTAAGGTGTATGAAGTGTCCGGGCTCCTGGGAGCCCGGACACTTCATACACCGTCGTTGGCGGCCTTCTCAGTTTCTGCCGCCAGCCAAGCGAATGCCGCGCGGACCTTCTCCGCTCCATCCGGATCGGCGGCTATCAGTGACAAGGCGATGCCCGGATAGCGGATCAGGTCGTCGTCGGTCAGGACGACGTTCGTGATCACTGTGAACTGGCGCATCAGCTCTCTGCGCCACTCCAGGGCACCGAAAACGGGTTTACCCATCAGAGAGCCAAACTGTAGCCAGAGCTTCCCATCTGAACTCAGATACACAGGATTGATCTTAAATCCTTTGGGGCGAAGCAGGGGGTAGACTGACCCGTTCGCACGACCCGTACCGAATACAAGCTTCTCTCCGCACTTTTTCATGCAAGCGATGATGTCTTCAGCTAGCCGAGCCTCTTGGTCGGAGCGTTCGGCCCTGATCTTCTCCATAATTCGCTGCTCATCCCACGCTGTTCCGGGTAGCAGCTTTTCTCTCTGACCGGCTTTGGCCTCGATCTGCCCGAGGACCATCGGAACAATCGTCCTTAGGCCCTGCCCCTCGAACTGACGCAGCTCGACTGCGAGCACTTCCGCTGGGGTCATCTGCCTGTTCAGGAATTCGACGATGCGGCGCAGCTCGGTGGGTATCACATCGGCGACGAACAAAAGTCGGATCTGGCCATCGGCAAGGTTTTTCTCGACTCGCGCCCAGAATGAATCGGCCTCGAAATCGGCTCCGACGAGTTCGGCCAGCACGTCATCGCTCTGCCGACCGGCCGCCGCGCATGTCTGCTCGAAGCTCGATCGAAGCGTGCCGGTCGACCAGAAGGCCGCGCAGTTCGCCGCGTAATCCAACATCTGTCCAACGACCTCGCGTCGGATGCGGCTGTCGGTCTGTCGCTTGATCTCGACCAGCGTGGGAATGCCGTCCTGGTCGAGGAAGACGTGGTCTATGGACCAGCGCGCGCCGTCGGCCTGATCGAGGCCTACCGCCTGCTCGCGTTTGACCAGGACCCATCTCCTCGGATCCTCCGGGTCGATCTGGTCGCCGACCAACAATTCAGGAAAGCGAGCCAGCAATCCCTGAAAGTCGACTTCGGACGCGAAGCGCGCGGGCTGCATGGACACGAGCGACTGATCACCCTGTAGGACAAAAACCCCGGCCTGGGTCGACATGGAAACGGCTCCAGTGGCAATGGAGCCGTTCTATATCATTCCAACCTCGCCGCAAAACTCGCGGGCGATCCGTGACGGGACGGCCTTCGGCATCGGAGAGCCTGCCGGAACCCCTTCGAACTCAAGCCTTGGCGGCGGCCTTCTTCTTGGCCGGCATCTTCTTGGCGGGCTTCTCGTCCGCAGCAGAGCCCTTCAGCTCCGATTTGGCCTTTTCGTCTTCGTCGGTCTCGTCGTCGCTCCCCTGCATCTTGCCCTTGCCGCCGGCCGCATTGACGGCCTTTGCGGCGATCGCGCTGAGGATTTGATCGGCCCTTTTCTCTTCCGCGAGGGTCTCGTCGAGAAGCTTCGAGGCGTCCGCAAACCCGAGCTGCCTCGCCCAACTGGTCAAGGTGCCGTAGCGGGAGATCTCGTAATGTTCGACGGCCTGGGCGCAGCCGATCAGCACGGCATCGGCGGCGTCGGTCTCACCGAACTCCTCGAGATCCTCCGTCATCTCTTCCGCGATGCCCTTCATGGCCTCGCAGGTCTTGGCCCGCGCGGTCTTGCCGATGATCTCGAAGACCTGCTCCAGGCGCTCGATCTGATGGGCGCTTTCCTCGCGATGATGCTCGAAGGCCTGCTTCAGTTCGGGGTGCTTGGCCGCCTTTGCGGACTTGCCGAGAGCCCGCGTGGCCTGCTTCTCGGCCCAATACACGTCCTTGAGTGTCTCGTAGAACGCATCGCTCAGTGTCTTCGGCTTTGCCGCCATGGTGCTATCCCCCTGCGAAATGTCGACGACGGAGACGCGGTGCTCGCGAGCAGCGCCGGGACGAGATCAACACGCCTTGACCCGGGCCTCTCCTGGCCGAGTCAAGTGCGAACGGCTGTGGGAAGTTCACCGACCACCGGTGGAATCGTGGTCGACCCGCGGCAGAATTTCGAATGTGCCCGATTCGCCGCAGAGGCGACGATCACACGTTCCGCAGCGCCCCGCCGTCGACCCTGAGCGTCGTGCCCGTGATGTAGGACGCCTGCGGGCTCGCCAGGAACACGGCGGCGGCCGCGAATTCGTCGGGGTCGCCGTAGCGCCCTGCCGGAATGGTCGCGAGGGCCGCCTTCGCGACCTCGTCGAGGCTCTTCCCGGTCCGTTCGGAGGTCGCCTTGTCGAGCGCCTCGACCCGCGACGTGGCAATGCGGCCCGGCAGGATCAGGTTCACGGTCACGCCATCACGCGCGACTTCGCTCGCCAGGGTCTTGGACCAGCCGAGCAGGGCGGAACGCAGGGCGTTCGAGAGCGCGAGATTGGGAATCGGCGCCACGATTCCCGAGGACGCCACCGTCACGATGCGTCCCCAGCGCCGCTCGCGCATGCCCGGCACCAAGGCGTTGGTGAGGGTCACGAGCGACATGACCATGGCGTCGAACTGCGCCCGCCATTGCTCCGGCGTCGCGCCGAGCGCCGACGTCGGCGGCGGGCCGCCGGAATTGTTGACGAGAATGTCGACCCCGCCGAGCGCCGACAAGGCAGCCTCGGCGATGGCCGGGCCCGCGCCCGCCTGCGCGAGATCGGCCGCTACCCTGGGATAGGCATCGGCGTCCGGGAACAGGGCGCCGAGCTTGTCGGCCGATCGGCTCGATACCGCCACTCGGGCACCGGCCGCGCCGAGGCCCTTGGCGATGGCAGCGCCGAGGCCGCCGCTGGCGCCGAGCACCAGGGCGCGTTTTCCCGTGAGATCGATGTTCAAGCTGGCGGATCCTCGATGGCGATACGCCGCATATAGGAGCACATCCGGAGGCGGCGAGGGACCAGGCGCGCCGGCGCTGCCCATTTCGGTTCGACGGCACTTCAGGATCCGAACACGCGATGCGACGGTTATCCCGGCGCGGCGGCGGGATAACCGTCGGGCGCATGCGACGATCGACCAGTGAGGGACGCCATGGCGGACGACAAGCGCACAGACGAAAAGGCGACCGGCGGATCGCGGCCCGGCGTGATGGGTGACGGCACCGAGGAGCAGAATCTGGGCCAGCCCGGCGATCCAAGTGCCCGCATCACGGAAGACGAGGTCAAGGCGGCCTTCGGCGACGACAAGTCCGCCAAGGACAACGCACCGAAGCCGTAGGGCTTCGAGCGGCACTCGCGCTTTCGGCCGAGGTGGCGTGGGTCAGGTAATGCAGCGGGTCACGGCGATGCAACGCGGGCGCGGCGGCCTGCGTTGATCCTTGTTGCACCATGAGGCAGAAATTCCCATGCCCGACGTCACGATCAAATCACGTCCAGACGTCAAGCCCAAGATCGAGCGTCCGCGGCTCTACAAGGTCATTCTGGTCAACGACGATTACACCCCGCGCGAGTTCGTCGTCATGGTGCTGAAGATCGAGTTCGGCATGGGGGAGTCGAAGGCTCACGGCGTGATGCTGACGGCACACCGCCTCGGTTCCTGTCTGATCTCGGTCTACCCGAAAGACGTCGCCGAGACCAAGGCGACGCGGGCTACCGAAGCCGGTCGAGCCAGGGGCTATCCTCTGCATTTCACCACCGAGCCCGAGGAGTGACGCTGCCGGTCTGAAACGACGTCGATGACGACAGTACGAAGTCTGATCACGCCGGCACCGGCCCTGAACTGAGCCGGCTGCCGACGATGGACCGCTATGTCGCGGCAGGCGGGCTCTTCAGTTCGCGGCCTTGAGGAACTTGTCGACGTTGTCCTTGGTGACGACGTCGAGCCCGACCATGTTGACGGCCGGAACCTTGTCGCCCTTCTTGAGCGAAACAAGCATGTCCATGGCCTTCTCGCCCATCTCATTGGGCCGCTGTCCGACCAGCACCGTGGCGTAGCCGTCCTTCAGGAGCTGCAGCTCGACCGGTAGCGTGTCGGGCATGACGAGCGGGAACTTGCCGGCCTTGACCCTGTCCATGTTGGCGTCGACAAAACCCTTGTAGGCCTTCGGCGCGAACAGCGCCCAGCCGCCGACCGGGATGATGGCGCCGATGTCCGGGTTTGCGGTGGCGAAATCGCTGAGCTGCTGGGCCGCCAGCGCGGCGTCGTCGTTGCAGAAGGCCGGCGAGCCCTTCACCTCTGTCCAGCCCGCCCCCTTGAGCACCTCGTAGAGCCCCGCCATCCGCTCGTTGAGGTTCTGGGCCGCGGGGCCGCCCGATTGCGTCGCGAAGGTGGCGGGCTGCGGATGGAGCTTGATGAGCTGCCGGCCGAGTTCGCGGCCCATTTCCTTGTTGTCGGTGCCGACATAGGCCTGGCGAGCCGAGTTCGGCGCATCGGCGTCGAAGGTGATGACCGGGATCTTGGCGTCGCGCGCCTGCTTGATGACGCCCGTCACGGAATCGGCGTCCGCCACCGAGACCGCGATGCCGTCGACGCCCTGGGTGATGAAGTCCTGCATGATCTGGACTTCGGTGGCGGGCTCATGGGTGGCCGGGCCCTTGTAGATGCAGGTGACGCCGATCTTCTTGGCTTCGGCCATGCAGCCGTCCCGCGACAGGTCGAAATAGGGATTGTCCATGCCCTTCGGGATCAGGGCGAACTTGTAGGCATCGGCCGCCCGGGCCGCCGGGATCAGCGCCATCGCGGCCACGGCCGCCAAAATAATGCTTTTCACGCGTCGTTCTCCCTCGTGTGTTCCGCGCCGGGTCTTGCGCTGGCGCCGGATCTCCCGAGCATGTCTGGCTGCAAGCCGTCGCACCGCTCGGGAATGGTGTCTGAGCATGTCGAGACCGAGCCCCGCATGCTCCGGCGCGCCCCCTATTCGGGCTGGCGCGTACGGATGCGGTCGACCAGCACCGCCAGGATGATGATGCTGCCGACGAAGACCTGCTCCCAGTAGGTGTCGGCCCCGAACAGCGCGAGGCCGTTGCGGATCACCTCGATCAGGGCGGCGCCGATCACGGCTCCGGCCGGACCGCCGATGCCGCCCGCGAGGTCGGCGCCGCCGATTACCGAGGCCGCGATGATCTTGAGCTCGTATCCGAGCGCGAGGTTGGCGGGCGCTGAGCCGAGCCAGCCTGCGACCAGGATACCGGCGAAGCCCGCCCCCATGGCACAGAGCACGTAGACCGAGATCTTGACCCGCGCCACGGCAACGCCCGTGAGTTGGGCGGCGCGCTCGTTGCCGCCGAGCACGAAGACGTAGCGCCCCCAGCGCGTGTGGCGCAGCGCCACGCCCATGACGATCGCGAGCGCCAGCAGGTAGACGAGCGGCACCGGCAAGTCGAACACGCGCCCGTCCGTCAGGGCATAGAAGGTGTCGACGCCGGGGCCGGTCGGCGCTTGGCCGCGCCCCTGCGTGATCACGTAGGTGACGCCTCGGCAGATCGACAGCGTGCCGAGCGTCGTCACGAAGGGCGACAGCCGCACCATCGCGATCAGCAGCCCGTTGATCAGGCCCACCAGGGCCGCGGCCGCCATGCCGCACACCATTGCGGCCCCCATGACGCCGAGCGGCACCGCGGCCAGGACCGTGCCCGAGAAGGTCTTCATCAGCATGGCGGTCAGCACCGCCGTCAAGGCCATGACGGAGCCGACCGACAAGTCGATGCCACCCGTGATGATCACCAGGGTCGAGCCGAGCGCCACGATCGCGATGTAGGAGAAGTTCTTCGACGTGTTGAGCAGGTTCCCGGTCGAGAGGAAGTTATGGGCGAAGACCGACACCAGCGCCGTGATGACCACGAAGGCGATCGCCACATAGACGGTCTGCGACGACAGGGCGCCACGGCGGTACCAACGGTCCCGCCCGACATTGGTGTAGACGACCGCCGGCACCGCATTGTCGGACATCAGGCGAACTCCAGGGCGCCGGTGATGAGCGCCGTGACCTCTTCCGGGCTCGATCGGGCCACGGCCTTGTCGGCCCGCTTCTCGCCGCGCCGCAGCACCACGACGCGGTCGCAGACGCTGAACACGTCGGGCATGCGGTGCGAGATCAGCATCACGGCGACGCCGCTGTCGCGCAGCCGCCGAATCAGGTCCAGGACCTCGGCGACCTGTCGAACCGAAATGGCGGCCGTGGGCTCGTCCATGAGGATCAGCTTGGCCTGGGCGAGCCGCGTGCGCGCGATCGCCACGGCTTGGCGCTGGCCGCCCGACATGGAGCGCACGAGGTCCTTCGGGCGCGTTTCCGACTTCAGCTCCGCGAAGAGCTCCAGCGCACGGGCGTTCATGGCCTTGTGGTCGAGAAACGAGAGCGGCCCGAGGCGCCGGGTCAGCTCCCGGCCGAGGAACACGTTGGCGGCCGCGCTGACGTTGTTGGCGAGAGCGAGATCCTGGTACACGACCTCGATCCCGGCGGCACGGGCGTCGAGCGGCTTGTCGAAACGGTGTTCCGCGCCGTCGAACCGGATGGTGCCGTGGGTGGGGTGGAAGTTGCCCGCGATGATCTTGACGAGCGTCGACTTGCCGGCGCCGTTGTCGCCCATCAGGCCAACGACCTCACCGGGCTCGATCGCGAGATCGACCCCCGACAGCGCCCGGATGGCGCCGAACTCCTTGCCGATGCCCCGCAGATCCAGGACCGGCGAGGCCTCTGGCCGTGCAGCCACGCTCGCCCTCATCCGGCGCCTTCCCCCGAAGATCGTATCGTTGGCGTCACGATAGGGTGGGGTTGAAAAAGCCGCAACATCGAATCGGAGGAGCCCGACGATTTACGGTTCCCGACGCGTGCTCCACCTTTCGCAGACCGCTCGCCGCCGCCTGCCTGGTCGTTCGACGCCGGTGGCCACCTCCGCCAACCCTCACCCTCAGGGGGCGCGGACCTGACGCTTCGCAGGCGACGGTCGGCGGAGGCTCAGTGGAACTGGGTCTTCAGCCGCGCGATCTCACGGCCCGCGAGGTCGCTGACGCCGGTGCCACGCGGGTCGCGGCGCAGCACGGTTTCGGCTGCCCTCACGGCGACATCGGCGGCAGCGGCGCGGACGTCGGCGGTAGCCTGCGTCTCGGCCACGGCGATCTTGGCTTCGGCCTGCTGGGTACGGCGCGCCACGAACTCCGTGAGGCGCGCCTGCGCCTCCTGGCTCATCAACTCGGCCTCCTTGCGGGCCTGGGCCACGATGGCGGCAGCCTCGGCTTCGGCGGCCGCGGCCTTGCGCTTGAAACTGTCGAGCACGGCCGCGGCCTCGTCATGGAGGCGCTTGGCCTGGGCCAGTTCGTCGGCCACGCGGCGAGCACGGTCGTCGAGCGCTCCCGTCAGCCGCTTATGCACGCCGAGATAGGCCAGCACGAGCACGAAGATGATGAAGCCGAGGGCGACGTAGAATTCGGCGTCGAAATGCATGGGTCCCGTCCTCAACTGGCCTTGGCGCCAGGCGCGCCCGCGCCCGCGATGGCGGCATCGATCGCCTGCGGGTCGGCGGCCTTGCCGGTGAGATGCTCGACGATGAGGGCGGCGGCATCCCGCGCAATTCCCGCGACACTGCCCATGGCGCGGCCCTTGGTGTCCTCGATCTGCCGCTCAGCGGCCGCGAGCTTGGCATTGAGGTCGTCCTCGAGCGCGTGGCGCCTCGCGTTGGTGGCGGCCATCAGTTCCTCGTGGGTCTGCTGGGCCAGCGCCTGGGCACGGCTCTTCGCGTCGGCCAGTTTGGCATCGTAGGCAGCGCTGGCTTCGGTGGCCTGCCGCTGCATCCGGTGGGCGTCGGCGAGTTCGCCCTCGATGCGCCCGCGCCGCGCTTCCAGGATGGAGCCCACCCGCGGCAGCGCGATCCGCGACATCAACCAGTAGAGCAGGCCGAACACGACCACGAGCCACACGAGCTGCGACACGAAGCTGTGGCTGTCGAAGGGTGGAAACACGCCGCTCTGATGGGCGACGTCCGGGGCGTTCTCGGCAGCGGCTGCGTCTGGTAGAGGGGCGGCCATGTCGTCTCCTGAGGGGGGAACGGTCGAGGCCGGAACTCGCCAGCCTAGTCGTCCCCATGCGGAAACCCGGCTGGTATCCGGGATTGCGGATGCGGTGCCGCCGCTCCTTCGAGAGAGCGGCGGCGGAGTTGGATCACTTCACGACGAAGAGCAGCAGGATCGCCACCAAGAAGGCGAAGATGCCCAGACCTTCGGCCAGAGCCGCGCCGATGAAGGCGCGCCCGAACTGGCCGTCGGCCGCCGACGGATTGCGCAGCGCACCGGATAGGAAGTTGCCGAAGATCGAGCCGACGCCGATCGCGGCGGCGCCCATGCCGATGGCGGCAAGGCCTGCGCCGATATACTTCGCTGCACTGATGTAAGCCGCGGCCATCGCGGCAGTGTTGGGATCCATAGTCTACTCCGGTTCTGTCAAATGTCGGGCCACGTTTGTTGTTGGATATTTATCAGTGGCTCGGATGGATTGCGTCATTCAGGTAGACGCAAGTCAGGATGGCAAACACGTAGGCCTGGAGGACCGCCACGAGCAGCTCGAAGGCGGTCAGCAGGATGATGCCGATGAGGGGGAGGGGGGCCAGCAACGCAGCGGCGGTGCCCGATCCGAGCAGCAGCACCACGAAGCCGCCGAAGACCTTCAGCGTGATATGGCCGGCCAGCATGTTGGCGAACAGTCGGACGCTGAGCGAGATCGGACGCGACAGGAACGAGATGACCTCGATCAGGACGATGAAGGGCAGGATATAGATCGACACGCCCGAGGGCGCGAAGAGGTGGAGGAAATGGGTGCCGTGGCGGATCAGGCCGTAGACGATCACGATCGTCATGACGAGCGCGGCCAACGCGAAGGTGACGACAATCTGGCTCGTCACCGTGTAGGAGAAAGGCAGCAGCCCGAGCAGGTTGGCGAAGAGCACGAACATGAACAGGCTGAACACGAAAGGGAAGAAGCGCATGCCCTCCTGTCCCGCCGTGCTGCGGACCGTGTCGGCCACGAATTCGTAACTCATCTCGGCCGCGGCCTGGAGGCGGCCCGGCACCAGCGAACGCTTGGAGGTACCTGCGATCATCAGCAGCGACACGGCGCCCAGGATGATCAGCATGAGCAACGACGCATTGGTGAACGAGACGTCCGTGGCGCCCAGGCGATGGGACGAGAACATCGGCGAGACGTTGAACTGTTCGATCGGGTTGATTGCGTCGTCGGCCACGTCCAAACCTCTTCCTGAGCGCCCCTTCGGCGCAGGGACATCCGAATGCGAACGAGCGGCCCGGAAGCCGCCTTACGTCACCGCCGCGTCGTGCCCCCGGGCTGCATGGCGATGCGGTAGACGCTCCAGAACCCCGCTGCGGTCCCGAGCGCGATGAAGGCGATCAGGAACCCCGGTGACGTCCCGGCCCACCGGTCGATCGCCCAGCCGATGAAGCCGCCCACCACCACCGCGGCGACGAATTCCGACATGACGCGGAAGCCGAGGCTCACGGCCTGCCCCATGCCGTTGGGCGCCGAGGGGCCGGCCGTCCCCGCACGCGTCTCGCCGGCCTTGCGCTGGCTGTCGAGCGCGCCCGATAGATCCTTCAGCCGAGCCCGCATGGCGGCATCGTCGTCCGGGTCGCCGTCGCGGGAGTCGCCCATGATCGTGTCGCGCTCCCCTGGCGGCCCGCATCGCGCGTCCGTGACATTTGCATTCGCGTAAACGCAAATTGCGTTCGTGCAAACGCGTGAACGAGATTGGTCACGATCGGAGCACGACAGTGCCCCAATCGCGTTGGGCGGGTTCATAGAAACCAGCACCACGGTCGTGTCAAGAACGGAGCGTGCCGGTTGTCGGGCTTCTTTCGGGACGTCGCCATCGCGCTCACCCGCGTCGCCGCGAGCCTCGCCGCCTCTCTGCCGATCGTCTCTCAGGGCGAAGGCGATCCCGCTCGCGTGGCCTCGTAGCGCGCCTTGGTCTCGGCGTTCATGGGGTAGAGGCCCGGCAGCGGCAGGCCACGGTCGACCTCCCCCATGATCCAGGCCTCCATACGCTCCTGTTCGGGCGCCTCTGCCAGCACGGCGTCGAGCAGCGCCGCCGGGATCAGCACGGCGCCGTCCCGATCCGCCACGATCACGTCGTCCGGCATCACGGCGACGCCGCCGCAGCCGATCGGCCGCCCCCAGTCGACGAAGGTCAATCCCGCCACCGAGGGTGGCGCCGCCTCGCCCTGGCACCAGATCGGTAGTCCCGTGCCCAGCACGCCGGCGAGGTCGCGCACCACCCCGTCAGTGACCAGCGCCGCCACGCCGCGCTTCGCCATGCGGGCGCACAGGATGTCGCCGAAAATCCCGGCATCCGTGACCCCCATGGCGTCCACCACGGCGACCGCGCCCTCGGGCATGGCCTCGATGGCGGCGCGGGTCGAGATCGGCGACGACCAGGAGGCTGGTGTGGCGAGGTCCTCGCGGGCCGGCACGAAGCGTAGCGTGAAGGCTGGGCCGACCATGCGGGGCTGGCCGGGGCGCAGCGGCCGGGTGCCGCGCAGCCACACGTTGCGCAGGCCCTTCTTCAGCAGCACCGTGGTCAGGGTCGCGGTCGAGACGTCGGACAGGATGGACACGGTTTCGGCAGTGAGCGGCATCGGCGAACCTCCGGCAGCGGCATCATCGCGGGCGCAGGATGCGGCTACCCGTGATAGACGAGGCAAGCGGATGCGGGAAGACGCGTGCGGCAGGCGGCCGCCGGGGGAGAATGGGATGCCCACAGCATGGCTGCGCCGACGGGCGCTGGTTCTGGCCCTGGCTGCGGCGCCCTTCATGGCGGCACCCGGGGTTGCCGCCGACGGCTTCAAGTCGGCCGTGGTGGCCCTTGCGTTGTGGAGCGATCCGGTGTTCCGCAGCGAGGCCGACGGCGCCGCCAAGGTGCTGGCCGGGCGCTACGGCCATGGCGGCCCGGTGATCGTGCGGGCCAACACGGCCCGCGCGCTCGTCAACGGGCCGGACGGCATTCGTCGGGCGCTCGCCGTGGCCCGGCGCGGGATGGATCCGGCCCATGACGTGCTGTTCCTGGTCCTGACCTCGCACGGCGCCCCCGACGGCATCGCGGAGCGTGGTGGCGGGCGCGAGGGGCTGGTGCCGCCGGCCGCCATCGGGGCATTGCTGGCCGAGAGCCCGTTCCGGCGCAAGGTGCTGATC